>ERZ791571.113-NODE-113-length-74379-cov-27.532399_pt1 | contig 74379 bp, 84 predicted proteins | sample MGYA00509972_ERZ791571 | MGnify/ENA primary metagenome ERZ791571 (study PRJEB30046, sample SAMN00791936) | human gut metagenome | study: EMG produced TPA metagenomics assembly of the A metagenome-wide association study of gut microbiota in type 2... | reverse complement strand
AATTTACCATTAACGAAGCAGGATAACGGACAAGCCGTTCCCTGCTGAACCATTATCAACCAACAAAATATAATTATCATGAGTTACAATCTGAGTTTTTGGAAATATAAAGAAAATTCCTATTTAGATAATCATAAAGTTTATGAAACATTATGTGATGAAGGAAATATTGAAGGATTAGAAAATGTCCCAGTCGATGAAATCCGTGAGAAAATAGCAAAAGCTTTTTCTGATTGGAATAAAGTTGATGAAAATAGTTTTGAAAATTCCAATAAAGGAGCCTTTCAGATAACAACTACTTCTCAATCTGTAATGATTGATTGTTATGGAATGGATGGTGAGGATATGAATAAATTTATAGATATTTTGTTTGAATATGGGTGTCCTCTATATGATCCACAAGTAGGAGAAAGATATGATGATAATGATTAAAGTTGATAACAAGCCAAGTTAGCTGCTAAACGCAGCTCCTTGTCAAACCATTAACGATAATAATTATGAATACAGAAGAACTCTATATTTGGAACTATGGAATTGATAAACTGCCTAAAGGATTATTGGAGTTTGGTAGATCTGATGTCTGTGATACTTACGATGAAAGCAAAAGGCAGAAGTTCCAAAACCACGGGCAATGGATGTGGAAAAACAAGAATGGATGGAGAGAAAATTTACCACCAGTCTTATACCTCGTATGCAACAAAAAACCGGGAATCTTGCAATTTGATTTTCTTGATAAATACAGCATAAAACTCAAAATCGTATCGGAAGAGTTTTTATCTTTACTTCAAGAAAATGGATTCATTGATAAATATGATATTGCAACTATCAAGGTAGTAAACAAGAAAAACGAATCTCTAACGGATAAAAAATACTACGCTTTACGTATAAATCATTATGACAATGATTCTTTTCATTTCGGGAAAGGCATAACATATCAGAGTGACTTTCAGAAAAAACTAGGTACTTGTTTTACAGTATATCCTGATATGAAACTGAAAGACAGTTCAATCAAACAGAATTTCTTCGTTTTAGATAGCATAGAATATGGAGATGGTATAATATTCCGAGAAAGAGTTTTGGATAAAGTGTTGAATCTGTATAAACCCGAAATTTACAAATTATCAGACTACTCCAAAATATGGAATAACAGAGGCAATTATCTATATGGGAATGAACTAATGATTGTGAAATAAAATCGTTAACAAGGTCGAGATAACAGCATAATGCTGTTCCTCACCAAACCATTACTAACAATATATACTAATAAATTATGATAAGCAAAGAAGATTTGTACGTTATTAATGACTTAGCTGCAAAAAAAATAACGTTAGATGAGTTCTATAAACGTTTTTCCATTGATTTGTTATCTAATCCATATTTTTTGAAAGATAAGTGGAAGATAGCAATACAAGAAAAAGATGAAGATACAATGAAAGATGTATTATATATAGAATGTAAATTGTATTTTTATAAACATAATTGTTGGCGTCCAAACGATTATTATATTGAGGATATACACCGTCTAATAAAAGAATATTGGCATCGACAGCATGAGGAACTTTTGGATATATTAATTTCCATTGGTGATGACAAGAGGAACGAAAGTGTTCTTATTGATATTCTGCATACAACTTTTCCCTATTACGAAGACCAAGAAGAAGAAGAAACTTTTATGGTTCCTATATGGTCTAAATGTATTTGGGAATTAGCATCTATTGGTACACCCACAGCTATAAAATGTGTAAAAGAGTTAAGAAACTCCCCTTATGAATATATCAGAAATACTGTTAAACGACAATATGAATTATATGGATGGAAATAATAGGGAAATAAGAGCTATATATAACGCTGAAACAATTCGTGTTTATCAGGCTTATAATAATATCATAGCAGACGAAGCTATAATGCTAAACAAATTTGGAAACTCATTCAGTATGAATAGAATGACATGGATAAAACCATCATTTTTATGGATGATGTATCGATCTGGATGGGCTACAAAACAAGGACAAAACAGAATCCTCGCTATTGATATGGATAGAATAGGCTTTGAAGAAATAGTTGTAAATGCTGTAACATCAACTTTTGATGATAAGCTTTATAGTAATATAGAAGAATGGAAGAATGCAATAAAAGATTCAGAAGTTCGGATACAATGGGATCCTGAACGGGATATATTTGGTAATCCTTCTAAAAATAAAAGAAGTATACAAATAGGCATACGAGGCAAAATTTTACAGCAGTTTAATAACAAGTGGATAAAAAGAATTACTGATATAACTCATTTTGTACAACAACAAAAAAGAATGATTGATGATCAAAGATTTGATTTGCTTTCTTTGCCTCAAGAAAAAGTATATCAGTTTAGTTTTGTAAAAACAAAACAATAAAAGTTCTTTACTATAATGCAGGAAAGGTACAAATTATCTCAAACAGCATAAAATCTTAAAACGTTGATTTATAAGAACTATGTTAGTAATAATGTCGAGATAACAGCTTAACACTGTTCCTCACCAAATCATTATAAACAATTAGAATTGAAATAGGATGGTAGTCATTGTATTGCTTCTTATGCTAATTATAGCCTTCTTTGGATGCATCGTTCGAAAGGATTTTAGACATTCCTTGATATTTGCATTTCCGATTATCATCATTATTGGAATGTATGTATGGCTATTTACATTATATCCAGTTCAATGGGGATTAAAAAAACTACCTTTCGTTGAACAAGCATGTATAAGAGAAATATCGGCAAGTGATTACAGTAACAAAAATTACAGGCACCTCAAATACGATGGTGTGATAGAATTTATAACAGATAAAGAACTTGATGATCGTCAAAATATTTTACGAGGCAGCTATAAAAGGAATTTAAGCTACAATGATTTTATAACTAATGATAGTCTTGCCATATTAATCTCTTATGATGTGGTTTTTGTCAAAGAAATGAACGATAAGTTTTTTTATAAAGCATTGTTTATTTCGAATCAACCCAATGATAACATACTATGTGATAGTATATATTGCAAGATTTTTATGATACGAATGTTTGCTCCTATTTATGAAACGAACGAGTTTGCAATACCAACTATTTCAAATGGCAAATAGAGTTTATAACGAGGTCGAGACAACAGCTAAACGCTGTTGCTCACCAACCCATTACAGACAACTTAATACAGAAATATATGGAATATATACCGGATTATCTAAAACCATTCATCATACACAAAGATTATTTTCCTGAGTTGATAGAAGATTCATGGTTTAATAATCCTGTGTATTGGAAAGGTCGGTTAATATCACCACAACATGAAACTAAATTCAGACTTTATTTTTGTGGTGAATTAACTGATAATTACATGGCAAACAAGCAAAATTTCCCTTTGGCAATATATGCGTATTCAGTAAATTCAGGAGAAAAGATTACTCTTTTCGATGAAAGGTATAATGGATATGAAGCATTACTAATAGAGGATAAGAGAGAACGACCATTATCTCATGAAATTCAGTTTGTAGATAAAGATGCTGAAACTGAATTTGAAATTATCATTCTTGGATGCAGTAATACCGATTTTGATGATGAATACCCAACCACCCAACAAGTGCAACTAATCAATGGCGACTGGGTAAACAAAGAGTATCTAAAATGTAATGCTTTTGATTTCATTTCCATACTTATTCGCAATGCCAAAGGTCAGGTATATACGATATTGGAAATGGAATTAAGTTAATAAAATAGTCTGTAACAAGGTCGAGCCAACAGTTAAACGCTGTTCCTCACCAAACCATTATGAACAGTAGCAATATATGATACATAGAATATTAGGATATTTATGGTATAAGACAGAATACTTAATCCGACATTCAGATTCTTGGCATGTCCCAGATGTGTTAAGTATTGTAATTATGTTTTACGGAGTAGATATAGCTTTGATATATTGGGCAGCTACAAGTGTTAATCCGGGACCACTTTTTCTGCTTGCCTTTCCTCTTGTATGGATTATTCTGTATATCTATTATCATTATAAACGACGGTATTTGAAAATTCGAGAGGACGAATCGTATAAGAAATATTCCAATATATGGGCTATTCTATTTTTAATATTACCGTTTATTATTCTAATTGTATTGCTGTTTATGGCAGATAAATTTTATATGCCATATTAATCTTTTATAATAAAATAAGTTCATAACAAGGTTGAGATAACAGCTAACGCTGTTTCTCACCAAACCATTAACATTATAATCTTCAAATTATGGGATTAAACAATAGGAAAATAATAATTTATACAGGAACAACAATTTTATTGATTATAATAATTGCCACTCGCTGTCTGGATTTTTTCTTCTTTTTTAATGAGGATAATAGAAGATATACAATTGGCACGTTTTCTGACATAGGATATTATCGTGGTTCAATCTGCAAATTTAATTACAAAGTGGGTGATTCAATTTATATTGTTGATACAAGGTTTGGACTACATGATAAAGATTTGAAAAATCTAAGATTGGTTGTCAAATATTCAAATAAATGGGTTGAACATTCAGAGCTACTTTTAGAGGTTGTTCCTAAATGGGTGCTTGCACCACCCAAAGGCGGATGGGAACAGTTCCCTCCTGACATAAACTGGAAAGGAGCTGAATTAGATACTGCATATATGAAGAAGATGAATTTGGAAATACCATAATTTGATGAGAATAAAAATAGAATGTTAACAAGGTCGAGATAACAGCTAAACGCTGTTGCTCACCAAACCATTAGTTGCAAATTAAAAATCAAATAGAATGGAAAATGTTGATAAAATATGCCCTATTTGCAGAAAACATCCCATAACTCTACCAAACGGAGTATGCTCTGTCTGCTATGATAAAGTGAAAACACAAGCAGATTGGAATACTACCGAATGGGGTAAAATAGAAAATCATGGACTTGATGCAATTATAGTGTTGGCAAAGTATATCTTAGATGAAATAGAAGATGACAACCAACATCAATGGCATCAACGTCGAATATGTTTTATGCAAGATATGGTAGAGCATTTGGATAAACAATATTTTCCTAATGCTACTATCCAACAGATAAATGACTTTGCACACTCGGCTGTTGATTTTTGGAAAGGAAAAATAACCAGTCAAGAAGCAACAGAGCAACTTCAATCCATGCGTAAGGTTCTGCAAAAGGATATTATGAAATTATCTGATTGGGAACCAAAAGATTTTCTGCTTTGGATGATGATGCCGGAAGATGATTTTGATTGGATGTGGGACCAGTGGTTTGAGTGCATTCATGCTTGTATCCCCGACAAGTGTAACGATAAGTTGTGGATAAGAATGTTTCATAAACATTTTCCAAATGAAATCAAAGCATGGGTAGACAATAACGAAGCAACTAACAAAGCGTGATAACGCTTGACAGCGTTCCCCGCTTAGCCATTATAAGCAATAATACACCGAATCATGAACGAACAATTACAAGAATATTTTAGCTGTGCTGATTGGCTCCTAATACCTGCATACGTCAGAAAAGATGTTGCAGATATATTAGGACTAACCCTTTTGTCTGAAAATGAGCAGTGGGATAACAACCCTATACTTTGTACTACTTATAAAAATGCAGACAATTATTTTGATGACCTTTTACCGAGAGTGGATAAGATATTGATTTCGTCATTAATTAACGGATATTATATCATTGAAGGAAAATGTTTGCGATATATTTACGAAACATTGTGTAAAAGACTTTCGGCAAAATGCGGTGTCTATTACTTCTCGATAGATTTATGGGAATATCGTTGCGCCTATGGCTATTATGATGAAAGCCAAGAAAAGCGTTTCTATTGTGCCGAATTAGATGCTACAGGAAATCTACAAGAAGAAGACAGAGGGTGTGTATTGAGTTGTGAAAATGATGCAGAAAGTCATATCCCAATGGTAAATATTGAAGATGAGCAAGTTCCTGATTCTTGGTTTTTACCTTTAGGTATAATGTTCAATTTAGGGATAACGGATGTGGATATTCAGCAAGCTCTTAGTAAACTATGCAGCGTTTACATGCTGAATGGCACAGATTCTAAAATAATAAAGAATATAATAACAGAACAATGTAGCTTATAACAAGGTCGAGCCAACAGCTTAACGCTGTTCCTCACCAAACCATTAGCGAAAACAGAAACCGATATGATACAGCAAATAGAAAAACTGAAAGAAATAATCAACCAAAACAGTATGGGGCATTTGCCTTTGCCCTATCGGGTTGATTTGATGAAGCAAATAGGAAGCACACGGACGGTACAAAAAGTGTTGTGCGAGTGCTGCAAGAAAGCCTGTTCTTGCTTCCCGGAGAATTTTGGTGCGGAAAACCTGTTGTATGGTGTTTTGTTTGATATAGACCGTTACCTGTATAAAAATAAGGGTGATGTCGAGAATATATCAGCTTCAGTAGAGCGGTTGCGCAATTATGCGGAACAATCTATCGAAAACCCCGAAGATATGGTAAACTGGGCTATTATTACTTTGGGATATGCCATCCGTTACGATGTAGCCTCCATATTGGCAATAGAGGATTATAACGGCGAGGATGATGACGCTTTCGACCCCGAAAGCTGGAATGCGGATTTTATATGCTCGATAGCTTGCTCTGGCAGCAATCCTTTCGTGGAAACAGGGGATGTAGAGAAACGTAAGGAATATTGGTTGTGGTATGTAAAAATGGTATTGGAAGTTTCTCAAAATCCAAATGTCAAATACCAGTCATTGCCAGTATGCAAAAGTGCAACTCCTTTAATTGACATACCTGTCCGTCGTCAATTAGATTTAGTAAAAACAAATAAAAGAATATCTTTTGATGATATTAGAGATGCTATTTTACTTCAAATACCCTCTGGGATGAAATGGGATTTTATAGATGTTTTATTTGTATCATGCACCAGCAGTATGTTAAATATACATTCTTCTACTGGAGATAAGATAAAAATAGGGACGATGGCGACCATCAATATATGTAAGGAATTTAGATTGAAACGAAAAGAAATGTATATGTATTATCCAAAGGAAGGAGCTTGGTTCTCTCTAAAAATGGTCATTAACTCAAATAGTTCTTACAATTTGGATTTTAATTATGATAATTGGGATGAAATTCCAAGTTATTTTCAGGAATTAGATTGGATTTTGAGCTTTTACACCAAATTTCCACGAAGTATAGAATATACCCCTAAGTGGTTAAGGAAAATAGTTGGAAGTAGAAAGCTGTACTTGACTTAGTTTCTGTGAGTATATAAAATAATTTCGCTAACAGCGCAGGATAACGGCAAGCCGTTCCCTGCTGAACCATTAATAATAATTAAGTTCGTAACAAGATTCATATATAATCAACTACATATAATACTCAATATGGAAAATATAAAAACAATAGCTTTTAGAGGTAGCAGTGACTTAATAGGTAATTTACAGTTATGTATAGACCATATAAGCTATGCTATACCTAATATTATGAATAGTGTATCGGGTCAATATAATGTTAGATGTGTGTTTGAGAAAGTTGAAAATCAATTAACATTTAGTGATTCTATATTAGGTGAACTGATAAATCAAGAAGTTTTAGGGAAGGTATATATGAACGATAAGTCGGATATAAGATTGTTCTCTTCAAATGGAAATTTACCTGAATATAGAATTAATTTTGATTTACAAGGAGAGTTTAATTTAGGAGTCAAGATTTTCAAAGACAAGCCAGTTCAAACATTACCAGTCATAGATGTTCTTCCAATACCTGTTGAAATCGTCACTATTTACTTTTATTTTTCAGAAACGAAAGTAAATGGGAAATCGGATTCTTTTATATTTGACAAATATTTTGATTCTTATGATTATCTCGGTTTCTGTCTTGTGGACTTACCGAAGATGAATGAAATAATAACTCGAAAGTATGGCAATCAGAAATTGGATTTAATCGACGAATTTTCAAACACAGAGCTAATCGACGAACTATTTGAAGAAGAAATAATCATAATAACTTGGGGCATTCATCCATATTCATATCCAATTTACAGTACTGAAGATACAGACTCTATCCGTCCTTTATTGGGACGGAAGTTCAGCCAAGAAGGTTGCTTTCGCATAAAAGAAGACATAAAAGAATTGAGCTTAATTCCAGGATATGCACTAAGAAAGTGGCCGGAATTTACACAAAAAGAATGGACAAAAATTTCATTATATGGCAAAGGTGAAATAGTACACTTAACCCCTTATATTCTTGAAGATTCTGAATTTGAAACAGTATCAGTTTCATTCTTAATTCATAGAAGTAAGGGAGATTTGAAAGAGAGTATTCCTCTACTGAATGTGAATCTTTTATACGAATAACAACATTGAAAATCGTAGTTGTTGGATGATAATTATTATTAATATGCCAAGTTAGCTGCTAACGCAGCTCCTTGTCAAGCCATTAGCGTTGAATATGATAAAAGAGATAATGCACAACAATCATAAGACTCTGCATAAGAATATGGAACCAGAAGATTTTATAATAACAAAAGTTGGATGGATAACGCAAATGAAATCTACTCCACCATTAACGGAAGAGTATATTCAAAGGGTTTATTTACGCTTTGAAATAATGATAAGATTCTTGCAAAACCATAAATTCACTACTAGAATTATTCTAAACGATGGTGATTCTGTAAATGATGAAACTGGGATAAAGCATAGTGATTTAACAGCAGAAGGAAGAAAATTCTATAGTTTTGGAATTGTTCCTTGGATAAGAAAAATAGATCGAAGTAGAAATCCAGAAAAAGCTATTAGAGATATTTCTTTTCTTGAGAAAAAAATGGTAGAGTTTGAAAATCTCTAAATATGTTTAACGCTAACAAGGTCGAGATAACAGCTTAAGGCTGTTCCTCACCAAACCATTAATAATAATTGAGAGCATGAAAACAGTTATATCATTACTCTTTTTATTGTTGCCCCTAATGCAAAGTTGCGGGTTCGTATATGAACGGCATCTTACTGGGAACTATTATTTGATAGCGGTAGATACCAAAGAAGATATGGATGTGTGTTATCACCAACAAAATGATGATGATGCGCCTTATACGGGAATAACCGGAGCAAGTGTTTATGCAGTGGGATATGATAATGATTTTATTCTTGTCAAGGCATATCGTGCTTTGAGGGACAGCATAGGCATTTCCTTACCCCGTTATGATAAGAATACAACCGAATATTACATCATTCCCGTAAATAACACACAAGAAGCATGGGAAGCACAAGAAAACAAGTTCGGGGCATTCAGTAAAAAGGACTTTGAAGTTAAACGGAAAGAATTGGGAGTGTCGGATGATATAACTTTCAAGAGGCTATAAATATATTATTAACAAGAAAAGATAACGTCTTACGCCGTTCCTTTTCAAACCATTACTGATAATAGAGAATATGATATGAAACTGTTTCTTTTGATATTAACATCTATTCTTTCCATAGGATCAATAAGTTGGAAAGATCCAACAGATATATCTCAAAATAATGACTGCATTTTCAGAGATACTTTGGTTGGATATGTAGATTATGACAATGTTTTAGACAGCATATATATTGAAAAGACTTCTGAATATCGGTATGATGATAATGATGGTATGAAAGAATGTTTCGAACAGACAGAAAGAGTAATATTTTCTGTTTCATTTGGAAATACAGGAGAAACACTTGTGTTGGAAGATAAAGAAGTTTTTGATTATCCATATGCTGGTTATTCATCTTTGGCTTACAATATCGAAGAAAAAGGCATAATATCAAGACGTACTTATTCATCAAGGTTTTCAGATAAAGTTTATGTGGATTCATATTATAAATATGATGACAAGTTAAATAACTTTTTCAGAATAAAAGAACTCATACGTCTAAGTGAAGGCACAAACATGATTGATTCAATAATGAAAATAGATTCAATTCAGCCTTCTTTGGACGGTAAATGTAATAAAATCAGTAACAAGGAAAGATAACCCCTAAACGGAGTTCCTTTCCAAACCATTAACATCAATTTGGCAATGCGATTCATCAAATTTATGGAAACAAATCTCTCTAAAAAGAAAAAATGGATACTTAGAATTATTTGCATTTGTGTTTTATTACAATTGCCGATATTTTACTTTATGGATAAGTTCTATTATTTTAATGACAAAAATATTCGTTATACAATCGGAACTTACTATAAAGATGCGTTTATTATCAATTCGAGTTCAAGTAAAGAAAAAGGATTTATTTATTATGTTGATAGTATTAAACATGTTGCAACAACAGGTAAATTTAATAATACAGATATGTCTCATAATACACATGTATTGATAATGTTTTCAGCGGTATTTCATGGCAATGCAAAGGTCTTAAGTATTATTGTTCCTAAATGGGTGCTTGCACCACCCAAAGCCGGATGGGAACAGTACCCTCCTGACATAAACTGGAAAGGAGCGGAATTAGATACAGCATATATGAAGAAGATGAATTTGGAAATACCATAATTTGATGAGAATAAAAATAGAATGTTAACAAGGTCGAGATAACAGCTAACGCTGTTCCTCACCAAACCATTAGTAACAATTATATTGAAAATGAAAAAAAGAAAAGAGACGATAAGTAATACCGGACGGAGTAATTGGGTACGAGATGATAAGAAATACAGATACTATTTCTTTGATTACTTGTATTAGAGGTTATATTTAATTTATAAAAAACATAATGAGACGCCACGTTTCAGTGCCTGTATTTTACTGACTATGAATTTTCTTGTAATACTTCTCTTTTTCAGTATAATTTTCAACTGCGTACTGACAGATCACTGGTTTTCATTGAAAAACTTCACTGTCTCTCAAGGGCAGTATATAAGTCTTGGATTGGGGGGAATGTGCTTTATCATGTTGTTTTTACGATATACCCGTAAAAGGACTGCTGCCATTCTTGTGAAGTACAAAAGCAACAAGTGGAACAAGATACTCCCAACATGGATAATATGTATTTCTCCTCTACTATTGCTATTGCTTGGAGTTGGAATAGGCAAATTGATTTTTAACTGACAAGATATATGTAGAGATAATAGTCCGCTAACATGGTAAAACCAACAGCAGAACACCGTTGCTCACCAACTTATTACTGACAAAAATAAATCAAGATTTTAGAACAACAGCTTATGAAAAAGATTATTGATTACCTGTTTTACAGGTATTATATGGTTTGCTTAAAAAATAAGGAGTTCCCTCGTTTTGGAGCCACCTGTATATTGGCAGAAATTATTATGATGGCTTATTTATTTGCCGTACTGATACTGTCGTTTCTCTTAATGAGAGATTTCTTTTTACCCAATACATCCGGTAGAGCAAGAATTATAATAGGAATAATAGGCTCGTTTCTTCCTTGGATTGTCATATATCTACATTACAACAAAAAAAGAATAAACGCTTTATTGGAAAAATATCAAAACAATAGATACAATACCAAATATTCAGACAAGGCGGTGTTAAGCCTCAGTTATATAGTACCAACAGTAGGGCTGATTCTGATGCTGTTACTTTATCAGTTCAGATAACTGCGGATTACTGGGCAAATTAAATATCCGATATTCAGTCTTGCCCATAAGACAATATGATATATGTATTCCGAATAGAAACCGTGCATTGATTTTTGTCAGGATTTGGAACAATAGTCCAGCGACTCCACGCTACTTTTGCCGGAAAACCATTATAAACCATTAAAACAGAGAAAGATGAAGCTGAGAATTACAGAAGCGGTGCTTGCGGAGGCATACAGGGCAAAAGTGTGCAGGGAACGGATGGAAGAACTGGCGGAGAGCATACGGAAGTCGGTGAAGGAACGGTACTCGCTGCCGAAGATGAGAATACGGCTGGCGGAGTACGGCAATGACACGGAACTGATGCTGACGGCAGTGAGCGCACTGCGGAAGGATAAGGAAGCACCGTCGGCAAGGGACAGGGATTTCAGGGCATGGATGCTCATGCTGTGCCGCTCACGCGAGCATGAAGTGATCTGCTACATGTGCAATGAACTGACGGATGCATGGGAACGGAAATACCGGACACGGGAAATGCTGGTGCTATGCGACGTGCTGCATACACTGAAAGGCCATGCACGTACGAACGAGATGACAAACAGGGTATGCGACTATTTTTTCAGGGAAAGACGCAACAAGCTGTATGGCAAGACTTTCCGCATAGATGAAAAGGATATGGCATACGCCGAGAGCAGGCTGCCGGAACTGGACAAGGCGGTATTCCGCATGACAGTGAACCACTACAGCCACCGCACATTCGTGGCGGAAGAACTTGCCGGACTGTGCGGCATGGGCTATTCGCTGATGCGGCGCAAGTTCAAAACATACTACGGTATGGGGCCATCGGAGTGGCTGCGCCGGGAGCGGATAAGGCGCATAGAGGAGGATATGGAATACCGGGTGGAACTGCCGCTGAAGGAAGTAGCCGAGCGCAACGCCTTCGGCTCGGCAAGCAATTTTGCGGACTTCTGCCAGAAGCAGACCGGAATGAGTCCGTGCGAACTGAAAGCCATAGGATATGAGAAATGGGAGAAGCGCAGGATGGATTTCTGGAACCAATAAAAAACGCGCACTGATTTTTATCAGAATCTGGAACATCCCTTCGGGAAGGTTCCACTAACTTACCGCCTAAAAAACAATCCGAAAATACATGAACAACAATACATTTTCAAGATGGAAGGAATCCCTCCACCTGAAAATCCTGTCGGGCTATCTCATACTGGGACTGCTCGTACTGGGCATCATCACGGCCGTATGGTACGAAAAGCAGGTATTCGAGCAGGCGGAGGCAGAGGAACGCAGCCTGCTCATGCAGCGTGCTGCCGCCAGCGAAGCATACCGGGGACTGATCACACTGTTTCTGGACAATGACCGCGCAATGCTGTGGGACGACTCGGACATGGATACATACGACCGTCGGGAATCGCACACGATGGAGGTGATAGACCGGCTGAAAGGCTACTACGGAGAGCCGGCGCAGACGGCAAGGATAGACACGGTAGTAAGGCTGCTGCACGAGAAACGCAGGCTGATCGAGCGGATGGTGGATATGCCGACTACGGCGTACCGCATGGACAGCCTGCTGGAACGCCACCTGCCCGGACTGGAGCAGACGGCATCGGTACGGACAACGACAGTGACGGAACGCACCGAACCGGAAGAGGAAAAGAAACGGGGCGGGCTGTTCGGCCTGTTCCGCAAGAAAAAGAAAGAAGAACCGGCACGCACGACCACACGGGTGAGCACGAGGCCCAACACCCGGCACATTGCGGAGATGCGGCGGTTTGAGGAAGAGATGCGTACGGCACTGGCAGAGCAGGAACAGGCATTCTCCCATCTGTCGGACTCACTGAAAATACGCAACAGCATACTGAACCGGAACCTTTCGAGGCTGATACGGGAAATCGGACAGGACGAGACGGAACGCATGGAAGAAAGGCACATGCGGGTGGCGGAACTGAGAGAAACGGCATTCGTACTGATATGCGGCATATCGGCGGCAGGTGTCCTGTGTGCGGTGCTGCTGTATGCAGTGGTCCGGAGGGACATCCGCCGCCGCACCAGAGACAGGAAACAGCGGGAGGAACTGATAGAGACCCTGCGCAGGTCGGTCCGGGAGAATGAAGAGCTGATAAAAAGCAGACAGAACATCATGCAGACGGTGACGCACGACCTGCGCTCACCGTTGACCGCCATACGCGGCAATGCGGAACTGATACTGAAGGACGGGAACCGGGAGGCAACGGCGCTGCACGCGGAGCATATACGGCAGTCGGCGGAGCGTATGGGGGCACTGATGGAGAACCTGCTGGACTACTACCGCATAGACAACGGAAAGGAGACCGTCAGGGTGAAGCCGTTCAGACTGGCGGGAGTGGCAGAAATACTGGAAACGGAGTTTGCCGCACGGATGGAAGAGAAACGGCTGGAGTTCAGAGTGAACAACGCTGCTGACGAGGTGGTCATGGGCGACAGGAACCTGATACTGCGTATCGGCAGCAACCTGCTGTCGAACGCACTGAAGTTTACGGAACGCGGGGGCGTGACACTGACCGCCCTGTATGCCGGAGGGAAATTCACGCTGGCGGTGGAAGATACCGGAGGAGGAATAGACAAGGACAAACGGGAACAGATATTCAAGCCGTTCGAGCGGCTGAGCAATGCCGCCACGCAGGACGGATTCGGGCTGGGACTGTCGATAGTGAAAAGCCTTGCGGAACTGATGGAGGGCAGCATATCGGTGGAGAACATACGGAACACGGGCAGCCGCTTCAGCGTGGTGCTGCCGCTGCCCCAGGCGGAGAAAGCCGGAGAGACAGACCGCAAGGCAGCAGCGAAGCGGACAAGACTGGGCGGATGTTCGGTGTTGTCGCTGGACAACGACAGCATCATACTGGGGATGATACACGACATATTCGTGCAGAACGGTGTGCACTGCGACACCTGCACGAGCACGGGGGAAATGGCGGAGAAGCTGCGCGAGGGACACTATGACCTGCTGACCACAGACCTGAAGATGCAGGATGCAAGCGGCTACGAGGTGCTGGAACTGCTCCGCACGTCGGACATAGGCAACTCACGCACCATCCCCGTGATGGTGGTGACCGGCTCGAAAAGCATCACGAAAGAGGAGCTGGCAGGTGCGGGCTTCAGCTCCGTGCTGTACAAGCCGTTCTCCATCGACGAACTGCTGGCAGCCGCGGAAGAATGCATCGGCGAGGACAGCACCCCACGCATAGACCTCGGCCCGCTGTTCGCATACGGCGACAAGCGGCAGAGGCTGGAATGTCTGGTCAGGGAAACGGAGAAGGAAATGGCCGCCATACAGGAGGAAGCGGAAAGGTGTGACAGGGACAGGCTGGACTACTGGATACACCATATCCGCAGCTCGTGGATGCTGATACATGCCGAAGGGCCGCTGCAGGAGCTGTATGACGTGCTCCACGGAAACGGGACGGCAGAAGAAATCAGGGAGTATGCCGGAAAGGTAACCGGTCAGGGCGAAACGATCATCCGGCTCGCCCGAAAGGAAATGGAGAAAACGGTATGGGAAGAATAATAGTGATAGAGGACAACCCGGTATTCCGCGACCATGTCTGCGGAATGCTGGAGAAGGCAGGCTACAAGACCCGCACGGCATACGACTGTGCCGGGGCACGGAGGCTGCTGGAGGAACTGGACGATGGGGACATCATCGTGTCGGACCTGCGTCTGCCCGACGGAGAATGTACGGAAGTGCTGGAGCGGATGCGGGAAGCGGGTATCAGAAACCCGTTTGTCATCATGACCGACTATGCGCAGGTCGCATCGGCGGTCAGCTCCATGAGGCTGGGAGCCGAGGACTATATCCCCAAGACCCTGCTGCAGGAAAAGCTGCTTCCGAGGATAAGTGAGCTGGTACGCAAAACGGAAAGAAGGCATACCATGCCCATACTGGAGCGCAGAAGTGCCGCATTCCGGACCATCGACCGGCGTATCTCACTGGTAGCCCCGACGGATATAGGGGTGCTGATACTTGGAGAGAACGGCACGGGCAAGGAACACGTAGCAGAAAAGATACATGCGCAGAGTACCCGGCAGAAAGGTCCGTTTGTCGCGATAGACTGCGGTATGCTGACACGGGAGCTGGCGGCATCCGAGCTGTTCGGATACGAGAAAGGCGCATTTACGGGAGCCATAACCGGAAAGAAGGGCTGCATGGCGGAGGCTGACGGCGGCACGCTGTTTCTGGACGAGGTGGGCAACCTGCCCGCTGAGGTACAACAGAAACTGCTGCGTGCACTGCAGACCAAATGCTACCGTCCGACGGGCTGCACCCGCGAACGGAAAGCGGACGTACGCATCGTGGCGGCTACCAACGAGAATCTGGAGAAGGCAGTGGAGGAAGGACGTTTCCGGCGGGACCTGTATCACCGCCTGAAGGAATTTGCCATCAAGATACCGCCGCTGCGGGAGTGCCGGGAGGACATACTGCCCCTTGCGGAGTTTTTCCGGGAGCTTGCCAACGAGGAACTGGGACGGCATACGGAAGGATTCGACAAGGAGGCGGAAAAGGAACTCATGAGGCGGATGTGGGCAGGAAATGTGAGGGAACTGAAACAGACGGTGCGTTCCGCCGTCCTGCTGACGGAAGGAAGGCTGATAGGAGCCGACAGGCTGGAAGCGGAAAGTACGGCACAGGCAGGCAGCTCCCTGCTGCTGAAAGACGGGAATGAGGAAAGGGAACGCATCGTGCGGGCGCTGGCGCAGGCGGACGGGAACCGCGAAGTGACTGCCGGACTGCTGGGTATCAGCCGCACGACCCTGTACAACAAGATGAAAGAATACGGTATCATGCAGAAAAAGAGCGAAAAATGAGAAAATTTCGACTGAAAATCCTATCTTTGCATGAACATAGGAGAAATACGGTACGGAGAAACACGGTTTCCCGTACCGACTAAGATATAGTATAGAATAAGACCGCAAGGCGTATCTGGTGAAAATCTGGAAAATTTGAACTACGGAAGCGATTGCGTGATGCTTATGCTATGCCTGGGCATAGCGTGCATTCGCGTACATTCCGTAGAGGCATTCCAGAGCCATCACCAGAAGGTAGCGTGAATTGCACGCTATTTTTTATATATACGGTTTCCGGTCGCAACAGAATGACCGCTATGGCAAAAGTCCGATTACTCGCCGTCCTGACAATGGACGGCTGTCCGGCAGAAACAACCGGTCTGTCCGGGCGATGGCTTGGTTCCGACCAGTACGGGATAGGTGCGCTGAAAGAGGCTGCCACCTGCGTCCTGACAGAAGACACGTCGCTTACACTCCTCTCCAGCCGGATGGAAAACACCGGCGATTCCCTGAACTATCTGATAGAAGCAACCGAAAAGACGGCAGGTATCATCAACGGCATGATACGGATGCGGCTTGTGGATGAAATCATCCTCTACATGGTTCCCGTCATTGCGGGAAACGGCAGCAGGCTGTTCCAGTCGTCGCTGCCTGAAAGCGAATGGACATGCACGGGAAGCAGACAATGGAAAGACGGCATGGTACGGATAGCCTACGGACGGAAAACACCCCGCCAACGGGTGGTGACGTTCGGAAAATGAACGCCCGGTACGTTCAAAAAGTGAACGTACGTTCAGATTCTTAACAAAAAATGAGGCGTCGGGAGAAGCTCCAAAAAATATTTTCAGCAAATATTTCGCTGAATATCAGTGTAATATATCCATACTTAAAGAAAAACACTCCCGCAGGACCGCTATTTGTCCCATAGTTTTATGTGCGCACACTTCAAACCAAGTGTAATAACATAAAACTGAAAGAAAATGGAACACCTCATATTGACAGAAACAAGTTTTTTCAGACTGATAGGCGGCAGTGCCTGCAATGATGAAATACAGGAGTCCTACAACGGATTCATATCGGAAGTGGTATCACTCTGCAGTAACATGTCGAATCCGGAAAACACATTCTTTGCCCTGAGCTTTGCAGAAACAGAACTTCAGTTCCATGATACGCTGCAGACTGAAAATACCGGGAACAGCAGGAGCATCTATGTACGCAAGGCATTATCCTTTGTACGCAAGATGCTGGAATATATCGGTCAGATCCGCAGCGGACAGGTGCATACGCCACAGGCGGAACGCAGAAAAGAGAAAAAGAACAGCCAGCCCCTGCAATGGACAGGCAATGCCATAGACCTTGTTGAAATCATATACGGCATCCATGAAATGGGATGCATCAACAATGGGGAAATCCCGCTGAAACAGCTTGCTCCCATACTCTATTCCTTCTTTGGAGTTGAAACGAAGGACTGCTACAGATTCTATACCGACATCAAACGGAGAAAGACCATCAGTCACACGCATTTTCTGGAGCAGATGCAGGAACGCCTCAATGAAAGGATAAGGCGGGATGAGGAAGCGGAACTGAAAAGAAGATAGGATACACCAAATAATAATATAAGACAGACGGGACAGGCAAACAATCTGCCCCGTCTGTCTTTTTATACATTATACAATATCATTTCTGCAAAAGGTGGCTCAGGTTCTCGTCACCCGCAATACGCTCCAACTCGTCGGCGACAATCTTTTTCACCTCTTCCTTGATGCGGTTGTAGTTTTCCTGCACCTTTTCCTGCATACAGTCATTGCCGTTCTCGTCAGTAAAATCCGTAATGACGGGAATAGGCCTGTAAGCCTTCGTTTCAGCCGCCACCTTCGCATTGTCCACGACAATCTCCGCATGGAAAATCTTCTGTTCGATACGCTCGTTGAAATTGTCGGACACCGAACCGACAAACATACCCTGCGTCAGGCCGGAAATCTTGCTCGGCGGGATAAGGCTGTCCATCTGCGTGTTAATGGAGGTGGAGACGTCCTGCCGGTTGATGGATATGGACTGACGCTTCTGCAAGACCTTTCCGAACCTCTCCGAAAGCGTCTTGGCGGTTTCGCCCACCACCTGACCGGAGAAGATGTTGCCGACAGTGTTCATCACCACCTTTGCCTCCTTGTCCCCGTAATCACGTACAAGCTGTGAGAAATCCTGAAATCCCAGACACACGGCGACCTTGTTGCTTCGTGCCGTGGCAATCAGGTTGTCCAGCCCCTTGAAATAGATGGTAGGCAGCTCGTCAATAATCACCGAAGATTTGAGCATTCCCTTCTTGTTTATCAGCTTGACGATACGTGAGTTATACAAACCCAGTGCCGCACCGTAGATGTTCTGGCGGTCGGGATTGTTCCCGACACACAGGACTTTCGGCTCTTCAGGATTGTTGATGTCGAGCGTAAACTCGCTATCACTCATCACCCAGTACAGTTGCGGCGAAATCATGCGTGAAAGCGGGATTTTCGCCGATGCAATCTGACCCATCAGCTGCTCGGCAGCCCCTCCCAGCCATGCATCCATAAAGGGACTGAGGTAGTTCTCCAGCTCCGGATATGAGGTAAGGATGGGGAAAATATCCTCGTACCTGCGGTTCAGGAACTCGATGGCATGGGGAAAGGTACAGTATCTACCGTTCTGATAGATTGTAGGCTCGGCACTCGGCGCCTTGCCGCATTTCTGCGGTAGGTTTCCGAGAGCCTGCCCCCGAACCGTGCTTACATGTCTCCATGTACACGGCTCTCCGTTATAATTCAACTTAGTGTTATACATTGCCATGTATTTTAGCATTACATTCTGGACAGACTGCCAATGTTTTACGGTGCATTTTGAGCATGATGCGTTCCCATTCGTTCTTGCCTGTCAAGTCTTTCAAGGCACGAACATGGTGCATCACCGTTTTGCCATGCGCTCCGCATACCTCGCACTGTTCCGCCTTTAGTCTCTCAACAAGACTTGAGGCTGGCAGAAAATTGGTGTTTGGCATTATGTCGCATTTAGCATCACATTGAGCGTCTTTTCTCTTGAAACCCTCATTATAGAACACACGGCATTTGCATTGCCCTTTTGCATCCGTGTAACTGATTACAAAGTCTTTGTCTTTCGAGTATTTCTTTTTAATCTTCCGTACACTGCTGCTTTGCTTTTTGGCGATGCTTTTGTACATACTGTATTCCATAATATAACCGAACCTTTTGCAAAGAGTAGATACATTGTTCGCTATCGAGTAATAATTGTAGAATCCTCTTATCTCCTTATTGAATTGGGCTACAATATCCTCCGGTTTGCAGTTCATCATATAACTGCGTGCCTTTGGCTTCCAATCCTCCTTGCCATTGGTTTGTATAACCCTCATGGCTTTGTAGTCAATCAACTTGTTCTTGACCACCTCTCTCGGGAGTAGAAGTACAACCTTGCGGTTGAACATTCTTTTGAGCACTCCATTCTTATCTCTCTTGGTGGCTTTGGAGTTGCGTACGGTTATTTCATATCCCAGAAATTTAGCTTTTTCTTGTGCTTGGGTTATAAGCGTTTTCTCTGCCGACAGTTCAAGTTTTAGCTTATCTTTCATGAATTGTGTGATATTCGCTTTGATTTGCCCACATTCTTCATGGCTGCCGACAACCCCAATCAAGAAATCGTCTGCGTATCTGACATATTTCAACCGTCTGTACTCTTCATCCATTTCCATGACACAAGGCATTTGTTGCATCTGTCGGTAATACCCTTTGATTTTATCAATAAGGTCTTTCCGTACCTTTGTATCGGTTTCGGATTTCAGTTTCTTTTCCAGCTTGTTCTTACGGTCTTTAATCCGACGGTAATCCTTATCCAATCTTCTGCTTGCGCCTTTATTGAAAGATTGGGCGTATTCCTCCATGTACTTGTCGAACTTGTCAAGGTAAATATTAGCCAGTATGGGACTAATGATGCCGCCTTGCGGAGTTCCACTGTACGTGTGTCTGTATTTCCAATTTTCAATATACCCAGCGTTCAGAAATTTACGGATGAGCCTTATGAACCTCTCGTCCGCTATGCGTTCTTCGAGTATGCCAATCAGAACGTTATGGTCTATGTTGTCGAAGAAGCCTTTTATGTCCCCCTCTATAAACCATTTTGTTCCGAGAAACGTATCTTGAATTTGGGTTAATGCAGTCTGGCAACTCCTACGTGGTCTGAATCCATGTGAGGTATTTTCAAAACTTCCCTCGTATATGGCTTCCAGTATCATGTGTGCCACTTCCTGCACCAACTTGTCTTCAAAAGACGGGATGCCCAACGGGCGTTTCTTTCCGTTCTTCTTAGGGATATAGACCCTTTTGGCTGGGTTGGGTTTGTAACTTTCGTCTCTAAGCTTGGAGATTAGATTTTCTATTCTCTGAATACTCATTTCGTCAACTGTCTTGCCGTCTGTCCCAGCGGTCATATTGCCCTGTTTGGCATAGATTCGCTGGTAGGCGGTATAGAACATCTGTTCATTGAATAGAATACGATACAACCGTTCGAACTTATAGCCCGATACATTGCTGTGTTTCACTAAGTTGTTCAATACATTCTTTGGATTTCTCATAATGTCTCTCACATTTTCCTTTGATTATATTGATTATATAACTGCTTCCCTTCGCCATGTGCAGGGCATTACCCTGCTCGGACTACTACGGAAGCTCCGTTGCCATGCCGAATATTCAAGAACGACTTCTATAGCCTTTCGGCGTTTCGGTTTAGGCAATCCCCATTTAGCGGGTGTAATAACAAGCATGACAGACTGTCGGATGCAACGTTCGTCCGTTAATCTGCTTATTGCAGACGTGTCGCAGTCAGTTCTTTGCCCCATACAACCTAAACACTTGCTGGGGTACATGCGATATGGCGTTGGTAACTGCCTTCCGCCACAGCCCTGGTATGTGCCACTGGATTGTTGTTCAACCAGTTCAGGCTTCATCCTCATGTCCGTCTTTCTGTCTTGCCATTCAGTCGCAGCGTGGCAGTTGGCTGACTTATGGCTTCTCCGACATGCTACACTCCCCCTCGGGTTTCCCTCTGGGATAAGTCGGATGACAGTAGGTCTTATTTTCATAGAACTCTAACCTAATCTATTGCTAAATAGATATTTATTACACCGCCTTATGGGCGCACTTGAGATACCATATAATCGCCGCAAAAAGGATGATCGGTGACTCCACAAAGAAGTCCCCCTGCTTCTGCACCCACGTTTTATTGAGGTTGAGCATGATGGTATATGCCGATTCATAAGCATCCGCAATGTCCGTCATGAAATCCGGGTGAATGGGATTGCAGCGGTGGCTCCTTCGCGGGTCGTCAAAGTTTATCACATAGAACTTCGGCTTTACCCTGTATGCGTCAAGGTGGTTTAGCAGGTGGTTGTAGGCAATCGTTGAAAGGTCAGGGTATTTGAAATCATAGATATATTGACTATACCCCTTCTCAATCTGCTGCTTGATGAAGCTGTTTACCACGGCATAGGATTTTCCGGAACCCGGAGTACCCAGCACGATAGTTGCACGGAACGGATTGACCACATTGATCCATCCCTGATGCCACTTCTTCCTATAATAAAAACGGGTGGGCAGATTCACGGAATAGTCATTTTCCAGCAGACGGGTTTCCTGCATGAAACTCTCGTTCTCGTTGTTGAACACATCGTCCATGAGATTGTGCTTCAGCAGGCGTGACATCCACAGTCCGCCCATCAGCAGACAGATATATCCTGCCGAAAGGGTAAGGATATACAGAAAGGCGACCGTCGCGACATGAAACGGAAGCTCCAGTATCCACCAGTTCAGGAAAAACAGCACAAAGCCTGCGGCAAGAGCCGTCCATATCCTGCGCCAGGTGATTTTCTCACCTTTCACGCCCTTGGTTCCCAGACACGAGAGTGCCAGCAGAAGGACTGCGAACAGCTTCGTGTAAAGGACGGAACGGAACAGTCCGGCGGTACGGTTGAAATTCACCAGTATCCTGTCCGCCACTCCGATGTCAATCCCCCAGAGGCGTATGGCCTCATAGCAGAACCAATAGACGTTCATGACCACTAAAATAATACTCACGGCACGAAGAAAATCCATGATTTTCGCAAGTGCCCTCAAATCATCTTCCTGTTGTGACATTTGATTGAAATTGTTTAACGGTTAAAAATCTGATTACATACCCAAGCCTTTGCGCTTCTTCTTTTTCTTCTTACGCTGCATGGCTCGGATAAAGGCTTCCTCTTCGGCATTGACCGCCGGACCTTCGGGAGTGAACAGCCCCATGCCGCCCGGATAATCTACACCATCGGAAGCGTCGTGCGTATAAGCCGCCCCGCGTTCTTCCGCCGGAACGGAGAGCCGGATCGGCGGGAGTCCTGCGTACGGCAGGGTGAAATGTTCCTGCAAGGCATTTGCGGAAAGTTCCTTGCCCATGCGTGAGCCGTTGAGCACACAGCCGGTGCGGTGGTCGATGAAGGTAGCTCCGTAGATGCGCCCTTCCTCCGTGTGGCGCAGCACGGTGTCGATGCCCTTCTCTTTGAGCCGGGAAATGAACTTCTCCTTGTCATACGTTTCTCCCAGTGCGGCAAGTACGGTGCGTTTTGTCACGTCCGCCAGCTTCCTGTCCCTGATGTCCTGTCCGGAACGGGCGAACTTCTTCTGCACGGCATCATAGCCGACCGTCTTTCCGAAGAGCGAGGACTTGAACGGATTGCCGACCTTGTTCCCGTTGCCGTCCGTGGCGGAATAGACCAGTCCGCGGTACTCACGTCCGCGCACGTTTCCCTGAGTTTCCTCGACGGTCACATTATAAAGGGAAAGAAGGGCACGGTATTCGCCCATCGTCTGGAAACGGTATTGCCTGCATACCGCCTTCACGGTGTTGCCGACCTGTCTCTTGACATCACCGGCAGAAACATCCACCCCGTGCAGCGGATTTTCAAGACGCTCGCTCCGGCGTTCTGCCGGACGAAGCCCGTATTTTTCCTCCAGCTCCCGGCGTATGCGGTCACTGCGGCGAAAAAGGAAATCGCAGTTGAGCCGTCTGCCGTTCTCATCCACATTGACCGTCACGATATGCACATGGTGGCGGTCTATATCCTCGTGCTTATATACCATATAAGGCTGCTCCCCGAAACCGAGCTTCTCCAGATATTCCCTTGCGATGTTCTGCAGGTCCGTATCCGTGAGCCTGTCCTCCGGGTGCGGATTGAGCGATATATGCACCACCGGTTTCTCCACCCTTGTCTGTGAGGGCATGTAAAGCAGAAAGTCGTTCAACGCACGTCCGATGTCCACCGTGCCCGTACCGTCGTTATAGATTTTGTTGGTGGCAAGGAGCTTTCCCCTTGCCTCGTTGATTTTCTCCCCGTTGTAGGCAAGTGCGCCGTACAACGAGCTTCCCATGCTGATTTTGGCTACCATCACCCCTGATTCTTCTCGTTCTCCAATCCCGTTTCCATGACGGCATTCTTCGCCGCCCATTCTTTCAGTTCCTCAGAAAGCCCTACAATCTGACGGCTCAGCTTCACAAGTTCGATGGTATCCTGCTCCAGCCGGAAGAGCAGAGCCATCGCCTTCTTCTCGGAAAAGTGCATCCTCAGTTCCTTGACCACCTGATTGTAATTGGTTCCCACTGCCCGGAACTGGGCATGAAAATCGGACAGTCTGGTGCAATATTCCACCAGAGTCTTGTCCACTTTCAGCACCTTGAACGGTCTTCCGAAGAAGTGTTCCTTGAGGAATACGGATCTGGCATAGACACCCGATTTCTCGAACATGGCGAGGAAACGGTTGTGCTCCACCTCGTTGAAACGGACGGTGTAGCGGTACACCGCCGGGTCGATTTTGGGATTTCTCCCGGTCTTTCCGCCCTTTTTCGGCGGACTGTTCTTCTTTTTCTCAATCATATTACTTAGGATTTAGCGGTTACACGGCACAAGCCCCGCCTTGGGGACATTCCACCGCAGGTTTTTCAGGCTTCCCGACTTCGGAGAGGAAGCCCGCCCCCTGCAAGGGCAAGTGCTTTTCAGGGATGCTCAAATCATTTTGAGCCGCTGAAAAGACATCTTGCTGTTGGCTGGAGCCAACAAAAATCCGTCGGGGACGGATTGGAAAGGAAACCTTCAGACCCACGGCTTCGCCCGTAGCGGGAAACCCTGCCGTTCGGGGGCAAAGTTACGGTGATAAACGGTTGTGGAATAGTGTATTAAGTAAGCCAATCGCTGCCTATCGGCGCAACATGCTGCCAGTTGTCCGGGAAGTGATACAACTTCCATTATTTCCATGTTTATTTGCATCGTGATTCAAAAAAACAGTGATTTGAAGATATGAGAAATGACATCATCCAATACCCGAAAATTCAAACCGGCAGACATTTGCCGAAACGGTTATCCGGTTCAGCGGATAACTGCATATTCAATGACCCGGTGACTTACAGATTCAATGATTTCATGACGTACTGTCGTCAGTCACCAATTATCCGAAACATTGTTTCACCAATGAACCGGATACGTGATGAACCGCCTGTTTGCAGATTCATTGAAGCGGAAACGGGAATCACCGGTTCTGTATGGAAACAACAAATCATTTTATCAATAACTTAAATATCTATGACAATGAGTAATGAAATCTTCGTTGCATTCGCAACACAGAAAGGCGGTATCGGAAAATCCACCATTACGGCGCTTGCCGCCAACTATCTCCACAACGTGAAAGGTTACAATGTAGCCGTGATAGACTGCGATGCCCCGCAGCACAGCATCTACGGACTCCGTGAGCGCGAAACAAAACTGATTGACGAGAGCCGGTACTTCAAGGCACTCGCCTGCGAGCATTTCCGCAAGCTGAAAAGGAATGCCTATCCGGTCATTGCCAGCGATGCGGTGAACGCCCTTGATGACGCGGAAAAGCTGATAAGCGGAGAAGCGGTCAAGCCGGACATCGTGTTTTTTGACATGCCGGGAACGCTCAAAAGCAACGGCGTGGTGAAAACCCTGTCGCAAATGGACTATATCTTCGCCCCCATGAGCGCCGACCGCTTTGTCGTGGAAAGTACGCTGCAATTCGCCGCTATGTTCCGTAACAACCTCATGACGACGGGGCGGTCGAAAACCAAAGGACTGTACCTGTTCTGGACGATGGTGGACGGCAGGGAGAAGAACGGGCTGTATGATGTTTATGAGGACGTCATAGCGGACATGGGGCTTTCGATACTCTCGACCCGTCTGCCGGACAGCAAGAAATTCCGACGCGACCTTTCGGAAGAACGAAAAAGCGTGTTCCGCTCGACCATATTCCCCACTGAGGCGTCACTCCTGAAAGGGAGCGGCATCCGCGAGTTTTCGGAAGAGATATGTAAAATCATTACCGGGCGTTGAGCATGGGCAGCAGGAAAGTGAATACGGAGGACATTGACGAGGAACTGTTGATCGCCTCTATCGGCAGACGCACGCAGGACGGCAACACACGGCCTGCACAGGAACCCCCTGCCGCTCCGGCCGAAGAAAGTACAGGCGGAACGGAACCGCCGGCGGCAAAGGAGAAAACGTCAAGAGAAAGCAGCCGACGGAAACGGCAGGAGGAGGACTATATGATGTTTCTGCGCCGCAATGAGCTGAAAACCCGCCAGTGTGTCTATATCAGCCGCGACGTACACAGCAAGATTCTGAAAATCGTGAATGACATTGCCGGACGTGAGATAACTGTCGGCGGCTACGTGGACACCGTACTGCGGCAACATCTGGAACAGCACAAGGAACAGATCAACGAACTGTACAAGAAACAAAGAGATGATTTAATCTAAAAATCAACGACAATGGAACATAAAAAAAGAAAAGCAAGACCGCATGACAGCGGCAAGGAAATGATTACCGTCGGGATACAGACGAACGTGGAAATCGTGTCGTCCTCACCGGCAAGGGGCAAATACAGCGAAAAGGAGTATGAACGGCTGTTCATCCGGGAGTCCGGGATGCGGGCACGCGACGGGAAAATGACATATATACGCCGTGATTACCATAACCGCATCAGGCGTATCATACGGGTCATCGGACATGACCGGCTCTCGATGTCGGCCTACATCGACCATGTGCTGACCCTGCATTTCGGGCAGTCCGACGAGGCAATAAAAAGCCTGTACGAGAAGAATTATGAAAAGGAATATCAACCATAAGAATGAAACGATGAAAAGAAGACAGGAAAACAGAAAATGCGCGAGTGAGAAACATAAGTCCAACATAAACAACGGAAAACGCCCATGAGCCTGACCACAATCCTATTGACCGTATCGGTCGCCTGCAACGTATGGTTCGTGTTCCTGCTCATGTATGACCGGATCATGGAAACGAAGCTGTTCCGCTTCTTCGGGAAACTGGCAGGCATCTGGAAGTCACTCCATGCAGAGGAAAAGGACAGCAGCCCGGAAGCGGATGCGTCCGCCACCGCCACGGCACCGGAAATCATCGGCAAGAGCCGTTTCAGAATGACGGTAACCCGGACAATGACTACCGTACCGAAGCCACAAGCTGCCACTTCGGATAAAGGCGAGGAAGTGCAGAGTGATGATGTTACCTTTGCCGACGAAGCCGAAAGGAAGACGGCACGGGTACCGGAAGAGAAGTTCGACGAAGTATTCAGCAACATACCTCCTGAAGAGGTTGAGTACGGCGAAGGTGAACCGGAAGAGGAAACCCCGGACAGACGTCAGGCTTCCGGCAGCAGCTTTGACGAGATTGAAAAGGCCGTCAAGACCGCCCGAAATCCGGATGCGACACGGACGGAACGTGAACAGGCTGCAAAGGTATTTGTCGAAATGGAGGGTACGGAGCTGTATGACATGCTTATGGAAGGCTCCACCGAAATGAGCGTCCGTATCAAGGGACTGATTGAAATCCGGTTGAAAGAGCAGGAAGTCGAGTTTCTGGTACCCGACAACATCGACGAGTTTGACATCCGCAAATATGCAACGACAACCAAAAAGGAATGAAGAAAGAACAGTAGTACCAACCCCCGGAAAGCGGATACAAGGTAACCGCCTGCCGGAACGGACAATCCCAAGTCCGTGGAACCAAAAGGGAGACCACTAAACCAAAAACAAAATCAGTATGAACCGCCGGAAGAAGGACTATCCACCCTTTGACGGCACAAACAAAAAGTATTTATGAACAGAAACATCAAGAACAGCAAGAAAATCATCCTTTCGGCAGCACTTCTCATCGCTGCCGTATCATCCGCTTTCGCACAGGACAACGGGCTGGCAGGCATCAATGAGGCCACTTCAATGGTCACTTCCTATTTTGACCCCGGAACGAAGCTGATATACGCCATCGGCGCCGTTGTCGGTCTGATAGGCGGCGTAAAGGTCTATGGCAAATTCTCGTCCGGTGATCCTGACACCAGCAAGACCGCCGCTTCGTGGTTCGGTGCGTGTATCTTCCTGATTGTGGCGGCGACAATCCTCCGTTCATTCTTCCTTTAATATACGGTATGGCTGAATATCCGATCAACAAGGGTATCGGCCGTTCGGTTGAGTTCAAGGGACTAAAGGCACAATACCTGTTCATCTTCGTGGGCGGGCTTCTGGCCCTCTTTGTCCTGTTCGTCATCCTCTATATGGTCGGAACCGACCAGTGGATATGTATCGGCATCGGTGTGACAGGCGCCTCCGTCCTTGTATGGCAGACCTTCGCGCTGAATGCCCGGTACGGCGAACACGGGCTGATGAAGCTGGGTGCCGCAAGAAGCCATCCCCGTTACCTGACCAACCGTCGGCGCATTGCCCGGCTGCTTAAACGAAAAAGAAAGGAAGAGAAAATATGAGAAACGTATCAAGAATAACTACACTGGAAAACAAGTTCCCCCTGCTTGCAGTGGAACACGGCTGCATCGTATCAAAGGATGCCGACCTGACGGTCGCCTACGAAGTCGAACTGCCGGAGCTTTACACGGTCACGGGTGCGGAGTACGAGGCGATACACGGGTGCTGGTGCAAGGCCATCAAGGTGCTGCCGGACTTCTCCATCGTCCACAAGCAGGACTGGTTCATCCGTGAGACGTACAGACCGGAACTGCAAAAGGAGGACATGAGCTTCCTCTCGCGCAGCTTCGAGCGTCATTTCAACGAGCGACCCTATCTGCGCCACACCTGCTACCTGTACCTGACGAAAACGACCAGGGAACGCAACCGGATGCAGAGCAACTTCAGCACGCTGTGCAGGGGGCACATCATCCCGAAGGAACTGGACAGGGAAACATCGGAAAAGTTTCTGGAGGCAACGGAACAGTTCGCCCGTATCATGAACGACAGCGGCTTTGTCCGACTGCGCCGGCTCGGTACGGATGAGATAGTCGGCACAGACGACAGGAAGGGACTGTTGGAACGCTATTTTTCGCTGATGTCTGAAAACGACGTCGCCCTGCAGGACATCGACCTTTCGGCAAAGGGGATGCGTATCGGTGACAATTACCTGTGCCTGCACACGCTTTCCGACACGGAGGACCTGCCCGGCAAGGTGGCTACCGACAGCCGCTATGAGCGTCTTTCCACCGACCGCTCGGACTGCCGTCTTTCGTTTGCCAGTCCCGTGGGACTGCTGCTTCCCTGCAACCATGTCTATAACCAGTATGTGATACTGGACAACAGCGAGGAGAACCTGCGTAAGTTCGAGAAGTCCGCCCGCAACATGCAATCCCTGTCCCGCTATTCAAGGAGCAACAGCATCAACCGTGAATGGATAGACCAGTACCTGAACGAAGCCCATTCCTACGGGCTGACCTCGGTACGCGCACATTTCAATGTCATGGCGTGGAGCGATGATGCGGAGGAACTCCGGCACATCAAAAATGACGTGGGCAGCCAGCTGGCAAGCATGGAGTGTATGCCCCGGCACAACACCGTTGACTGTCCGACCCTGTTCTGGGCGGCCATACCCGGCAATGCCGCCGATTTCCCTGCCGAAGAGAGCTTCTACACCTTCACCGAACAGGCGGTATGCTTCTTTACGGAAGAGACCAACTACCGCAGCTCGCTTTCGCCTTTCGGTATAAAGATGGTGGACCGTCTGACGGGAAAGCCGCTGCACATCGACATTTCCGACCTTCCGATGAAACGCGGCATCACGACCAACCGCAACAAGTTCGTGCTGGGACCGAGCGGCAGCGGCAAGTCGTTCTTCATGAACCATCTTGTCCGGCAGTATTATGAACAGGGAACGCACGTTGTCCTTGTGGATACGGGAAACTCGTATCAGGGATTGTGCGAAATGATCCGGCGCAAGACACACGGCGAAGACGGCGTGTATTATACCTACACGGAAGAAAAGCCCATTTCGTTCAATCCGTTCTATACGGACGACTATGTGTTTGACGTGGAGAAGAAGGACAGCATCAAGACCCTGCTGCTGACCATCTGGAAATCGGAGGACGACAAGGTATCAAAGACCGAAAGCGGAGAACTGGGCAGCGCCGTGAACGCCTACATAGAGCGTATCAAGGCAGACCGGAGCATCGTCCCCTCGTTCAACACCTTTTACGAATACATGCGCGATGACTACCGCCGTGAACTGGCCGGACGTGAAATCAAGGTAGAGAAGTCGGACTTCAACATTGACAACATGCTGACCACCATGAGGCAATACTACAGGGGCGGACGCTATGACTTCCTGCTGAACTCGGAGGAAAACATCGACCTGCTGAACAAGCGGTTCATCGTGTTCGAGATTGATTCCATAAAGGAAAACCGCGAACTGTTTCCGGTGGTGACCATCATCATCATGGAGGCGTTCATCAACAAGATGCGCCGCCTGAAGGGAGTGAGAAAACAGCTGATTGTGGAAGAAGCCTGGCTGTGACATGTAAGTCTTGTATATGATTGTTCAACTTTCATTCCACGAGTTGGAAATAGAACGATTGAACCTGTTGTTCCGTCAACAGTAGCCTATGGGAACGTGCGGTATTAAGCAATGAACCCGTGCGGTAACAGAACCAACAATGAAGCCCTTCCGAAAGGAGAAGTCTGAACCGTGAGGGGATGACAACTGCCGTTAGTATCGAACGACAGGGGAGCTAGGCTGAATGGTATGAATAACGTAATGTGAACCGTTGATAAACGTCGTAACTTCGAATGAGCTGTTAATGATACTGGGCTCTAACCCAAAAGGGACGCAGTCGGATAACCTTCTTCATGCTAAGGTTACACGAACATGATGACTGCCGGCGGATAGACGGATTCTAACCCATTCGTTTGTCATATACAAGAAACATGGTAAACCCGTACTTCTCCTGTTAACAGCAGGTAAGCAGACCGTAAGTGAAGCCGAATGGAGTGCGGGCAGAGGAATGCGGAGAAAGCGAATGCCGTTCTGTAACGGAACGGATAGAGGTTGAAACATCACCTCACACGAAAGTGGGCAGACTTCCGCATGGTGGATGTTTTACAAGAAACTTATAGAACTTATTAAAGGAGAAAAGCAAATGAACGAGATTAAAACATCGTGTGCATCTACTGACCGGAAATGGAGCACTTGGGAAAGCATAGACTGGAACAAGTGTGAGATAGCGGTTAATAAGCTACAAGCACGTATTGTAAAAGCTCAAAAGGCGGGCAAACACGGCAAGGTGAAATCCTTGCAATGGGTGCTAACGCATTCGTTTTACGCTAAAGCTTTAGCCGTAAAGCGTGTTACATCAAACAGTGGCAGTGACACCGCAGGCGTTGACAAGGTGAAATGGTCAACTCCCAATGCCAGATTCAAGGCTATCGGTGAACTGAAAAGAAGAGGCTACAAGCCCCAGCCGTTAAAAAGGGTCAATATCAAAAAGAGTAATGGGAAACTACGTCCTTTAGGTATCCCGACAATGAAAGACAGGGCTATGCAGGCATTATACCTGCTTGCGTTGGAACCTGTATCGGAAACAACTGCGGACAGTAATTCCTACGGTTTCCGTAAAGAGAGAAGTACTGGAGATGCAAGGGAACAATGTTTTTGTGTCCTTGCAAAGAAAACTTCTCCCGAATGGATTATGGAGGGTGACATCAAAGGTTGTTTCGACCACATCAGCCACGAATGGCTGCTGAACAATATCCCTATGGATAAAGTGATGCTGCGGAAATGGCTCAAATGCGGTTTTGTCTTCAACAAGGAGCTATTCCCCACGGAAGAGGGTACCCCACAGGGCGGTATCATTTCACCAACTCTTGCGAATATGACACTGGACGGGCTGCAAACTATGCTTGCAGAGAAGTATCACAAGAAATTTGTAAACAGGAAAACGACCTACTATCCCAAAGTACATCTTGTACGCTATGCGGATGATTTTATCATCACGGGTAGAAGCAAGGAAGCTTTGGAAGAAATCAAACCGTTAGTAGTAGACTTTCTCAAGGAAAGGGGATTAACCCTGTCGGAAGAGAAAACAAAGATTACACACATTGATGACGGATTTGATTTTCTTGGGTACAATATCCGAAAATACAAAGGAGTGCTTCTAATCAAACCGTCCCAAAAGAGCCTGAAGAAATTCATGCAGAAAATCCGGGGAATCATTGATTCCAATAAAGGAAGCAAACAGGAATCACTTATAAGGCTCTTGAATCTTGTGATAACAGGCTGGGTAAACTACTATAAGAATTGTGTGGCTTCTGACACATTCAGAAAAGCTGACTACCTGATATTTGAAAAGTTATGGCAATGGGCTAAGAGACGACACCCCAAGAAAGGCAAATACTGGATTGCCGACCGATACTTTACACGGGTAAAAAACCGCAACTGGTGCTTCGTGGCAAACTTCAAGAAAGGCAAGACTGATGACAGGATTGCACTGAAAAGGCTGTATGACACAAAGATTACCCGATATGTCAAGATAAAAGGTGAAGCAAATCCCTTTGACCCCGAATGGACAGAGTATTTTGAAAAGCGTAAGACTTACAAGATGCTACAGTCGCTCAACGGTAGAAAATCATTGCTGTACATGTGGGAAAGACAGAACCATTTATGTCCCGTATGTGGTAAACCCATAGACAAGGAACATCCTTGGGGAACTTCCCAACAAATAGTCAATGGCAAGAAAGTAAATTTCCTGCTGCATGACAGCTGTAGAAGAAAAGTCATTCAAACTAATAAGATGTAACTATGAGCTGGTTTCTATTAAATAGAAATTTAACACTGCTTGAGCCGTATGATTGGAAACTTTCATGTACGGTTCTGAGGGGGGAAAGGGGCAGTAATGCCCCTGACCTACCCGGCAAAGCACTCTCGTCGGCGAACATGGCGGAATATCTCCGCTACATGTACAAGACGGTGAGAAAGTATTTCGGCGAGGCGATTGTCGTCACGCAGGAAGTGGACGACATCATCTCATCGCCCGTAGTCAAGGAGAGCATCATCAACAATTCCGACTGCAAGATACTGCTTGACCAGAGGAAGTACATGAACAAGTTCGACCAGATACAGACCCTGCTCGGACTGACGGAAAAGGAGAAGTCGCAGATTCTTTCCATCAACATGGCGAACAACCCGTCGCGGCTCTACAAGGAGGTGTGGATAGGGCTTGGCGGTACGCAGTCGGCAGTCTATGCCACGGAAGTGAGTCCGGAGGAATATCTGGCTTATACGACGGAAGAATCGGAAAAGACGGAGGTTTACCGCCTGGCGGAAAAACTGGGCGGTGACATAGAGGGAGCCATCCGGCAGCTTGCGGAAAGAAGGCGAGAAGAACGGAAAGGCTGAAAAATGAAAAAGATTCATGAATAAAAAAACTGACAATATGGATATGGACAACGCATACATGAGAGCCGAACAGAAAAGGCAGGAAACGGAAAGACATGCCACCCGGCTCAAGGAGTTCCTCATATACGGTGCCGACATACCGGAAGACATCCAGAAACAGTACGGCTTTTCGGAAGACTACCGGCTGTATAAGGAACTTGAGGAAATGGACGGCAGGCAGTACAGCGAGAAAAGACAGAAAGGGGAAGTCCCGGATGCCGGAAAAGTCGGCGGAAGACTTACCCGTGCAGTGGAGAAGGCATACGAAAGCATCTGCGGCAGTCCTTCGAGAGTGTATATCGAAGGACTTTACAAGGAACTTCTGCTGCTCGGAGGCATGACCGTAAGGAAAGATTATGACGACCCGGTACATTACAACCCCGGCTTCTTTGACAAATACGGAATCGACCGCAAGGCTCCCCGCGAAACCATTCTCAGGCAGGTGGAACAGGCATACAGGGAACTGGACAGCCGCTTTTCGAGAATGACGGGCAGAAGGTCGGACGCGGACGAGCTGTTCGGCAAGCCGAAGGAGAAACAGGCGGTACAGCCAAGGAAGGAAAATCCGGACCGCCCCGCACCGGGTATCCGCCCTTGCAGGCCGAAAGGCAGGAGAATGGGCTTCTGAACCGGAGCAAATAACAAAGAAAACAACAGTAACATCAAAAAAAAAGAAAAAGTATGGACATTCAGATTTCAAAATCCCAGCTCAGACTGCTTTGCGGCGGTCTGATAGGACTTGCATCACTGGTGATGCAGGCATGTGACATGGAACAGGACAAGGACGTGCGCGAAAGCATCTGCGGTAACTGGGAAAGCGTGGAAAGCAAACCCGACCTGCTCATCTACAAGGAAGGAAATGCGTACAAGGTGACCGTATTCAAACGCAGCGGCATAAGCCGCAAGCTGAAGCCGGAAACCTATCTGCTGCAGATGGAAGACAACGGAAACCTGTTTATGAATACCGGATTCCGCATAGATGTGGCGTACAATGAGGAAACGGACATCCTGACCTTTTCGCCGAACGGGGACTATATAAGGGCCACTCCCGCAGCAGACAACGCGGAAGACAGACAATGACAACAGATAATGACCACTAAATCCAAAGAAAGAAAATGAGAATAAAAATTCTGACAATCTTCTGCCTGTGCCTGCTTTACGCAGGCAGGGCAAGCGCACAATGGGCGGTCATAGACCCGTCCAACATTGCGCAAAGCATCATAAACACCTCGAAGAATGTGGCGCATACCTCGACCACCGCAACGAATATGGTCAAGAACTTTCAGGAGACCGTCAAGATCTACGAGCAGGGAAAGAAGTATTATGACGCGCTGAAATCGGTGAACAATCTTGTAAAAGACGCCAGAAAGGTGCAGCAGACCATCCTGATGGTGGGCGACATCACGGACATCTATGTGAACAGTTTCCAGAAGATGATGCGTGACGAGAACTTCACCGTGGAGGAACTCGGAGCCATCGCGTTCGGATATACCAAGCTGCTTGAGGAAAGCAATGACGTGCTGACGGAACTGAAGAACGTGGTGAACATCACCACACTCTCGATGACGGACAAGGAACGCATGGACGTGGTGGAACGCTGCTACTCGAAAATGAGAAGATACCGGAACCTTGTCGGCTATTATACCAACAAGAACATTTCGGTAAGCTATCTGCGTGCGAAAAAGAAAAACGACCTTGACCGCGTGCTGGGTCTTTACGGAAATGCAAACGAAAGATACTGGTAGCCTATGGACTTTGAAAACCTTCATCAGATACTCCGCTCGCTTTACGAGGAGATGATGCCCCTGTGCGAGGACATGGCCGGTGTCGCGAAAGGGATTGCCGGTCTGGGTGCGCTGTTCTATGTCGCCTACCGTGTGTGGCAGTCACTTGCCAGGGCGGAACCGATAGAGGTGTTCCCCATGCTGCGCCCCTTTGCGATAGGATTCTGCATCATGCTTTTCCCGTCGCTTGTTCTGGGAACGCTCAACGGGGTCATGTCGCCCATCGTTCAGGGAACGGCAAAGATACTGGAGGCGGAAACGCTGGACATGAACGAATACCGCAAGCAGAAAGACGAGCTTGAACATGAGGCGATGATGCGCAATCCGGAAACCGCCTATCTTGTCAGCAACGAGGAATTTGACAGGCAGCTGGACGAACTGGGCTGGTCTCCGGAGGACGTGGTGACCATGACGGGAATGTATATCGAACGGGGCATGTACAACATGAAAAAGTCCGTGCGTGACTTCTTCCGCGAGATACTCGAACTGATGTTCCAGGCTGCCGGTCTTGTCATAGACACCATACGCACGTTCTTTCTCGTGGTGCTGGCGATACTCGGTCCGATAGCCTTCGCCATATCGGTATGGGACGGTTTCCAGAGCACGCTGACGCAGTGGATCTGCCGCTATATACAGGTTTACCTGTGGCTTCCCGTATCGGACATGTTCAGTACGGTGCTGGCAAAGATACAGGTACTGATGCTGCAAAGCGACATCGAACGTATGCAGGCGGACCCGAACTTCTCACTTGATTCGAGCGACGGCGTGTATATCGTATTCATGATAATCGGGATTATCGGATACTTTACCATTCCGACCGTATCGGGCTGGATCATTCAGGCCGGAGGCATGGGCAACTACGGACGCAACGTCAATCAGGTAGCCGGAAAATCCGCCGGATTCACAGGCAGTGTTGCCGGTGCCACCGCCGGAAACGTGACAGGACGTGTGGGCAAGCTGCTGAAATAAACCAACAGAACAACTAAAAACAGATAAAGTAATATGGAATTCAAGTCATTGAAGAATATTGAAACATCATTCAGGCAGATACGCCTGTTCGGTATCGTCTTCCTGTCACTGTGTACCGTGATAACGGTGTGGAGCGTATGGAGTTCCTACCGCTTTGCGGAAAAGCAGAGGGAAAAGATTTATGTGCTGGACAACGGCAAGAGCCTGATGCTGGCTCTCTCGCAGGATCTTTCACAGAACCGTCCTGCGGAAGCCCGCGAGCATGTACGTCGCTTTCACGAACTGTTCTTTACCCTGTCACCGGAGAAGAGCGCCATCGAGCACAATGTGAGACGTGCCCTGCTGCTGGCAGACCGCAGCGTGTATAACTATTACTCGGACTTTGCGGAAAAGGGCTACTACAACCGCATCATTGCCGGCAATATCACGCAGGTGCTGAAAGTGGACAGTGTGGTGTGCGATTTCGAGCATTATCCCTACCGTGCGACCACCTATGCCACCCAGCAGATAATCCGTCAGAGCAACGTCACGGAGCGCAGCCTCGTGACGACCTGCCGCCTGCTGAACGCATCGCGGTCTGACGACAATCCCAACGGATTCACGATAGAGGGGTTCACTATCATAGAGAACAAGGACCTGCAAACCGTCAAAAGATAATGGAATGAAAGAAAAAGCAATGAAACCGCTGCGGATGGCACATGAGAAAATCCGCGGTACAAGAGAGCGGATAGTTTCCGGACTGAAGGACTATCTGGACGGACTTCCGCAAAAGACAAGGAAAAGAATCATACTGGCTATGCTGGCCGTATTTGCCACGCTTGCCCTTTACACGTTCGGAAAGTCGCTGTACGATATAGGACGTGATGACGGACGGAAACTGAATATCGGACACGCCGGACAGCTCCCCGTAAAGGGAGAATGCGGCGGCAAGATTCATCACAATTTTATAAAACAGTATAAGGATGGAAAATAAGGAAACAAGAAAAGAGAACGGGGACAGCCCCGAAAAGAAGAACAGGGAACGTACACCACTGACGGAGGCGCAAAGGCTGAAACGTCAGAAGATGATAGTCCTGCCTGCAATGGTTCTGGTCTTCATCGGTGCCATGTGGCTGATATTCGCTCCCTCTTCCGACAAGGAGGAACAGCCGGGTGCGACGGGCTACAACACGGAGATACCGGATGCGGACAAGGACAACAGGAAGATTATCGGTGACAAGGTCAAAGCCTACGAGCAGGGAGAAATGGAGGAACGCAGGGCAAGCCGCAACCATGCCATGCAGGAACTCGGCAGCATGTTCGACCGGGAAGTTTCCGTGACCGGGGACAATCCGGACTTAGACCTTGCCAGTCCCGGTGGCGGAAGTGATACGGATACGGCATCATCGCCGGCTTCGCAGACAATCAGGTCATCGGCCACCGCCTACCGTGACCTGAACGCCACGCTCGGCAACTTCTATAAGCAGCCTTCGGGAAACAGTGCTGAAATGGAGGAGCTGATGGAGCGCATATCCTCGCTGGAAACGGAACTTGAAAGGGAGAAGGAAAAAGGTTCCTCGATGGACGAGCAGGTGGTGCTTATGGAAAAGTCGTATGAACTGGCATCCAAATATATGGGTGGTCAGAACGGACAACAGACAGCACAGGCATCGCCGGTACGGAAGGCGGAAGAGCATACGGCAATGCCGGTCAAGCAGGTTACCAGACAGGTGGTTTCCTCCCTTGCACAGCCTATGAGCAATGCGGAATTTGCCGCCATGTATGCACAGGAGCGCAACATGGGTTTCCACACGGCAGTGGGAAGCCGTACGGTATCGGACAAGAACACCATATCGGCATGTGTCTATGGGGCACAGAGCGTGACGGACGGGCAGGCTGTCCGGCTGCGGCTTCTGGAGCCGATGGCGGTTGCGGAGAAAATCATCCCACACAATGCCGTCCTTGTCGGAGCGGCAAGGATTCAGGGTGAACGTCTCGGCATAGCAGTCACTTCGCTGGAACATGAGGGGACGATTATTCCGGTTGAGCTTTCCGTTTACGACACGGACGGACAGGAAGGAATCTTCATCCCGAACTCGATGGAAATGAACGCAGTCCGTGAGGTAGCCGCCAACATGGGCGGATCACTCGGCAGCAGCATCAACATCTCCACCGATGCGAAGGCACAGCTCGCCTCCGATCTGGGCAAGGGGCTGATACAGGGCACAAGCCAGTATATAGCCAAGAAGATGCGTACCGTCAAGGTACATCTGAAAGCCGGATACAAGGTCATGCTGTATCAGGATAGAAATTAACAACAAAAAATTATCAATTTATTATTACCACTAAATCCAAAGTAAAATGAAAAAAGTAATTATGATGTTCGCCCTGTTTATGGGCATCGTATCTGCCCAAGCGCAGGAAAACAAGACCGCCGAAGAAAACGGAAGTGACAGACCGGCTCAGGAAGTGAAGCAGGAAGAGGTTCAGAAACTCTCTCTGAGCAAAGAAATCTATCCGCAGAAAGAGGCGGACGGCGACCTGTATCACGGTCTGACCCGCAAGCTGACCTTTGACCGCATGATACCGCCGCACGGACTGGAAGTGACCTACAACAAAACCGTGCATATAATCTTTCCGTCAGAGGTGCGCTACGTGGACCTGGGCTCACCGAACCTTATTGCCGGAAAAGCGGACGGGGCTGAGAATGTGATAAGAGTGAAAGCTACGGTAAGAAATTTCCAGAACGAGACGAACATGAGCGTCATCACGGAGGACGGTGGCTTTTACACCTTCAACGTCAAATATGCGGAAGAGCCGCTGCTCCTCAATGTGGAGATGTGTGACTTCATCCACGACGGTGAAGCGGTGAACCGTCCGAACAACGCGATGGAGATTTACCTGAAGGAACTGGGGAATGAAAGTCCGATGCTGGTGCGTCTTATCATGAAGTCCATCCACAGACAGAACAAGCGTGAGGTGAAGCATATCGGCTGCAAGCGTTTCGGTATCCAGTATATCCTCAAAGGCATCTATACGCATAACGGACTTCTGTATTTCCATACGGAAATCAAGAACCAGAGCAACGTCCCGTTTGACGTGGACTATATCACATGGAAAATCGTGGACAAGAAGGTGGCAAAGCGTACAGCCGTGCAGGAACAGGTCATTCTTCCGCTCCGTGCGCAGAACTATGTGACCTGCGTGCCGGGAAAGAAAAAGGAACGTACCGTGTTCACGATGTCCAAGTTCACCATTCCGGACGACAAATGCCTCGTGGTGGAACTGCATGAGAAGAACGGAGGACGTCACCAGTCCTTTACCGTAGAGAACGAGGATCTGGTACGAGCCACAACGATTAACGAACTTCAGGTACGATGAACATGAGAAAGTACATGATAGCACTGGCAGCGTCGCTTGCCCTGTTCACGGGGCGGGCGAACGCCCAGCGATGCCTGCCGGGAATGCAGGGCATCGAAGTGAAGGCGGCAATGACGGACGGTTTCAGGATGGGCGGCAATGACGGAGGGCACAGTTTCGGGGCGTTTCTTTCGACCTATACGAAAAACGGCAACAAATGGTCGCTGGGCGGTGAATACCTGTTGAAAAACAGTCCGTACAATGATGTGAAGATACCGGTGGCACAGTTTACCGCCGAAGGCGGCTACCACTTCAAGGTGCTTTCCGATGCCCGCAAAATCGTGTTTCTCTATGCCGGCGTTTCCGCTCTTGCCGGATATGAAACGGTGAACTGGGGCGACAAGGTGCTGTATGACGGGGCGAGGCTCCACTACAGTGACGCCTTTGTCTATGGCGGTGCGGTGACGCTCGACATGGAGGTGTATGTGGCTGACCGTCTGGCTCTGCTTGCCAGCCTGCGCGAGCGTTGTCTTTGGGGAGGTGACACGAGAAAGCTCCACACGCAGTTTGGAATAGGTATCAAGTTCATCATAAATTAGGACGGGTATGGATATAGCTGAAATGAGGCAGATACCGATTGCGGACTTTCTCCGAAGGCTGGGACATGAACCGACAAGAAGAAGCGGAAACGAATTGTGGTATTCGGCACCTTACAGGAGCGAAAGGACACCGTCCTTCCGTGTGAATGTGGAAAAGAATGTCTGGTACGATTTCGGGTTGGGCATAGGTGGTGACATCTTCAATCTTGCCGGAGAGTTTATCCACAGCCGTGATTTTCTCGCACAGGCAAGGTTCATATCGGAAAGTGCCGGTGTGCCTATGGTGCAGCCGGATGCTTCCACCTTCAGGAAAAAGACTTCCGAACCGTCCTTTGAGGACGTGGAGGTCTTGCCCCTGCGGTATCAGGCTTTGAAGAAATATCTGGTGGAACGTGGCATATCTCCCGATACAGCGTCCTTTTACTGCTGCCAGTTGAACTACTACGTCCACAAGAAGAAATATTTCGCCGTCGGCTTCTCCAATGTGTCCGGCGGTTATGAACTCCGGAACCGGCTTTTCAAAGGGTGCATACCGCCCAAAGACGTATCCCTGATAAAGCGGAAGGACGGGCAGGCTGAAAGTTGCAGCCTTTATGAGGGCTTCATGGACTTCCTGTCCGCCGTGACGCTCGGCATGGCGGAGGACGGTGACAGCCTTGTCCTGAACTCGGTCGCCAATGTGGACAGGAGTTTCCGTTATCTGGACGGTTACGAAAGGATACGGTGCTACCTCGACAACGATGAAGCCGGACACCGGACGGTGGAAAAACTGCGGATGCGGTACGGTGAGAAAGTGTCGGACTGCCGTGGGTTATACAAAGGCTGCAAGGACCTGAACGAGTATTTGCAGCAACGGATAAACAAACAGAATAACAACAAACTTAAAATCAGATAAGATGATGAAGATTATGAATAATAACAGCAACAGAGGCAAATCAATTTTCAAGGCAGTGGCAGTCTGCATGGCTGTCCTGGCTGCGGGACTTTTTGCGTCCTGCGATGACGATATGGACATACAGCAGAGCTACCCGTTTACGGTGGAAACCATGCCGGTCCCTCACGATGTGGCAAAGGGGCAGACCGTGGAAATCCGCTGTGAGATGAAGAAGGAGGGCAATTTTGCCAATACACTCTATACGATACGTTACTTCCAGTATGAAGGTAAAGGGACACTGAAGATGGACAACGGTACGGTATTCCTGCCGAACGACCGTTACCTGCTGGAGAACGAGAAGTTCCGTCTGTACTACACCTCGCAATGCGATGAAACACAGAATTTCATAGTGGTCGTGGAGGATAACTTCGGCAACTCCCATGAAATGGAGTTTGATTTCAACAACTCCAACACTTCAGAAACGGAAAGCGACAGTGTGCCAGCCGTCAGTCCGTCCACTTCCAAACAAATCCGTGAATGAGGTACAGGATGTTGTTACTGCTCTGTTTCCTTTCGTTGGGCTGCACTTTGTCGGCACAGGAACCTGAAAGGGAAACAGCCAAGGAAGCAAGGATTTTCAGGTTGCCGGAATTTGAGAGGGCATTTTTTTGTGTGCGCTATTTTGAGGGCTGGCACTCGGAAAAGAACCATCCTTATGTCGGCTGGGGGCATTGCCTCCAGCCGGGCGAGAAATACTCGGCACGCACCATGACAAAGTGGCAGGCAGATGCGCTCTTACGAAAAGACCTACGGAAATTCTGTGCGATGTTCCAACGGTTTGGGAAAGATAGTTTACTCCTTGCCACGCTTGCCTATAATGTCGGACCATTCCGGCTTTTGGGCAGCGGAAAGATACCTAAAAGCAAGCTGATCCGAAAGTTGGAAGCTGGTGACAGGAACATTTATAGGGAATATATCGCTTTTTGCAACTACAAGGGGAAACAACACACCATACTGCTCAAAAGGAGGAAAGTGGAATTTGCATTGTTGTACGAACCTTAAAAGGACTGATAATAATAGTTAGGCGTGCCAATTTGTCATTTGGCACGCTTTTTGTTGTTTTTTTGTAAAAAAGTGAAAAATATGGATTATTCCCAAAAACTGAGACAAATAAATAATCGATATAACCCTGACTCGTCAATGCTTGTAGAGCAAAGAATGTTCAGTGGAGAGTCTGCATATGATAAAGATGTAGCAAGGTATGTAATGCGTGCAATGAAAGCTGTTGATGAGGAATATACCCAACGGACCAAAGCCGCAGGCGAAGCTGTCAAACAACATCTAAAAGAATCACTTACGAATGTATCGTATGAATATCAAGGTTCTGTTATGACAGATACACACATAAGGGGAGCTAGTGATATAGACCTGCTGGTACTATGTGAGAAATTTGTTGGAACAGATATCTTTAAGGTAAGAGAAGAATTAGCAAAAGCATGGAAATACAACAGTTATCAGCTTGATAGATTATGTCGGTTTGATAACTCATTCTCTCAATATGAGGGTAATAGTTCACTAGATATGGCATTTTTGCGGACTCAAATTGAAAAGATAATGTCACGTACATATACTATATGTGACATATCAAAGCCAAAAGCGGTAAAAATTACTAATCAAAATTTTCATCGGGATGTAGATATTGTAACATCATCATGGTTTCAATCGCTGGATTATGTGTTGGACGGAATGCCAGATAACAAACGTGGCATAAAAATATATAATAAAAGCACTGGACTTTCTGAAGGTCCCGATTATCCGTTTCTAAGCATATCAAGAATAAATCAAAGAAGTTCAGATACAAATGGACGTTTGAAAAGAATGATTAGATTCCTTAAAAATGTTCGTACAGATTCTGAGAAAAATATTCCACTTACAAGTTTTGAAATTAATGCTATCTGTTACTCAATACCAGTACAAGATTACGCAGAAAAAGAATATAAGGAATTAGTTCACATCTTATGGTCTACGATGTTCCATTTATGGAATGATGGCAAACAAGATGAACTTAAGTCAGTGGTTGGAGACGAATATATCTTTAAAGATAAGCCAGAAAAATTGGCGGCATTAAAAGTGTTGGAAGACGAAGTTTATAAAATAAATACAGATTTAGGTAATATATGAAACCAAGAATATTTATCGGTTCATCAAGTGAAGGTCTTGATGTAGCCAATCGAATCAAGGAGTTTTTCAAGGAGGATTACGATTGTTATCTTTGGACAGACAATATCTTTAAGAACAATGAATCATTTTTGGAAACGCTGGTCAAATCTGCCAGTTTATTTGATTTCGGGTTTATGGTATTTTCTGCTGATGACGAACTTATTGTCAGAGATAAGCATTTTGAATCAGCACGTGACAATGTCTTATTTGAATATGGTCTTTTCCTTGGTCGTGTAGGTCTTGACCGAGCTTTTGTTATTGCTCAACAAGAAGCAAAAATACCTACTGATTTGTTAGGTATAACGAATACCCGGTATGAAGTGGAAAAAGATGCAGACGGAAAGAAAGTTGCTACAGATTCATTAGAAAAAGGTTTGGCAAAATTAAAAAAACAAATTGACGAAAATATCAACCTCGGGCATCTAGGACTCTTACCATCAACTGTGCTGGCAATTTCCTATTTTGAGGGATTTGTTAAACTTGCGGCAGAATGGCTTACAGAAAATACACCTGGATTGGAAATTGATGGCACTAAATATGACAAGGGTATCCTAAAAATTGTAATGCCAGATTCTCTTGATGCAGATATAAAAAAGAGTGCAATGTTGTATTATAAGAAATTGGGACTAAAAGAGACTAAGATTGATACAAAACAAAGAAGTTATCCTATTCATTTTGCAACAAAAGATGGTGAAGATTCTTTGGAAATATATGATATGCCGACTATTCTGACGGGTATAGACAAGGCTATTGATATGTATTTTCGTGTAGGACATATTGGGAAAAAGATAGAACAAGAACTTGCTGAAGAGAATGAAATGAATAATTTTCGGAGGGTTTTACAACTTTTGATCAACGAGGATGCCTTTTGTAGAGAATGTGTTGAAATTATATAATCTATAACTCCGATGAAGTTCTCAACTTCATCGGAGTTTTCAGTTCTATACCTTCAGAATTGTCCCCTTTGTTGACAATTTTGCCGTCCCTACAATACTCTATGATACCGGGCGAAAATCTTATCTCTCCGATTGAGATATGTCGGATATATTCACAATCTCTTGACCTTGAAATTTATGCTCGTTAGGTTTTGAAAATAATCTTCTTGTTTACTGAGTAAACATACTGCTATATGTTTTTCGTTTTGTCTGATGTGTTCATAATTAAAACTTAGGGTTGTGATTACTATCGTAGATTGGAACTTGGGTTTCTTTGCTACTTTCTTTGTCCGCTTTCTGCTCACCGAAAGAAAGTAGGGCGGCTCTCGCCGCCTCTGCCTAAAGTCGGGTGTAAAGTCCCGTTACATCCGTGAAAATCTGCTGGAGCATATCAAAGTACACTCCCTCGTATTTGGCTATCTCCTTGACCCTGATGTCCGCATACTTCGTCAGTGTCTGACGATAGAAATACATGGTGTATGTATCCGTGTCTTCATCCAATATGATTTTCAGTCTGTTGGCTGACGTTTTGTTCCTTGCAAGGCTCATTTGTAGTCCGTTGCCCAAATTGATATAGTTACGGCTTCCCGTCATGACGGTAAATCCATGACCGCCCAACTGCTGTAAGATTGTATTCGCTATCATCTGTATATGAATTTAAGTTATTGTCAATGGGTGGCTTTTGCCACCCGATTTTTTATACGTTCATGCTCTGCCTTATATGTTCCAATGTGCGCTCGGCAATGGGTCGTGTTTCCTCCGTCCAAAGGTCATAGTCATGTACGGATATTCCCACACTCTGCAAGTCACGGATATAGCCGGACACATAATCTCCCGTAGGGAGGTAAACGAACTGCATCCATGCGTCCCTGCTGTCTGTCAATATAAAATAGTATTTCATGCTCTTTCTGTTTTATGGGTTGTCTGTTTCGGGTGCGGGCGGTATTGTGTACCGCCACACCTTTAGTATTCTTTCATTTCGGCAATGGGGGTATATTTTCTGAGCCATTCCACCACATGCACCATGTTGTATTCGGAAGTGATGACTGCCGTATGTTCGTTTATCGGGGTCATTCTTGTACTTTCGTAGCTCTCTATCCACTCCTTTAGTGTTGCCACATCACAAGTATCGGTACACATCATATCCAAAATTCTGATAGGGTCGCTGAATGTTACAATCAAAGTATCATAGTATGCTGTCATAATCTGTCCTCCTTTCCTTTTATCCATTCGTCACGCAGGTGTCTGCACTCCTCCAGTGTCGGTCTCACGCAGGAGAAAAGTTCTCCGTCCGTGTGTCGGTAGTCATATTGGAAAAGGGTTGTTCTTTTCCGTCTGATAGTCGTTTGGTACTTTTCGTACTTCTCAGTACCTGCCGTCTGGCAGGTACTCACTCCGTTGATGGTCATTCTTGTTGTCATGGCAGTCATTTATTAAAATTCAACAATCAGCAGTCGGTTCTCCATTACCTTTTCGGGGTCGGTTATCATCCTTTGGGCTACCCAAAGGTGATGCGCTCCGAAGCCGTAGGCGAACAGCCTTCCGAAGTTCTCGTTTTCTGAAAGTTTCGCCATTGAATTGCGGATTTCCGTTTCGCTGAAACTCAAGGACAAGGTGTTTATCAGACTGACAAAGATGTCGGTTACTTTCTCGTCCCATAATATCAGTATGTTTTCTATCTTTATTTCCATATCATGTATATTTTGAAGTCTATAAATCAAGCACTCATCCGTTTGCGGATAAGTTCGGCATTGCTCTCTACAAGGCTGATGATGCGGTCGTGGTATTCGGTATTGGAATTGCATACACCTCTGCTCTGTACCACCTTGAATGTTGTCAGTGAAACCTCCACCGTTTCAATGCGTTTGCCGTCAATGGTTGCGGATAGGATAAGGGAGTCTGTCCTCTTGTGATAGCTTCCCACACAATGGTGCATCAGTTTTCCTTCAAGTTGCATTTCCGCCACACTCTCAATGACCTTTACAAGAATAAGGTTGTCGGTAAACACAAGTCCGAAAAACTTGCCTTTGGACTTCAGATAATTCTTTTCGTCCTTGACCAACTGCTCCCTGCGTTGCTCCGCTCTTTCCCTTTCAATCTGTTCTTCGCGTTTTCTGACAAGTCGGTCATGTGTCTTTTTCAAGTCTGTCGGACAAACATATTTTGGGCAGTGGGTGTCTTTCCCGAAATGTCGGAGCAGTCTTACAAGGTCACACCACATGGAGGCATCTGCAATATGATAGCCGTTTCGGATACAGATTTTTATGGAGTTCCAATATTCATGCAAATTGACATTTGAAATGACGGCATATCTGAACATTTCTGTCTGTCCCGCTTTAAGCAATGTTTCTTTTTTGCTGTCGGTCAGAATGGCGGTAAAAAATTCGTATGGGGTCAGTTCGTGGAATGCTCCCTTGAAGCCGTTCCGCCTTAATTCGGGAATAATGCGCATTGCCGGATAAGTCTTGTATGCGTCTATGTTGTATGCTTTCAGCATCTTGTTGCTGCGTAAATCCATATCGCTCCATTCAGTCCAAAGGTCATAGTACATCGTGTGCATGGCTCTCAGTCGGGCAATAACTTCGGTCTTTCCGTTTGGGGCAATCCACCATTGCACCACCTCCCGAATGGAATACTCTGCCTTCTGTCCCACCTTGTATGTTGCTCCTACCATAAAGTAGCGCAACACTTGATAGCCTTTTCGGGTCGTAATGATTTCATAATATGCGCTGCCCCTGAAAACTCTCTTTCGGGTATCAAGTATTTCAAGTTCCTTTCCGCAATGGGGACAGCTACAGCCACATATAGTTTCCGCAAGAGTGTGTCCGCCTTTCCAGCGGTGTCCACATTCCGAACAAGTGATAGTTCCGCCTTTTGTGCGGTAGGCATGATGCTTGAAGCAATGTTCAAAAGCGTATGCTTTCTGCTTGTCTGTCAGTTCGGGCAGTCCGCTTGACAAACGGACTACCTCTTTCTGTATGCGTGTTCTCGGTTTCATATCAAAAATCAAATAATGAGGGTTGGACTTGTGTTTCTTTTTTCACTGTCGGCTTGTTGCGGTTCTGTAGCTTTTGGAGTTCCATCTGCTGATATTGGGCAACCGCCTTTCTTCTTGCTTCCTGCTTTTCCTCTTCTGTCAGTTCCACCACATGGTTTACAACTACTTGACATTGTATAGGCTTGCCTACTTCAATCTCGTTTTCATCGTAATAGTGAATGGCTTGTCCGTAAATCTCTCCGTCTGAAAAGCCGTTGCAACCGCTTTTCTGCACATAGTTCAGAATGTATGTGACACAATCGTCTATGTTCTTGGCTGGGTTGCGGTAGCTTTTGGCGAATAGTTCATCTTCCGCTGCTCTCTGCTCCAAAAACATCTGTATGGTTCGTTTGAAATGGTCTGTTCCTTTCATCATAATCTCAAATTTTAGTCGGGTTGTCGTTCAAATAAAGTATCTCGCAATCTTCCACTTCTGTGGGAAGTCCGAAAAGGGGGTAATGGGTGAAATAAGGCTGTGCGTTCCCTTCTTCATCTGTGAGGGGTGAAACATCTTGTACTTGCCATTGCTTCATCCATCTGTCTATTGTCTGAACTTCATCGTCTGTGAGTGCGGTTGCATCTCCATTGATGATATAGGCTAAACTCCATGTGGGTATCTTTTCCGTTGTCCTGTTCATATCCGTTCCTTTATGTGGTCAGACAATCTCTTGTAAAATCTCCGTGTGGTATTGTGGGGGGCATTCCACCAAAAGAAAACCGATAAAATCCTTTCTCGCTTCCTTGTTGAGTTCGTGATATAGCCTTCTTAGGGTTGAATGGTTGCCGTTGATGTAGGTTTCCACCATATACTCAAAGATGTTGTCCACCTCGTAAAATCTGCATTGCTGCGCTGCTGTCTTGCTGTATCGTTTCATAATGTTATACTTTGGGGAGTTAATTCAAAGTGTCAGTAGCCATAGGAGAAAGCCGAAAATGGCAATGAGGAATATGATGAATACCATTACATTGATAACCATTCGGAATACTCCACAGACTATTTCTCTGATGATGTACCAAAGGATATTGACTATCAAAAGGAAACAGCGCAACAGAAATGCGAATACTGCAAGTCCAATGGATTGCGCTGTCTGTCTTATGTTCATTGCTGCTGTCATTTTGGGTGTCGTTTGTCAAGTTCTACTATTCTGTCAATTCTTCCGTACAATATCTTGCGGAGTGCCGTCTTGTCCATAGCCTTGTATTCTCTCCATTGTCCGTACTGGCTTACAAGGAATGTCCTCAGTATGTCGGAGAAGTCAAACCGCCATCCTTGCAATGGTATCGCACTTTTGAAATAGGTATTGCCGTTTACCTTTTCGGTTATCCAATTCTTTTCCTCTCTGTTCAGCACCTCGCCATTATTCACTTTCATACGAAGTCTGTAAACCTTGCACTCATGTAGGCTTTCCAATGTCGGAACTTCCCACTTCACGAATTTTGTTGCTACTGCTGCTTCCATATCCATTTGTTTTTATTTTTAATGCGGATTCGAGAGCTGAGGGAGTTGAGTTTCCAACCTTATATGCCTCCCGTTTATCCGACATTTTTTTTAATGCGTCTTTCTGTCGCTTCGGTCGTTTTCGTTTCGGGTGCTTCAAAAAAGGTAGGGAGTGGGTAGAGCAAGGGTTTTCAAAGAAAAAATACTACCCGCAGGGCTGGAGATTTTTTCTAAAAACCATTGAGCATCCCAATCCCGGATTTACCTTTGCACCCAGAACGGGAACGATCCACCTGATGCGACTGTCTGAAAGACCATCAAAATGGAGGTAAACGGATGTGGAGGCATATTGGATATGAAATGTTCCGGGAAAAGAAAGAAAGGAAATCTCAAAAAGAAGGGATACGGCGAAAACGTGAAACCGGCAAACATTCCAAGAAAGTATGTTGCAACCGTGTGGCTAAACCTGTTTAGTTATGCGGTTGCAATTTTCTTTCCGGTTTGCCGTCATGGGTAATGGCACTTTTCATTTATGGAAAGTGTGGTTACCCATGACTTCCGTTTTCGATTAGAGGAACCGACAAAAAAAGAAAATCAACAGGTAACAGCCGTAAAAGCACCGCTTGTGGCATAAGCAAAAAAAAGAAAGGGGCCTTGCATCATCAGTCTGAACATGGTTCAGGCGTGACGCAAAGCCCTTTTCTATGCTTATGCAATAGTAGGAACATGGTCGTCAACTTATTGATGATGATGTTCCTACGAATAAATTCGCTTTTACGGAAAAACTTGTCTGTGGAGCTTAAAAAGCTGGATTTTTATTTCAATATATGCCATTAAAGTGCTACTTTTGCATACGAAGAGTTCTTTGAAGGTTACGCAATGCGCAGAAGAATAAAACAGCAGATAACTAACTAATTCGTAACCTATTACTACTATGAGTTGGTAACTGCAACTCATTTTCAATCACTTAGACCTTTTTCGTAATTTCATCTATACAAAAAAGACTTGTTGGTATAGTTAAATATGCATTAATTTAATTCCGCCAACGGGTATAAAGTAACTTAGTTTATGCTACAACCAATATCTACAACAGTGTCTCGTGATCATAATGAGTATATGAAGACTGAGCGTTTGAAACACAATGGTGGTTCTGTTCCCGAGGCAAAAGACTTCTCTATATGTGCACTCAAAATAATGGATGATTGTGCGCAGAAAAAATGCCTTCGAGGTGGATTGTATTTCTTTAATGACCGTTTGTGTCAGACACAAGATGGAGAGATTGCACTTAATCCTAAATGTCAGGTTCCTCATGATTTCTATGGTCCAAATATTAATATACAAGCAGTAGTAGGGCAAAATGGTAGTGGTAAGTCTTCAATCCTGGAATTACTTTATCGCATCATCAACAATTTTACATTCATGTTGGAGCTAGGTATGTACCGGAACTCTTCTGCTGAAAAACTCTTTTATGTAAAAGGATTGCATGCTACTCTCTATTATCTGCTCGATGATCACATCGGAACCTTGGTGGCAGATGGTGATGTTATGCATTTTTACTATGATAGATACGAACAGCATCTACAATTTGAGGTCTTGAATGGTCAAGAATCTTATAAAGTTCGGACTCAAGAACTCGATATTCATAACGAAGTGATTGAAGAGGCTGCAATTCTTACGCCACTCCGCAGGATGGCAGAGGTCTCACGACGATTCTTTTACACCATCGTAACGAACTACTCTATGCAGTCATATAATGATCAGGACTATTATGATGAAAAAACTTACAAGGAGTTCGTCCCTAAGTTGGAACAAGGCAAAGGTGGAAAGAAACAGGTTAGCAAAGTAGTAGTTGAGCGTGAAGAAGGTGATGTATGGATTCGTAGTATTTTCCATAAAAATGATGGATATCTTAGTCCTATCGTTTTGAATCCTTACCGAGATGAGGGAGTTATTGACACGTACAAGGAATATCGACTTTCTCAGTATCGGCTCTCTACGATATTTATTCAGGCAGAGAAAAAAGGTATTCAAGTAATTGACGATTATAAATTGGCTTCTGTAGATTACACCTATGACCCTTGGGCTGTAGAAATAAAGTTCAAAAAACTCTATTTAGGTAAGGTCCGTCATGACTCAGAATGGATGGAATTTTCTGATGTGGCATCATGGCATAAGGATCATCGAGATAGTATTGCTTATTTACTTCTGTGTGAATTAGGATTAGATGAGTTGGACTTTACAAAGAACATCATTAGGGATGCTGCTCTCTACATGGTTTATAAAGTGCTTTCTATTGCATCCAAATATCCTTCCTACTATAAGTATGAAGATTTCGGTAATCTTGAATCCTATTTTCAAGGAGGAGAGTACTATTCCAAACATATTCCTAGTCTTGTTGATGCAATTAAGAAAGACAAGTCTCATATCACAATAAAGTTTCGACAGGCAGAGAATTTTATCAATTTGATTAAGCGTGACGTTGGGTTGGAACGAGAGTTTAATGGCACTTTTACTTTTGATTATTACCAAAAGAAATTGGAAGTATATGGTCTAATAAAGAAGTCTCCCTCAAACCTACGCGAGTTAACAAAAATACTACCTCCAGCGTTTTTTAGTATTGACATAAAGCTGAAGAAAGATGATGAGGCTACTATTAGTTTAAGTCGTATGAGTAGTGGAGAACGACAGTTGCTTTATACCTGTGGCACTTTTATATATCATATAATCAACTTGATGAGTGTGCAAGATTCTCGCAGAGTTCGTTATCGCAATATGATGCTTGTGCTTGATGAAGTGGAGATTTGTTTTCATCCGGAGTACCAAAGACAATTTATCAGTCGTTTGCGGGATATGCTTGCAAAGTTCCGTTTTAACAAGTATTGCTCTATCTGCATTATTATTGCGACGCATTCACCCTTTATCCTGAGTGATATACCGCAACAAAACATTCTGTATCTGAAGAATGGACAATGTGTGAATGATAATGTATCTGTTAATCCCTATGCCGCAAACGTAAACGACATTTTACACCAGAGTTTCTTTTTGGATAAAACCTTCATGGGTGATTATGCTTTGGAAAGAATGCAAAAGTTGCTATCAGACATAGAATCCTATGGAAAAAAGAAGATTAATCGAAATATTGAGAAACTAAAACAGGAGATAGCCTTGATAGGAGACAAGTTCCTCAAGCAGCAGCTCACAGCGTTACTAACTTATAAGGAGACACTATTTAATCATGGACAGAATATTGATAAACGATGATATCCTGAAATATGCACAAATGTATGAGCAAGCTTTTCGTGGATACCAACTTGATGTACCGACTAAGTTACGGAACATAAAAGTAAAGCTTGATACTTACAATGTAGATAACCACCTTTCTCAAGATGTTCTCGATGAATATAAGGCATATGTAGAAGAAATTGCTAACGATTATGACAATGCAGCAGACAAGACAAAGAACTTGCTGATTCTTCAACCCCAACATTTTCAAGACTATATAGACAAATATGAAGGAGTTGCATTTCAGCATGTAGAACTCGATAAAGAACTTGTTTATCATAAACAAGTTGGTGGAAAAAGACCAGGCCCAAAGAAGAAAAAATTCTGGGAGTTGATAGTTGATGCGATGCACTATGAGAAGATAGTTCGTCCAATAATGATTCCTATCATTGAGGCAATGGGAATTAGAACTTGCGTATATTGTAATATGCAGTATGCTCTTACCATTGACCATAGTAAGGGATTGTATGAGTTAGATCATCGTTTCCCCAAGTCAAAGTATCCTTATTTATGTACAACATTTTATAATTTGCAGCCTAGTTGCCCAACATGTAACCACGGCAAAAATGCTGCTACCGCTGATTTTGGATTATATACCATTGACTCTAATGAATTGCATCCATTTCATTTGTTATCAAACTCTCATTTATATTTAAGGAAACGTAGATTTAATCTCAAATATATCAATATCCATTTGGTTTCGTCTGATGTACATAATTTAACGAACTGTCAATTGGCAAAAACTCATGAAAAAGATTTTATGATAGATTCAGCCTATGCAGCGGTAAAGGATGTGGCAGAGGAGACGATTTGGCGGTGCAAAGCATATGATGACACATATAAGAATTTATTTATAAAGAATTTCCCGGAACTTTATAATAAAGATGCACTCCATCGTTTTGTGTTTGGAACGTATTCTGACGATAAGAATGTTCATTGTCGTCCATTGACTAAATTGATACGTGATATAGAAAAAGATATGGGTGTTATTATAGAGACTGTTTAAAAAATAATGATGCAAAAATGATTGGTTATAACTATAAAAGTACATAATTTAAATAGTTTTCGCATATAAATACTTACGAGAATCCCCCCCATATAGTCATTAAACAAGGGACTTTATTTAGGGTCGTTCAAATATAATCGAGCGTATTTTTCATGCAATTTATTGCAAATCGATGGAGACTGTTTGTCAAGATGCATTAGAACGACAAGGGGGTCTGATATGCGCCTGACTGCATTGAATTTTTATGAAATGTAGGTAGTAAAGATAACTTTCACGATTTTCATAGAAATAGTTTTGGTCATGCGAGAGGAAAATATTATTTTTGTATTTGTATTAGTTCTTTCAGTAACTGAAGAAGGCTTTTTAGCTAAAATTCTGCTAATTATCTAAAGCGAGAAATCGCACCAATTCGATTGGTTAATCGGGGAGATGTAAGTCTACGAAAGACGATAACGCAAACGACCTCGTATGCTCTTATCTACATATATCGTGTGACTTTATGTATCATCTGTTCTGATTTAGTGCTGATTTTTTTTAGCACGTGAAACTAGAGAGCAATGGAGACAATGTCTATAGCAAATTTTAGTTTGGTCATATTGATTTTAGCACGTGGCAATATTGCCCGAACTAAAACTTTTCTATTATGACAAAGAAAAATAAAAAGAAGCCTTCAAAGAGAGGGAAGGCTAAAAAGAAATCCCTCCATTGTTCTTCAGGGACTGTAACACAGAAAAGCAATGTGAAAAAGTGGACAATGAATATGCTCGTTTTTACAAAATTACTAAGAGCATTAGTCCAATTATTCAATGCCATCAAACCTTTCGGGGAATTGGTGAAATCACTATTTGATTTGTTATAGTCTGCTCTCTAATTTCTTTTTATATGATAACGAGCAATAAACATTTATTATACATACTTGGAATCAACCAAACACAGTTGGAATACATTCTTGCTAACCTTGAAAGTTTTTATTACTCTTTTGAAAGAGAAAAAATAGATAAAATAACGGGAAAGCCTAAACTAAAAAATGGTGAACCTACTTTCCGTAAAATAAACTCTTCCACAGGATTATTGAAAATTGTGCAAACTCGTTTATATAAGTTCATTTCAGGAAAAGTTGAAATTCCTGATTATGTCTACGGGGGTGTGAAAGGGAAAAATAATGTTCTTAATGCACGTTATCATCAAGGAAATAAATTCATCTTTACAACTGACTTAAAATCTTTTTTCCCATCGATTTCACATAAACAAGTTTTTGAAATGTTTTTAAGAGAAGGGTGTACACCAGCTATTGCAAGGATTTTAACAAAGTTAACCACGATAAAGTATCAAGTTCCACAAGGAATTCCAACCTCAACGCTAATTGCCAATTTAGTATTTAAACCCACGGGTGAAAAGATAGCTCAACTAGCAAAAGAGAATCATATTAAATTTACAATGTTTGTAGATGATATAACCTTATCCAGCAAAGTAGATTTTAAAAGTTTACTACCTTCATTTTTGTCTCTAATTCGAGAACGTGGGTTTACCATAAATCACAAGAAAACACATTATAAAACAATGAATCCTATTGTAACAGGGGTAATATGTCAAAATAATCGGCTTCTTCCTCCATTGGGTTATAAGAAAAAGATGGCAAGATTACAGCAGGAATTACAAACAGGGAAAAAGTCTGTAGAACTTCAATTGCGCGGTTTATCAACCTATCTTGAAAATATAAGTAAGATGTAATCTGAGCGAAAAAGTTATTTGCTGGTTTCAAATAAAATCATTACTTTTACAAATGGAAAAAGCGTTCTTTTGATTAGTGCAGGACATTGCGGAATATAGAAATCTGCTTGTTTCTATATTGTTACCTATCAATCTGAAAACTTTTGTAATTCCCTTGTTCTCAATGAGTAATAAGATTTGATATGCCTAAATCCGTGAAAGGTTATCGGTTTCGTTATTCCTGCCTTTTTGAGCCAGCTTTTCAGTGGGTAATTAATCATACTTCGCTTCAAATCCTTGAAAACTTTGCCTGTTCCGGGTGTGCCGCATAGTTCGTAGGCTTCGTAACTGATGGGGAGTGTCGCTTCCGTCTGGGTTTTCTGTGTTCTGATACGTAAACAATAGCCTTGGTCGGGAGCGATAGTGAAGTCTTCCCATTGCAGATTGAGAATGTCGCTGATGCGTAAGCCTGTCAGACAAGCGAATAGAGAAGCGGCTTTCAATACGGGGATGTCACAAGGTGTGGCGGCAAGTTGCTTCACTTCGTCCAGTGTCAGGTACTCTTTTTTCACATCTTGTGGCTCAATCTTATCAAGGTAGTCATTGATGTTTTCGCGAAGCCATTTGTCTCGGTAGGCTATCTTCAACAGCCCTCTGAAAGTGGAGTAGTAACCGGATGCCGAATTGAGTGATATGGGGCGGTTGCTGTGTTTGAGCTGCTTGGCGTTCAACAAGTATTCACGGAACTTCTTGCATAAATCCACATTCACCTCACCGAAGGTGCATTGCCCTTTGACGAAGTTATAGAAATGCTGATAGACAAATGTCCACTTCTGGTCTTTGCTTCTGCACATCTTTTTGAAGTAGGCAAGGAAGTCGGCTTTCTGCTTAGTCTTGTCTAAGAAACCAAACTCTTCATTGATAAGCGACTGCACTCTGATGCAGCGGATAGCCTCTGCTTTGTTCAACATGTCGTTGTTGAACTCCCTTTCCATTTCGTTTTTGGGATGGGCATAGATGTAGATACCGAGATATTCCCTACGGCTCATTTGCATCGTCTCAGGGTTACGGACTGCCGGATAATAATCCAGATACAAGGAGATGCGATTGTTACGAATCGCTCTCTGACGAACTGTTACTTTTGTACATGTGTGTGTCATACTGTTTAATATTTAGAGTTTTACATTTGTTTGGTACAAAGGAATAGAGTGATTCAATGGTGGCAACATTCACCGAAAAATAACTTATTCAATCTTTGGGGCTGCAAGTAGTTTATCCAATTCAGGTTTGGAAATAAGCGTGTATTTGCCTTTCTTGGCCTTTGGGATATTATGATACTTTGCATAATGATAGAGTTGGTCACGGGTGAGATTGAATTTCTCCATTGCTTCGGCTACCGTATAATATTGCGGTTCTTCGGGTGCTGCCACACCTTTGGCTATATCGACATGCTTCTTGGAATAGTACACCATGATACCCTCTTTCTTCTTTGGGATGGCGTTCTTGGAAACAAAAGTGTAGATAGCGGATAAGGTCATGCTGAATTTCTCCTGCATTTCCTGTGTGCTATACCATTCGGTAATGTCGGGATTCGGGGCTTTCTTAGCGAAGTAAGCATCCACGTGTTTCTTGCTCCAATAGGTCTTCCCACGATTGAAAGTGCGAGGAATGTTGTTCTTCTTGGCTACCACAAATATCCATGACTCGTTTACATTGTATTTCTCTTTGACTTCGGCTGTAGTGTAGAAGTCGGTGATAGGAGCTTTTTCTTTTAACTGTTTGTTCTCTGTTTCTGGAACAATAAAGACTGTCATATCTTCTATATCAGCTCTATGAACAAGGGTTTTTCTTTCAAATCGGATTACCTTGATTACTCCATTGCGGATATAGCGATATATAGAAGTACGGCCAATGTTTAATAACACGGCTACTTCTGACGGAGTAAGATACTCCTTGTTCAAATTAGGAGGTGTCTTTATGCTTTTCCCTAAATCGTGTTGCAGACTTTCAATGCGCTGTTTCCTGACCCTGTCTTTGTAGGCAAGGTTAGCACATCGGTGTGAACAATACTCTGTGGTTGTCTTATGGGCTGTGAAAATAGCATTGCACCACTTACATCTTTTCTGAATGTCGATTTTACTACTCATTATTTATCTGTTTATTTCGCCAAATCTGTTTCATCGCGTACCACCACGTACCATGACGTACCAGTGTGTCCACGACCTTTCCGACCTAAAATCGGAGAGTAACAAGCGAGCAACAAATACGGTACAAAAATGAGCTGAAAAAGCCCTATAAACGATAACCATCGCTTATAAGGCTAAAAAGAAAGGCGCTCAAAATGAACGCCTTAATAATCATTGGTGATATATGCTAATCGTTGGTAATCACTACCTACTTGCCGATGCAAAAGTTTTGAAATATATTTTGCAATGTTTCTTCCGAGGTTATACCTCCTTCTGCAACAATCTCACTTAGTTCGTGGATACATTGTCTTAAATCCTCACTTACCAAATCTCCTGATAATTCCAATTGCAATCCTTCCTGTACTCTATGAATAGAATCCAATGCTCGTGTTAATGCTTCGTAATGGCGTACATTTGTAATGATAATATCGTTTTGGTTGACTTCCGGTAAGGCAGCTGCCTGTACTAACTTCTTTTCCAGAATCGTTATATTTTCCCTTTTCTTTGCTGAGATAAATAGTTTTTCCACTTTCATGTCAGCAAATATGGCTGACAACTCTTCTTTTTGTGTTGCTAGTAACAGATCTGACTTATTAAATAAAATAATCATCTTTTTCCCTTCGCAGTGTGGAAGAATGTCGGCTTTTAATTCTTCGAACCGCCTTTGGGCATCTGTAGAGTCTATCATCCATAAAATGACATATGCTTGGTCCATCTTTTGGAAAGTACGTTCTATCCCTAGATTTTCTATTGCATCGTTCGTTTGGCGGATTCCAGCTGTATCAATAAATCGGAATGTGACACCTTGTAAATTGATCGTATCCTCTATTACGTCACGGGTCGTTCCATGGATATCACTGACAATGGCTTTTTCTTCATTCAGCAACGCATTCAGTAAGGTAGATTTTCCGGCATTTGTTTCTCCGATAATTGCTACAGGAATGCCATTCTTGATTGCGTTTCCTACACTGAAAGAATGAGCTAGCCGGGCAATAACTTGTTCGATATGGGTAGCTAGACTGCTCAGTTCGTCACGATTGGCGAATTCTAGTTCTTCATGATCACTGAAATCCAGTTCTAATTCCATTAACGAAGTGAAATGAAGTAATTGGTTACGCAGGTTAGAAAGTTCTTTACTGAATCCTCCGCGCATCTGGCTCATGGCTAGGCGATGGGTGGAGGCAGACGATGAGGCTATCAGATCGGCCACAGCTTCGGCTTGGCTCAAGTCCATTTTTCCGTTTAGAAAAGCACGTTGGGTGTATTCACCTGGTAGAGCGGCACGACATCCATTATAGATCAGGAGTTGTATAACTTGCTGCAGGATATAAGATGAACCGTGACACATGATTTCCGTACTGTCTTCACCGGTATAAGAATGGGGGGCGCGGAACAAGGAAATTAAAACTTCGTCAATTACTTCTTCTGCAGAAGAAGTAATTGACGAAGTTTTTTGTAACGTTTCACTTTTTTCTTGCGGAATTTCACTTGTTTGTTGGAAAAGTGTATTATTAATTTTTCGCTTTGGGGAACAAATCTTTCCGAAAGTAAGAGTATATGGTGCCCGTTCTGTCAGTGGCTTGCCTGTGGCGGGTGTAAATATGCGTGACGTTATTTCAATCGCTTTTGGGCCAGATACACGAATTATTCCGATGGCTCCTCCCTGGGCGGTGGCAATGGCACAGATTGTATCTTGGTTTATCATTTTCATTTGGTTAATAATATAATGTTTTAGCTACAATGGCTGTTACTTCTTCTAAATAACGGCGGTCTGTTTCATCAAAAAAGTTTAATAGATTACTGTCAATATCCAATACTCCCTTTACTTGTCCATTAGCAAGAATAGGAACAACAATTTCAGAGCGGGAAAGAGAACTGCAGGCTATATGTCCGGGGAATTGTTCTACATTGGGCACTATCAAGGTTCGGGCTTCTGCCCATGAGGTCCCACATACTCCCTTTCCTTTATGGATGCGATAACAGGCGGTGCTTCCCTGAAAAGGTCCTAAAATAAGTTGGTCGTCTTTAACCAGATAGAAACCTACCCAAAAAAAGCCGAAGGCTTCCCGAAGAGCAGCAGCAGTATTGGCCAAAACACTTATTTCTTCTTTTTCATCTGATATTAAAAGTTCAAACTGAGGGAGGAAAAGACGGTAACGTTCTACTTTATTACTAGTTGTTTGTTTGAAACTGGTTTCCATATTTTTATTTGTTTTATGAGGGGACATCTTGTTGTTTTTTACAAAAAATGGTCTTCTATGAAGCGATGTCCCCTGTTAGGTAAAAAGAGTTGGCTTATTCTGTAAAAAATCTGTTTATGCCAATCTTCTTCTGGATGATAATAAGAATAAGTATTGATAGATGATCCGGTGAATCTTATCCATATTATATAGACACCTAAATTGGGAATTATATTCTTTCCAAGACTTTTTCTATCAAACCATCAATAGAGTTTTTATAGCCGGTATTGGCTTCCTTTATTAGTCGGTTGGCAATCACCATACATACAGTCATGGCTTTGTGTCCCATCAGGCGTGCTAATCCGGCAAGGGCGGAACTTTCCATTTCAAAGTTAGTGATGCGATAGTCATTGTATTCAAATTTCTCAATCTTTTCATTCTGTTTAGGATCGGCCAATGGGATACGGAGTTCTCGTCCTTGCGGACCAAAAAAACCTCCTGCGGCGATAGTTACGCCACGGACCATATCATTTTGCGCAATGCGGTCTATTAATTCCCGGTCGGCATCAATAACGTATGGGTGGGCGATGCATACATTACCTTCCCACCCCATGTAATCTATAAAAGCTTGTTCTAATTTCAGATCGCAAACCTCATTGCGTCCGGCGTAGAAATTAAGCAGTCCGTCAAAACCGATAGACTTTTCAGAACAAACATAGGTACCAACAGGAGTATAAGGCTGTAATCCGCCACATGTACCGATACGTACTAATTCCAATTGGCGCAAGTGGTCTTTTTCATAACGGGTATTGAAATCAATATTGGCCAAAGCATCTAATTCATTCATCACAATGTCTATATTGTCACAACCTATACCGGTGGAAACTACGGTGAGACGTTTTCCTTTATAAGTACCGGTAATGGTCTTGAACTCACGGCTTTCTATTTCACATTCTTTAGTATCGAAATGAGAAGCTACTAATGCTACACGCCCGGGGTCACCTACTAGAATTATTTTATTTGCCAACTGTTCAGGTTTGATATGAAGGTGGAAGATAGAGCCGTCGGGATTGATAATCAACTCAGATTCTGCATAATATTTTTTCATAATCTTTATTTTTGTGGTTAATGGCCAGTATAATTAATGTTATATTTCTTGTCTTTTTAATGAGTATGCAAACAGATTATTTCCTAGATGTAGATGTTACGGATTTATAAACTTTCATTGATATTAGCATTATCAAGAGAAAAACAGTTCCATTCGCATCCAAGAAAAATATATTAATCGTTGAATACTAGTTTTATTTACTTAATGGCTCATTACCGAAAGTTGTTTCGGGTTTTGCAATATTTTCACGCATGGAGGTATCTGCTTGTATATTCTTCATGCGGTAATAGTCCATAATACCTAGGTTGCCACTACGGAATGCTTCCGCCATGGCCTTGGGCACTTCGGCCTCTGCCTGAATTACATTCGCGCGTGCCTCTTCTGCTTTGGCTTTCATTTCCTGTTCCAAGGCGACGGCCATTGCACGGCGTTCTTCTGCTTTGGCTTGTGCAATATTCTTGTCGGCATTGGCCTGGTCTATTTGTAAAGCAGCTCCAATATTTCTGCCTATATCAATATCAGCTATATCAATAGACAGGATTTCGAAAGCCGTACCGGCATCTAAGCCCTTGCGGAGTACTAATTTAGAGATAGAATCAGGATTTTCCAATACGGATTTGTGATTTTCGGACGATCCGATAGAGGACACGATACCTTCACCAACACGTGCTAGAATCGTGTCTTCTCCAGCACCTCCTACTAATTGGCGGATATTGGCGCGTACGGTGACACGAGCTTTAGCTATAAGCTGTATGCCGTCTTTGGCTACAGCGGTAACGGGAGGGGTGTCAATAACCTTAGGGTTCACTGACATTTGCACGGCTTCGAATACGTCACGACCGGCTAGGTCAATACCAGTTGCCATTTGGAAAGACAGTTCGATATTGGCTTTGGACGCGGATACTAGTGCGTGCACTACTTTTTCCACATGCCCGCCTGCCATATAATGAGCTTCCAATTCATCTCGGGTTATGTTGCTTAAGCCGGCTTTGTGTGCTTCAATCATTGCCGGGACAATGACATAAGGAGGGACATTACGGATGCGCATTAAGAATAATTGCACCAATGAGATGCGTACCCCCGAAACTTTGGCAGACAGCCAGAGGAAAAATGGTACATAATGAAAGAATAGTACCACGAAAATAATTCCACCTCCTATAAGGATGAAAGGAAGATAGTTGGGTTCGATCATAATAATCAGTTGTTTAAAAGTAAATATTTATATTTGAACAGCTCAATATCAAGTTTTTGCTGTTTTCACTATTGTCTAAAATATGCTTGAATGAGAATGTCAATCAAGAAACCTGATAAATTCGTATTTGTAAGTCATTTCTCTATCATTGGTTGAATTTGCGTACAATCACCGTTCCTTCAACCATTCTTTCTACATAAATGGGAGTATTCTCATCAATCAAACCATCGGCAGAGCGCACTTCGATGATGTGTCCGTTAAAGTTTGCATTGCCTATCAGTGCAAGGCGGGTTATTGCTATACCTTTGTCTCCGATGCGGATATGGGTTCCTTTTAGGGGATCGATTTTATAATCCAGTGTTTTCTTCAAAGAAAGCTTGTCCATGGTTTTTGAGTGCATAAACCAAACGATAATGGCTATGCAACTTAGGACGGATGCTATCAAAGTAATGAATCCTGCTATCGGTCCTAATGTGTCGAAAGCGTAATAGTTGGCATATAGCAGGCAGATGGCTGATGCTATTCCGGCTATACTGATGCCGGGAATAAGGAAAACCTCTACAATAAAGAGAAGTAGTCCTGCCAAGATGAGCGATACGATAATAAATACTTCCATAAATATCTTTGTATTAGTGTTTCAACTTCTTTATTTCTTCGTTGCGGACACTGATATCCAGTTGGGCCATTTCTTTCAGAAGTTGTTCAGTACGTTTTTCCAATTCCAAAATGGCGGGTGTCAGATTCTTCTTTCGTGCACTGTTCCCTTGGGCATATTGTTCGCGCTTGTCATCCAAATTTTTCTTCAGGTTGTCATAATCCTTCTGCTTTTGTATTCTTTGCTGGTAAAGTTTGCGTGCTTCGGCAGAGCGGAAGTCGTTCAATGTGTGGTAAACGGCAGAATCATCTATTATCAAGGTGAAGTCTTTTTGTTGTTCTCCGGATTCTTTGGCATACATTATGGCTGCCAGGCGTTGCTTGCCGGTTCGTACTTTCTCTTCATCTTTCCAAGTGGTATGGATAGAGCGCAGGCTGGCTGCATTTATGATGATCTGTTCGTCTGTACTTTCATAATTGTATACTTCTTTTGAAGAGTTCGGTACAAACACATAGATACAGACTTTGTTATCAGGCTGATAGCGGTCTGAAGCAAACCAGCCGATATTGTTGAATTCATCAATGGCATACATATAGTCATTGGCGGGAGAGTTAAATGGCATTCCTATATTATCGGGACGAAGATAATTGCTATTTTCCGAATCATAGCGAGTTACAAAAATATCGTATCCTCCCAAAGAGCCTTCTCCATCCGATGCATAATACAAGGTAATGCCATCTGACATTAAGAAGGGATAGTTTACATTTCCCTGTTCATTAAGGGACGTGAGGGGTTCGGGCTCGCTCCAGCCGTCCAACAGACGGATACGGGAGTACAGTTGCATCTTGCCGTCTGTGCTTTGGTTTCCGTAGAGTACTTTATTGCCCATTTCGGTCTGATAGACAGTCCCGGATATCGCAGGATCGTGATAGAGTGCCCCCGACTCTCTACTGATTTTATATGCTTTTAGAAAATCATTTTTATCGACTACAAAGCTGTCTATTACAGTAATGTTTTCCACTCCTTTTATCATACGGGCTGCTTGCTTTATTTGTTCCAGCTCTGCTTCAGCCATTTCGGTAGGGCGTTTTTTCTTTTCCAACCATTCTATGTGTTGTTCGTAGTTATCTACGGCATCGTCAAACCGATAGATGTCATAATATAGTTTTCCTAAGTAGCGGTATGCGTCAATGACTTTGCGGGCGGCGCTTTTTTCAAGGTAGGGCTGTGCTTCTTTTTTTTCTCCTGTTTCATAACAACATGCGCCATACCAATAATTATAATTGGCGTTAGAAGGGGCTTGTTTTACCAGCTTTTGGAAAGCAGGTTTGGCTTGTTCAAATTCTCCGTTCAGGAAAAGTTGTTTGGCTTGCGCCAAGCTTTGTGCCGCAGCATTGCCTGCGCAGCATAAAGTAAATAAACCAATGATATATTTTTTGTACATAGTTAGTTTATAATCCGTATTATTTAGATTCAAAAATACAAATATTAATTGGAATTCTCATGCTTCACATAATTCTATTTTGTTAAATCTTCCATAAATCATTCTTTTCATGTACTTTTGTGCCCTATTTTTAAAGAAGATGTATGGCACAATTTACGGAAGACGAGAAAATAATGCGAAGGTTGGAGCAACGCTTTAACAAGGGGGTGGTAAAGTATCGCTTGATTGAGGATGGTGATAAAATTTTGATAGGTCTTTCTGGTGGGAAGGATTCTTTGGCTCTGTTGGAGCTATTGGCAAGGCGTTCACGTATTTTGAAACCGAAATTTACAGTGATAGCTGTGCATGTAGGCATGACAAATATTCCTTATCAATCTGATTTGGAATATCTGAAAGGCTACTCAGAGGATTTAGGGGTGCCGTTTGTGCATTATGAAACTTTTTTTGATCCGAGTACCGACACTCGGAAGTCTCCTTGTTTCCTTTGTTCTTGGAATCGGAGAAAAGCTTTGTTCACGGTGGCAAAGGAGCAGGGGTGCAATAAGATTGCTTTAGGACATCATATGGATGATATCTTGGAAACTTTGTTGATGAATATTACTTTTCAGGGAGCCTTCAGTACAATGCCTCCTAAATTAGTGATGCGTAAATTTGAGATGACAATTATTCGTCCGATGTGCTTGGTACATGAAGCGGATTTAATTGAAATGGCACGTATCCGCGGTTTTCGTAAACAGATCAAAGATTGTCCTTATGAAAGTTTGTCGAATCGTTCAAATATGAAAGAGGTTTTATATTCTCTAGAAAAAATGAATCCTGAAGCACGGTATAGTTTGTGGAAATGCATGACAAATATTCAGGAAGAATTGTTGCCTGGGATGAATGAACACGATTTATAGTGGATATGGTTGTTTTGTTATTAGGGGATATAACGAAACTGCTTATAGTTAGTTGTTTGTACTTGTGTGCAGCTTAACCAACTATCAATATTATTAATGTATTTAGATGAGGAAGAATGTTATAAAGTTATCCTTCCTGTTGTTTGTTGTGCCGGATACAAGGTGATGTACATGTCTGGTTTGTTGGGGAAAGTGTAGAAATATTCTACAATGAAAATGTGGATCTTTTTCTTTGAAAATAGCTTATTCTTAATGTATTTAATTGATAATCAAAGCCTGTCTTGTTTTGGCATAGGCTTTGTTTTCTCTTTGTCATAAGAATAACCATTTAAATATATTAGGATATGAGAAAGTTTTTTGTTGTGTTAGTATGGGTAATGGGATTAGGACTTGCAGCGTTGTTTGCAAAAGATATAGTACGTGGAGTGAAGAATGTGATTGCGATAAATCATTTTACCCCTGTTGAGGTGAATAATGCTCCAACAGGATGGCATCAAGACTTGTGTTGTTATCTTAATTAATTTGCCGTCATAGAGATTTTGTTCATAATTGAAATTGGAAACAACTGTTTTTTATGGCAGCTGTTTCCAATTTATTTGTATTCAGTTGTCCTTATACTCTTTTCGCCAAGTGATTTTTGTACACTAGCCTAGGACAAATGTAAAATAGTAAAGGGGATTGGATGAATAGTTATTAATGAATGTTTTTAATGTCATCCTGTACTATCTGATCCATTTCTTTCATTAGTTTTTTGGGATTCTTTTTAGGGGAGAGTCCTTTATCTTTTTCTTCATGCAAAAGATCTGTTTCAGTTATGTTCTCACTCCAGTCTTCGAACATATTTGTTGCCGGTTGTCCTGATAATGTTACATTCTCTTCTGCAATAGGGACATTTCTCTCAATAATTTTTTCCATAATCTAATCTATTTATTGTTTCCTAGATGACAAATACGGGTAGAAATGGTTTAATGATTTAATAAAGTTTGAAGTTTGTGATAAATAGAAAGTTCTTGAACAAGCTAGCAAGACTTTATTTGCGGGCAATGTTTTATTTCTTTTTTTAAATGACTTTGCCTTGTAAAGAGTGCTTCTCTGTCCTTTCAATTGAAAAACAAGTTTTTAACAAGCGGTTTTTTCGGTCTGTTTGAGGTTTATCTGCAAAATCGTGGGGAAGGACTTTGGTTCTTGAAGGATTGTTTTGTTCTCTGATAGCTTTCAGAAATGTTCTTGACGTATCAGTTTTTCTCTTGAGGAAGTTCGGATGTTTATGCCCTCATGCCCTCACTGTCTGTATAACAGACTAATTATAAACAACTTATATGCATATAGTAAAAATATTTGTTCTCACTTATGCTCTCATGCTCTCATAGTGTTCTAAAATATGTTTTCGTGTAACATGCTTGTCCTCAGTTATATACATATATTGTGGGCTATTTCAGGCTTGATAGGGAGTAGGGTGTTTTCAGGCTTTTTTCTCGCAAGAAGTGTGCATAAGGGGGGGATTTCCATAGAATGACGGTTTACAAAGTTCCGGTAACGGTAAAAAAGATCAAGACGTTTTTAAAAAACGCCCTTGTCTTTGATATGGAATTTTATTTTGGACATATAATTATACATACATACGTCCGCACAAGTCTGTACGTATGTATAACTATATGGGAATATACGTGTACAAACATGTTTTCTGATGCGGGAAAAACATACTTTGGCATTCCCTATATTTTTGCAAGCAATCTTACTTTGGTTTTTGCCTTTTTCATTTTTAGCAGTGACACTTTTTTTGGGGGGGCTAACAAGGATAAAATAAAAAAGGCTATCTTCCCAGACAGCCAATCTTTTGTTAACCTTAAATCTAATACTATGAAAAACACAGTGCAAATATACGAATTTCTGAGATGGGTCCAAATTCTTAGAAAGAAAAAAAGCTTGTTATAACATGGTTTAGCAAATGAACTTTTTTCTTAACAAATAGCAGATTGAAAGAGTGGAATTGGTTGCTTTTTTGTTCAACGGAAATAAAACATGCTTGTTGCGGCAATAACTCATTGTATTATTCTTAATTCGATTATTTCCATTATCTTTGCACTCCCAAAATGCTTGTTGATATGCAGTTGTTAAAAGCATAATGGATATTATAGGCAGATTGTTTCCAGATAAAAAATAGATTAGAATATATGTTGTCTCATGGTATTTATTCAGTAATTTTGCTGATTTTTTCAAATGTCTTTATGACGTTTGCTTGGTATGGTCATTTAAAAATGCGACAAGAGTTCAGTTGGTTTGCAGCCCTTCCGTTGATTGGTGTGATTGCATTTAGTTGGGCAATTGCTTTTTTTGAATATTGTCTTCAGGTTCCTGCCAATCGTCTTGGGTTCAAAGATAGTGGAGGACCGTTTGATATTATGCAACTCAAGGTGATTCAAGAAGTTATCACATTGGCTGTATTTACATTATTTTCTGTTTGGGCATTTAAAACAGAACTGAAGTGGAACCATTTAGCGGCTTTTCTCTGTTTGGTCCTTGCCGTTTATTTTGTCTTTAAGAAGTAATGAGTTTTGGTTAATAATTGCTGAATCCTTTTTGATAAGCAAAGTGTCTTGTTTGGGCAATGAATCTTGTTCAGATACTTTGCTGATTCTAGGAAACAAGATGGAATCCTGTCGGGTTGGTACGTAACTTTGATAGATTTTCCAACCTTTGGCACGATTACGATTACGTCGGATGGCACGTCCTCGTTTGGTTAAAGATTCATACAGGAATTTGTCGGCATCCAGTCCTCCTATTAATGGGTTATTACTGGGAGTTACCGTTTGATCCATGCCGGCAGGTAATATTACATAGCCGTTTCGCAAACCGGGAATCAGTTTGATATTTAGTTTCCATGATATTGTCAGAGAGTCTTTTCTTTTCAAGAAAATGGGATCATTAACCGGATCTTCATGCCATGTGGTGTAAGGAGTGTAGGGAGTAAGACGCACAAAGTTAGGGCGTACCCATTTGGTTGTGTCGCCGAAGTTTTTAGGCAAGTCTTTCAGAAACTTCATCCACGGTTTGTCTTCGGACATGATTGGAGTACCTTTTATATTGTCTTTGTCCGATTGAAAGTCGAAATGGATAGACTTTACGGCTTCTGTGTTGATTTTTAGTTCTCCATCTCCATTCAATAGCTCCTGTAAACGAATCGAGTCCTGTTTGTTCCATTGTGCTTGTGCTGTCAGTATACTGATAGTGCAGAATAATATGCTAAAATTTACCCTTTGGGTCATTCGTTTTTTCTTTATGGTTATAATTGGTAACAAAAGTAATCTGGAGTGGGTTTAATGCTGGTTAAATTTGAGTTATTAATTGTTTATAATGTGAATACTTTAAATTTTATTTGGTTAATAAAAGGATTCGTTTACACCTCTTTTGTTGTCATGGAGCACACTTCATATAGACATTTAGATAGTTACTTCAATATTTGGTAATCAAGTTTTGTATTTTATTTTCAGATATAGTGACAGGGTTCATATTCATGGTATGTATTTCAATTGATGTCAGTACATTGGTCAGATAGGCGATATAGGTCTATATGGATTTATGGGGTCCATTCTGTCTGTGTGATTTATTTTCGGTATAGAATAAAAATAGCCCGTTAATTTTTAATAACGGGCTAAATTAGTGAAAATGATAATATTTATTTGGAGGAGAGTTGTGCATGCATGGAAGCAGCTGCTTTACGTCCGTCACCCATTGCAAGGATAACTGTAGCTCCACCACGCACAATATCGCCACCGGCATAAATAGTCGGGATTGACGATTGCATATTTTCATTTACGGCAATTGTTCCTTTGCGTCCCAATTCCAATCCCGGGATGGAACTGGGAACAATCGGGTTAGGGGAGACGCCTACGCTGACTATCGCCATATCAATGTCAATGGTTTCTGTTGCTCCTGGAATAGCTATCGGACTGCGACGGCCGGAAGCATCTGGTTCGCCTAATTCCATTTTCTGTAAAACGACTTGTTTCACACGCCCCTTTTCATCGGCAATATATTCTATGGGGTTATGCAGAGTCAGGAATTCCACACCTTCTTCTTTAGCATGTTTCACTTCCTCCAGGCGGGCAGGCATTTCTTCTTCCGAACGGCGGTAAATAATCATTGCGCGTTCTGCTCCCAAGCGGCGTGCTGTGCGGACAGAGTCCATAGCTGTGTTACCACCGCCGATTACTGCTACACGTTTGCCGAATGTTACAGGAGTATCTGAATCCTCACTGGCTGCATCCATTAGATTTACACGAGTCAGATATTCGTTGGAAGACATGATATTGATAGAATTTTCACCCGGGATATTCATGAAGTTGGGAAGCCCGGCACCTGATGCTACAAATATACCTTTGAAATCTTCTGCTTCCAAGTCTTCCACACTGATTGTCTTTCCTACGATGCAGTCCTTCATGAATTTGACACCCATCTTGGATAAATTGTCAATTTCTACATCTACGATTTTATTGGGTAGGCGGAATTCGGGAATCCCATATTTTAATACACCCCCTATTTCATGTAAAGCTTCGAATACAGTGACATCGTATCCCTGTTTAGCCATATCTCCAGCAAATGAGAGTCCGGCGGGACCTGAACCGATAACTGCCACTTTTATGTTGTTCTTTTGCGCTACTTCCGGTACGGATATTTGACCGCTTTCACGTTCGTAATCAGCAGCAAAACGTTCCAAATAGCCTATGGCAACGGCTTCGTGTCCGGCTTTCAGATGAGTGCATTGTGATTCACACTGTTTTTCTTGAGGACATACACGCCCGCAGACAGCAGGTAATGCACTGGTTGCTTTTAAGGTTTTGGCAGCTTCAAGGAATTCACCGCGTTCTATATTTTTGATGAATTTCGGGATATTGATTCCTACGGGGCATCCGTTCATACAAGTAGGGTTGGGGCAGTCCAAACAACGTTTTGCTTCCGTTACAGCTTGCTCTTCATTCAAACCTAGATTGACTTCTTCCTTACGGCTATGTGAACGGTATTCTGCATCCAGTTCGTTCATTTTTACACGGGGGATAGCCATTCGTTCTTTAGGCTTCATGGCTTTACGTAAGCTTGCACGCCATTCGGCATCCCGGCCGTCCAGTTCTTTAGTCGCTTCACAAGTCGTCGGCTTTTCGGTGTCTAGTTTGTGAATTTCTTCTTTTTCTATATCTTTGAAAGCTCCCATGCGTTTCAACATTTCGTCAAAATCTACTTGATGGCCGTCGAATTCCGGGCCGTCAACACAAACAAAACGTGTTTTGCCTCCTACAGTGATACGGCAGGCACCACACATACCGGTTCCATCCACCATAATGGTGTTCAGAGAAACGTCTGTGGGAATTTCATATTTTTTAGTCAGCAGGCAAACGAATTTCATCATGATGGCAGGACCGATGGCGAAACATTTGTTTACCGTTTCACGTTTGATTACTTCCTCCACGCCTTCAGTCACTAATCCTTTGCGCCCGTATGAGCCGTCGTCTGTCATAATGATTACTTCATCAGAGCTTTCACGCATTTCTTTCTCAAGGATAATTAATTCTTTGGTACGTCCGGCCAATACGGTAATTACGCGGTTGCCGGCAGCTTTCAAAGCCTGTACGATAGGAAGCATCGGAGCAACGCCTACTCCTCCTCCGGCACAGACTACAGTTCCGAAATTTTCAATGTGGGTGGCTTTACCCAGCGGACCAACAACATCTGTAATATAATCTCCTTCGTTCAATTCACAAAGTCGTGTAGAAGAAAGACCAACTTCCTGTACTACCAGTGTGATGGTACCTTTTACGGGATCGGCACCGGCGATAGTAAGTGGCATACGTTCTCCTTTTTCACCGACACGGACAATTACGAAATGTCCGGCCTTACGTGACTTGGCAATCAGAGGTGCCTCTATGACCAATTTAAAGACCTTTTCCGAGAAATGTTCTTTTGAAATAATCTTATTCATTTTGCTATACTATAAGTTCGTTGTTTTTCTGAGTTGATTGTCAAATTGATAATTTATGCAAAGGTAGGATTATATTTTTTAAAGACAAAAGAAAAGCCGCCCTTTTGTGAGGGGCGGCTGATCCTATCATGATAAATCCGTTTTTGATTTTGTTGCAGTTTGTTCTTGATGTGAAAAAGAGATTATTTCTTTGTTCTGATTTTATATCCTATCATTCCATAATATAGGATGAAAAGGAAACAGGGAACACAGATCCAGTAGGAGGTCTGGAAGCTAGTTGCATCTTGAACCACACCGCGCACCCATGGCATAACTGCTCCACCGGCAATAGCCATGGTTAGCAATGAAGAGCCGGCTTTGGTGAATTTGCCGAGATCCGCCATTGCGAGAGGCCATAATGCGGGCCACATTAATGAGCATCCTAATGCCATAAAGAATATGCAATAGATTGAAATTTCAGCCGGCATGGTTGCTACTAATGCAGAACCAATGATGGCTATGATGGCACATATTTTCATTGCGGTAGCCTGGCTCAGATATTTAGGGATTAAGGTTGCGCCGCAAATGTATCCTACTACCATACCAATGGAAGGGATAAATCCGTAATTGTCACCCGGCAGCTCCAATGCTTTGGCATATCCGGTTGCAGTTGCCAAGGCTATGGTTTCCACACCTACATAAAGGAAAAGAGCAAGTACTCCTAATAGCAAGTGAGGAAATTGCATGATGGAAGTTTTACCTTCTGCATACGGACAGGCAACCGCTTCTTCCGCATCTGTGGCGGCATCCTCTCCGGCAGCTTTTACTTCAGGCAGTGGAGCCATTAAGGCGATAATGCCTAATACAACGAAAATACCGACAATAATACCAAATGGCTGGAACAAATCTTCCATTTTTATTTGGTCTATGGTTTTGCCGATTACTAAGGTAATAAAAAGAGTAGTAGCAGGCCAAGCCAGTTTGTTGCAAATACCCATGATGGAAATACGTTTTGCGGCAGACTCTATAGGTCCAAGAATAGTTACATATGGATTTACTGACGCTTGGAGTACTGCATTGGCGGCACCACAGATGAATGAGGCGAAAAGAAACCATACAATAGATTCTGTAGCGGCTGCTTGGATGAATAATCCGAAAGCGATAGCGAAAATGATGAATGAAAGAGCCATTGTTTTTTTGTAACCGATGGCTTCAATGCATTTGGTGGCCGGTATACCAAAAATTAGGAATGGAACAAACGTGGCGGCAAGCAGGAGATTGGATTCTGAAGCCGACATTTCCATTGACCGTTCTAATACCGGCATTAGGAAAGAGTTAATGCCCAATGCAAAACCAATTGCAAAAAACATCATGCCTACAAAGGCAAGAGGTACCATGAAATTTTTCTGTGAAGTATTCATAATAATAGGTTAAATGGTTAGTAATCAGGTTGAAATAATAAAAAAGAATGTCATTCTGCATACAAGACAGAATCTGTCGGGAAAGATCGGATTCTGAATAATACTCAGAATGACATTCAATATATGTAATTAGCTGTTATTAGTCAATCATCTCGAATCCGCAATAAGGAACTAATGCTTTAGGGATACGGATACCTTCCGGAGTCTGATTATTTTCTAATAAGGCTGCAACAATACGCGGCAAAGCCAGTGCGGAACCGTTCAAAGTATGGCATAATTCTGTTTTCTTTTCGGCAGAACGGTAACGGCATTTCAGGCGATTAGCCTGATACGTATCGAAATTGGATACAGAACTTACTTCCAGCCAACGCTGTTGTGCTTCCGAATAAACCTCAAAGTCAAAGCAAAGTGCAGCTGTAAAACTCATATCACCACCGCAAAGGCGGAGAATGCGATAGGGGAGTTCTAATTTCTTCAACAGGCCTTCTACATGGTCCAACATTTCCTGATGTGACTGTTTGGAATGTTCGGGTTTGTCAATGCGTACCAGTTCTACTTTTGAGAATTCGTGCAAACGGTTCAACCCACGTACGTCTTTGCCGTAAGATCCGGCTTCACGACGGAAACATTGAGTATATGCGCAATTCTTGATAGGCAATTGTTTTTCGTCCAAAATCACGTCACGATAGATATTGGTTACAGGAACTTCTGCGGTTGGAATCAAGTACAAATCATCTACTTCACAATGATACATTTGTCCTTCTTTGTCGGGAAGTTGTCCTGTTCCGTAGCCCGATGCGGTGTTTACTACCGTCGGTGGCATGATTTCTTCGTAACCGGAAGCGCGGGCTTCATCCAGGAAGAAATTGATTAATGCGCGTTGAAGACGTGCCCCTTTACCTTTATATACAGGAAAACCTGCCCCTGTGATTTTCACGCCCAAGTCAAAATCTATCAAGTCGTATTTTTTGGCAAGTTCCCAATGGGGAAGCGCATTCTTGGGGAGTTCGGTTTCCATACCGCCCATTTTTTCCACCACATTGTCTTCAGCGCTTACACCTTCGGGCACACTGTCATAAGGAACATTGGGAATGGTGTAAAGCAGGTTGGTCATGTCTTCCTGTGCTTTGTCCATTTCTGCTTGTAAAGCTTTGCTGGTTTCTTTGATTTCGGCTACACGTGCTTTAGCTGTTTCAGCATCTTCTTTCTTCCCTTCTTTCATCAGTTGCCCGATAGATTTGGAGAGCGAGTTCACTTCTGCCAGGTTTTTATCTAATTGATTCTGCGTGCTACGTCTTTTGTCATTGAATGCAAGCACTTGTTCTATCGTTGCTTTTGCATCTTTAAAATGCTTCTTTTCCAGTCCGCGGATTACCTCTTCCGTATTCTCTGTAATTTGTTTAATGGTAAGCATATCTTTTCAGTCTTTTTGATATTTCTTGAATTAATGGACAAAGATAGATAAAAAAATGGTAAGGTGTATGAGTTATTCGTTACTTTTGCATCCGGATTAGAAAATGAAAAGTAAGAAAGATGAATTATCTTGAGATAGCGGGCGCTTTAATCGGTCTGCTTTATTTATGGTTTGAATATAGGGCGAGCATTTGGTTGTGGCCGGTCAGTGTCATTATGCCTGCCATTTATATAGTTGTTTATTATCAAGTGGGTCTGTATGCCGATTCTGTTATCAGTATCTATTATTTGTTGGCTGGAATTTATGGTTGGTGGATGTGGTTGCGCCATACGCCGGATAAAGGGGAGAAGCCTGTTTCCGGCACACCGTCTAAGCTGCTGTTGCCTATGTTTGTTGTGCTGCTTGTGGTGTTTGTGCTGATAGGGATTATTCTCGAAACTTGTACAGATAGTACGGTGCCCTGGTGGGATAGTTTTACAACAGCACTTAGTATTATTGCCATGTGGATGCTTGCACATAAATATGTGGAACAATGGTTGGCATGGCTGGTTGTTGATGCTGTTTCTTGTGGTATCTATATTTACAAAGATTTATATTTCACTTCTTTTTTGTATGGACTTTATGCGGTAATCGCTTGTTTCGGTTATTTGAAGTGGAAACAATTAATGAATTTATCTTATGAAAGAGTATAAATTACCGATAGGATGTGACGTGCCGGAAACAATTATTCTGGCTGATGGTGATTTCCCTTCCCATCCGTTGGCACTGGAGTGGTTGAGGCAGTGTCCTTATGTGGTTTGTTGTGACGGGGCAGCAAATACTTATATTCGTTCAGGTAGAATGCCGGAAGCCATTGTTGGCGATGGCGATTCTTTATTGCCGGATATTAAAGAGCGATATGCTTCGTTGATTCATAGTGAGGCAGAGCAGGAAACAAATGATTTGAGTAAGGCATTTCGCTTCTGCCTGTCACAGGAGAGGAAGCGTATTACTATCATGGGGGCTACAGGAAAAAGAGAAGATCATACAATAGGGAATGTCAGCTTGCTGGCGGATTATATGGAGCAGGCGGAGGTTAGTATGATGACTGATTATGGTATTTTTGTTCCCATAAGGGAGGACAGTATGTTTGAATCTTATATCGGTCAGCAGATTTCTGTTTTTAATATGAATAGTACGGCTTTATCTGCCGAAGGGTTGGCTTATCCTTTGTCTGTGTTTACCAATTGGTGGCAAGGGACTTTGAATGAGGCATTGGCCAGGCATTTTATAATCCGAACTGAAGGTAAGGTTTTAGTGTTCAGGGTATTCTAAAAGAAAAGACTCTTCAAGGAATGAAGAGTCTTTCAATTTTTTTATTTTGTAACTGATTATGCTTCTACAGCCGGAACAACAGAAACAGATCTTCTGTCATTGCGACCTACTTTGAAACATACTGTACCATCTACTAAAGCGAAAAGAGTATGGTCACGTCCCATACCGATGTTTTCACCCGGATGGAATTCTGTACCTCTCTGACGAACAATGATGTTACCTGCTTTACAAGCCTGTCCACCAAATATCTTAACGCCTAATCTCTTACTTGCTGATTCACGGCCGTTCT
>ERZ791571.107-NODE-107-length-75955-cov-11.007971_pt1 | contig 75955 bp, 88 predicted proteins | sample MGYA00509972_ERZ791571 | MGnify/ENA primary metagenome ERZ791571 (study PRJEB30046, sample SAMN00791936) | human gut metagenome | study: EMG produced TPA metagenomics assembly of the A metagenome-wide association study of gut microbiota in type 2... | reverse complement strand
CTGGCGTGTGGGCCTACGGCCACCGCAAGATACATGAAGCCGAGCATGAGAATGTAGGCGTGGAAGGAGCCCACAAGACCGAGCTTCTGGCGGAGGCCGGGGCGCATAAGGCCAGTCGCTACGCCAAGCGGCGTATCCGGGAGCACCCGGCCCGGCAGGTGGAGAAATGGGAGCGCAAGACCATGAAGGCGGGCGCTGACCTCCACTATCAGAAAATGGTGCAGGAGCACCCGGAGCTTCAAAGCAATTTCCTTTCCCGCATGGCCCAGAAATGGAAAATCAAGCGGGAGTACGCCAAACAGGCCCGGGAGGCCGCAAGGCAGACCGCCAAGGCGGCAGGAGCGGCGGCTACCACCACCGAAAAGGCGGCGGCCTATGCCGCCCAATTCGTGCGCCGTCACAAGGGCGGGGCCGTCATCATTCTGCTGTTGTTCTGCCTGTTCCTGATACTCAATTCCGTTTTCTCTGCCCTCCCTTCGATGGGTACGGGCATGATGAACGCTGTGGTGGGGACTTCCTACACCGCCGAGGACGAGGATATTTTAGGAGCAAACGAGGATTATACCGCCCTTGAAAACGAGCTCCGGGAGAAGATCGCCAACATCGAGCGCACCCACCCCGGCTATGACGAGTACCGCTACAATGTAGACGAGCTGGGGCACAACCCCTATGAGCTGACCTCCTATCTGATCGCCAAGCTCCGCACCTATACCCGTGAGAATGTGCAAAGCGAGCTCCGAGCCTTGTTCGAGGCGCAGTACAAGCTGACCTTGACCGAGGAAGTGGAGATACGCTACCGCACCGAAACGGACACATGGACGGACGAGGACGGAAACACCCATACGGACACCTACGAGGTTCCCTATGAGTATTACATTCTCCATGTGCAGCTCCAGAACAAGACCCTCCCCGCGGTGGTGGGCTCCCTCTTGGACGCCGAGCAGAAGGAAATCTACGGCATAACCTTGGAGCTCAAGGGCAACAAGCCCTATCTGTGGGATGACATTTACACGGGCGGCGGTGGCAGCTATGACCCCGGAAGTGATTATACCATTCCGGGCGAGGCCCTTTCTGACCCGGCCTTTGCGGCCCTTATCACGGAGGCGGAAAAGTATCTGGGCTGGCCCTATGTGTGGGGCGGTTCCAGCCCTTCCACCTCCTTCGACTGTTCCGGCTTCGTCTGCTGGGCCTATACGGCCAGCGGCGTTTACAACCTGCCCCGCACCACGGCAACCGGGATATTCAATCAATGCGTCTATGTATCGCCCGCTGACGCAAGGCCGGGGGATCTGATCTTCTTTACCCGGACTTACGACTGCGCCGGGCCAGTCTCCCATGTTGGTATCTATGTGGGGGACGGTATGATGATCCATGCGGGCGACCCCATCAAATATGCCAGTATCAACACAAATTACTGGCAGGAGCACTTTTACGCCTTTGGGCGTTTGAACTGATTTTGCGAAAGGAGCACGAAATGAGCAAACTTGAAAAGATTGACCGGGAACTGGAAAAGGCCCGGGAGAAGGCCGTCGAGTGGCAGGCCAAGATCAAAGACTTGGAGAAACAGCGTCAGGAGGAAGAAAACAGCATGATCGTTCAGGCTGTCCGCTCCCTGAAACTGACCCCCGCCGAGCTGGCCGCTTTTTTCAGTAACCCCGCCATTACCGCTTCGGGCCAAGTTGGCCCGAAGCCCGAGAAGGAAAAGGAGGATACCAGCCATGAGGAATAAGCTGCTTCGCAGGGCTGCGGTTTTGACCGCCGCCCTGTTTTCTCTTACCTGCATGAGCGTCACGGCATACGCCCAGAGTCACGAGCCTGTTGAGGAAACTACGCCGCCCGCCGCCGAGGAAACCACCGCCAAGCCCTTTACCCCGGACGGGACGGGGACGGTGGTGGACAACGCCACCGACGAGGACGGCAAGGAGTTTTTCACCATCACCACCCCCAGCGAGAATGTGTTCTACCTGATTATTGACCGCCAGCGCACCGAGGAAAATGTGTACTTCCTGAACGCTGTTACGGAAAAAGACCTGCTGGCCCTTGCCGAAGCTGACCCGGAGCCCGAGGCCCCGGAGCCTGTCACAGAGCCCGAGCCCGACCCGGAACCTGTTGCCGAGCCTGTCACAGAGCCCGAAAAAGATACCGGCTTTCCTGTTGGCAACCTCCTGATGATTGCGGCTGTCCTGCTGGTAGGCGGTGGGGCGGCCTATTATTTCAAGGTCTACCGCCCGAAGCATGAGGCCGCCGACTTGGACGAGGACGATTACGACTATGACGAGGCAGACCCCTACGGCGATATGGAGACAGAGGATGAAACGGAGGACGAGGCATGAACTTTACCAGCAGCCCCTATGAAAGAATGATGAAGGAAGTCCCCCGCCCGGGCGGCGGCTCTGACCGCTGTGCCGGGTGCCGCTATTTCAAGGAGTGCAGGAGCAAAAAGCTGCGTTGCCTGAAACGGCTGCGTCCTGCGGCTCCTGCTTCGGGCCAAGTTGGCCCGAAGTCCTGATGTGCCGGGAGCTGTCCCGTGACGAGCGAAAAGGTATCCGCAAACTGGTCACGGAGATGTGCGCCAACTATGACCGGGACTATGGCTGTCTGCCGCTGGACTGTGAGTGCTATATGCTGGGCAAGTGGTGGACGGGGGCCTACTGCCGCTACTTCCGGGAGGCCGTTCTGCCCCTTGACCCGGTGCTGATGGCCTCCATCTGTGAGGAAGGCCCGGCCCCGGATACCCGGCTGTGCGCTGTCTGCGGGCGGCCCTTTCTCCCGGAGGGAAGGCAAGCCTATTGTTCCGATGCCTGCAAGGCCGAGGGAAACCGCAGAAGGAGCCGGGAGCGCATGAGAAAAAAGCGGCGGGGAGCCGGGTAGGTCTGTTACGATTTGCCCGGAGAAAAAGCCCGGAATATCGGGCTTTTCCCCGCCTGTTTTCCGGGCGGGAATACCCTAATACCTTTTGCCCCGGTTTGACCGGGTATTTCGTAACATTTCATCCCTTCGGGCCAAGTTGGCCCGAGGCCGGAAAGGAGGAAAACACATAGAAATCAATCAGGGCTATGAGATTTTGAAGTCCGTCACCTTCGACAATGGCCGGGGCTTTGCTCTGGGCTATGACGAGGCCGCCCCCAGCCCCTTTGTCACATGGCAGTTTACCGAAACGGAAAACGGCCAGCGGGACTACTACTGGGGCCATTACCACAGCGACGGCCAGACAGCGGAAAAGGACTTTGCCAAGCGCATTGACGATTACAAGGAACTGTTTCAGGTGCAGGAGCGCACAAGTGGCCGGGAGCCTGCGGAGTATTACCGCTACTATTCCACCCAGCGGCCTGTTGACCTCGGCACCTTCCCCAAGCCGCCCGGCAACGCTCCCGTGGAGATCATCAACTTTGACGAGCGGCGCATGGTGGAGGGCGGCACGATGCGGGCATGGGGAGAGCTGGCCTATTTGAAGCCCCTGACGGAAAAGCAGATGGAGGACTACGAGCTGCGCCCGGCTCCCGGCAATCCTGACCGGACGGCCCGGCCCTCTATCACGGCCCAGCTCAAGGAGGCGGCCCGTAGATCGGAGGCCCCCAAGGAGCCCAACAAGGCCAAACACAACAAGTCCCATGAGGACAGATAAGGAGGACGCTATGAACGAGAAGGACAACTATCTGCATACCGCCGAGCTTTCCGAGGAACAGAACGACAATATGCTGGATGGCATTTTGAACAATCTGCCGCCCTCGCCGCTCCCCAAAGGGCCGAAGAAAAAGGAGCTGGACAGAGTGAAGGAGCCGCCCGCCCACAAGCGGAGCCGGGAGCGGGAGGAACGCTGACGGCCCGGCGCAAGCGTGACAGACACCTTCATGTGATGGTCACGGCGGACGAGCTGGCCCAGATACAAGGGCGCATGGCCGAGGCGGGCATTACCAACGCCGGGGCCTATATGCGGAAAATGGCCTTAAACGGCTATATCCTCAATGTAGACCTTGCCCCGGTCAAGGAGCTTGTGTCCTTACAGCGGCGGTGTGCAAACAATCTCAATCAGGTGGCTGTCCATGCCAACACCTTCGGCGTGTACCCGGAGGAGATCGCCGGGCTCCAGCGGGACTATGAAAAGCTCTGGGGCCGGGTGTCCGATGTGCTCATGGAGCTGTCTGCGCTGGTGGAGAAATGACTTTGCGGAGTGCGGGCCTTTGTGGTCTGTGCCCCGCCTCTTTTTTATTTCTGGCAGCTTCGGGCCAAGTTGGCCCGAGGCGTCGGGACAAGATTTACTAACCGTCTGCAACATTGTTGCTCCTGCGCCTACATGGTAAAATATAGGTAGAAAGATGATAGAAAGGGGTTGCACCTATGAGACTGATACTCAAACTGATCGCCGCACCGCTTATCCTGCTCCTGACCGTCCTTGTGGCTGTCCTGCTGTTCCTGTTCTCCTTGTCCTCCTTCCTCCTGACGGCGGCCTCGGCCATCATGGCTCTGCTGGGCGTGGGACTGTTCTTCATCAGCTACCCGGTGGGCGGCGTCATTTATCTGGTGATTGCTTTCCTGCTTTCCCCCTATGGCTTGCAGGCGGTGGCGGGCGCTGTCATCACGGGGCTGGACAGCCTGAACCTGTCCCTGCGCCAGTTCATCACAAGCTGACAGCCTCGGGCCAACTTGGCCCGAAGTATCACAGACTGACGGCGGCTCGGTGGGGCCGCCGTTCTCTACGAAGGGAGGGATTTTCTCTGGCAACGACCACCTTACTGCAACGCCACGCCAACGAGGGCGAGAGCATAGCCGAGGCCATCCGTGACTGTCTGGACTACGGGAAAAATCCCGAAAAGACAGAGAGCGGAAAATACATATCCGCTTATGAGTGCGACCCGGCCACGGTGGCCGCCGAGTTCCTTTTGGCAAAGGCCAGCTACAAGGCCATGACGGGCCGGGAGCAAAAGAAGGGCGAGGATGTGCTGTGTTATCAGATCCGCCAGTCCTTCTATCCCGGAGAGATCACCCCGGAAGAAGCAAACCGGGTCAGCTATGAGCTGGCTATGCGTTGGACGAAGGGCTGCCACGCCTTCATCGTCACGACCCATACGGACAAGGAGCACATTCACTCGCATATCTACTACAATTCCACGACCCTTGACTGTTCCCGGAAGTTCCGCAACTTCTGGGGCTCGTCCTTTGCTCTGCGGCGGCTCTCTGACCGCCTGTGTCTGGAAAACGGATTGTCCATTGTGGAAAATCCCAAGCCCCGGAGCAAGGGGAAGTTTCGCAATTATGGGGAATGGCTGGCCGGACGGAAAAGACCGCTGACCTATCAGGACAGGCTGCGGGCCGCCATTGATACCGCCCTTGCCAAGAGGCCCGCCGACTTCCCGGAATTTCTCTCCCTGATGGAGCGGGCGGGCTATGAGGTCAAGCAGCGCCGGGAAGCGGTCAGTTTCCGGGCTCCCGGTCAGGAGCGGTTTACCCGCCTCCGCTCTGATACCCTCGGGGATGGCTACGGCGAAGCGGATATAAAAGCCGCTCTGTCAGGCTCCCGCCAGCGGCCCGGCCAGCCCCGCCAGAAGGTCAGCTTGGCTATTGATATTCAATCCAAGCTCCAAGGGAAAGGCCCCGGCTATGAGCGGTGGGCCAAGGTGTTTAATCTCAAACAGATGGCCGCCGCCCTTGCCTACTTGCAGGACAACGGCCTGACGGACTATGAGCAGTTGGAGCAGAAGGCCACGGCGGCCACAGAGCGTTTTCACAAGCTGTCCGACCAAATCAAAAGCACCGAAGCGGCCCTCCATACCAACATGGAATTGAAGGCGGCAACGGTGCAGTATGCCAAGACCCGGCCTGTCTTTGAGAAGTACAAGACCAGCAAGTACAGCAGAAAATTTCTTGCGGAACATGAGGCGGATATTGAGCTTTACCGGGCGGCCTGTGCTGACTTCAAGCGCATTTTGGACGGCGGCAAGCTCCCCAAGATAGACGCACTCAAAGAGGAGGGCCGCAAGCTGGCCGAGCGAAAAAAGAAGCTCTACGCCGAGTACCGCAAGGCCAAGGCGGATATGCAGGAGGTCACGACGATCAAGGCCAACATCGACTATCTGCTGGGCTACTCGGAGCCGGGCAGAAAGAAGGAACAGGAGCGTTAGGGACTGTGACGCATAAGGAGCGAAGCGACGCTGCCACTTCGGGCCAAGTTGGCCCGAAGCGCCGGGTTTGGGGAGGCTCCCCAACAAGCAGATTTTCACAGACTGGCCGCAAGGCCGGGCTTGTGAAAATGGCTTCTGTGGCCACAGAAGCATTGCTTGCCATTTAGCGGAACCCCCGGAAAGTCCCCAAAAACAAGAAAAACGAAGGCCCTTTTTACTTGACCTCCGTTTCTCTGGCTTTTTGTAGTCCCTCTGCTGTGGCCTCCATGACCGTCAATTCCTTTTCGTCCATTGAGTTAAGCAATCTATCAATGTGCTGGCGGCAGTCGCTTTCGCTGTTCTGCCTGTCAGGATAAAAGAATTGGTCTACGGAAATGTCCAGCAAGGTGACGATTTGGTAAAAGGTATTCAGACTTGGATGCTGACCCCGGTTTTCAAAATACATGATAGAGCGTGGGGTACGGTCTACAAGCTGTGCAAGATATTCCTGCGTCCAACCTTTCGCCTCTCTTTTGCGCTTGATCTCCCGGCCTAATGCGTGGAAGTCGAGCCGTCTTTCATCTTGGTACATTTTCATATCACCCATATATTATTCTACATTTCGGGTTTGATTATGAGAACGAAACACAATTTTATGTTTTAGTAGTATTTTATTGTCTATTCACATACTTGCGGGGGTGCGAAGGAGAATATATAATTTTTCTTGGGAACTTCATATTGGCACAACATAGTGCTGGTATTCTATTCAAATATGGGAGGTGTTCTTAATGGCGAAAATTTTGATTGTTGAAGATAATCAGGGGACAAACAAGGCGATATGCGAATATATGAAAGAAGCTGGACATACGCTTTTTTCTGCTTTTACAGGGAGCGAAGCGTTAAAAATATTCCGTGGAGAAGAACTCGATATAATTGTACTGGATATTATGCTTCCTGAAATGTCGGGTATCGTTGTTTTGCATGAAATTAGGAAAGTCAGCAACATTTCTGTTATAATGCTCACAGCACTTGATGATGAATATACACAATCCAACAGTTTTGACGAAATGGCAGATGACTATATAACAAAGCCCTTTTCCATGCTCATTTTAGGTAAACGGATTACTGCGCTTCTCCGCAGAAGTCAGAGTAAACCTGCTGTTAATATGATTAAGCTCGGAGATGTTACCGTTGACTTTTCTGGATATACAGCCTGTGATGAAAACGGTAAAATAGACATTACCCCAAAGGAACTGGAAATCCTGAAAGTGCTGATTGACAATAAAGGTTTAGTCCTGTCTCGCAATCAAATCTTGGACGATGTGTGGGGATACGATTGTGATGTGATCGACCGCACAATAGATGCCTATATTCGTAATATCCGCAAAAAGCTCCGTTTGGATTGCATTACTACGGTCAAAGGAATAGGTTACAAATTTGAAATGGGGCAAGAAATATGAAGAAAATGAAGTTATTTCCGAAGATATTCTTATTTACATTTACAATGATGCTTTTGATTTCAATTATAGCGCACTTGCTGATTTTCCTAATTGCGCCATCCCAAAATGTACTTGTTACGAATATGGTAGTAACAAATACAGGGGTAAGTGCTCTGTCAGAAGTAGATATGCCCCGGCTCATTACTCAAACCATGTTGAAAACATTTCCGATTTCTATACTTTGTTGCGCCGCTATATCGGCATTGTTTTCATACTTCTTTTCCAGAGGCATAACCACTCCGATTTTATCGCTCTCAAAATCTGCTAATCAAATGTTGAAATTGGAGCCAGACGCAAAAGCGATTGTATCGTCAAAGGATGAAATTGGAGCTTTAGCTACTGATATTAACAATTTATATCAATCCTTACTTTTGACTATCCGCAATCTGGAATTGGAAAAAGAGAAAGTCAGTCTTGCAGAAAAAGAGAAGATTGATTTTCTCCGAACAGCGTCCCATGAATTAAAAACACCTGTTACAGAGCTAAATGCGACATTGGAAAATATGATTTTAGGCATTGGGGAATACCGTGATTATGAAACCTATTTGCCCAAGTGCAAAGAAATTACTGAACAGCTTGGGGATATGATTAGAGATATACTTAATGCTTCACGCTTGCAAACACAAGGTAATAATGAGCCATGCAGCAACTTTTCATTGAGAACCCTCCTTACAGAGCTGTGTGAACCGTATCGCTTAATTGCAGAAGCCAAGGGCATTAAGTTCAAAATAGAGCTTTCAAGTGACGCTTTCGTATATCTTCCAGAAGGCCGGTTGAAAAAAGCAATATCGAATATCCTTTCAAATGCGGTCAACTATACGGAGGCTGGACAATCAATATCAGTTGTATTTGATAAAAATAAGCTATCAGTTTCTAACGAATGTAGCGTATTACCATCCGAACAGCTACAACACATATTTGAGCCATTTTATCGTCCAGATTTAGCCCATAGCCAAGCAACCGGGGGAAATGGGCTCGGTCTATACATTGTCCAGACGATCTTGGATAAATTGCGCTTGAAATATCAGTTTGTTCCCATGCCAAACGATAGAGGCATGAGTTTTACAATACAGTTTTGAAAGAAGTCTCTGCTTTCCGATTTCCACAGGAAAAGCAGAGACTTCTTTCGTTCAACATTGGCACAACATTGATTTTATAATCATCCAACATAGAAGATGTACTATATCTGCGAAAGGAGGTAAAACGCCAACTACTAAAATGAAGGAGGTAAAATCTATGGCGAAAAAAATTGGAATTATTGTTCTGCTATGCTTTTCTTTATGCGTCGGTGGTGTCTCTGCTTTCGCTAATGAAGGCCATGACGAAACAGATACCCAAACACTTATCGAAACGCAGCCCCCGGTATCTTCCGTCCTTTTCAGGCAAGACGGAGCAGATATTCAGCAGAGTACAGACGAGGGAAAAACATGGCAAAGCTATTCTCCCATCGAGGAAACAGACTACTTCACTTATGATGAATTTTCCGCATGGATTGAAAATGAAACGGAAAATATTCAAAAGTTGGTCGATGCTGGAGAATGGACAGAAGCAGAAGCGACAGAAGCACTTGAGTATTACGATGAAATCCTTAAATCTATTTTAGAGGGCAAAATGGTAGGAAAAAGAGCTTCTTCAAGTGACGATCAGTTGTTCTTTTCTATGCCCGATAACGCACAGCCTGAGCAGTATCAAACATTCGTCTTTGATGGGAATACCTACAAGAGTATAGGCCCATTTGATACGGAGGAAGAACTGTTCAATGCCCTTAAAGAGTATACCGATACAGAAGTTGAAGCAGGAACAATGTCACAAGCAGAAGCAACGGCACTTTTAGAAAAGTATCAATAGAAATCTGCCGCACGACGGCAAAAGAAAAAAAGCCGTCGTACAGCAGACACATTTCTATGCGCCCATGAAACGGCGGCTCAATTTTCAGAGCCGCCGTTTCTCTTTGGATATTCAGTAACCCCACGGCGGCCCATAGGAGGGTGTCGCCGTGTCCATCTTACTTTCTCACAATTCCCATGACCTTCACCAGCTAAAAAAAGCGTAGCTCCCCCTCCGGGACAGTCTGGCTATGAAGGTACAATATATCAGTACAATTATGACAATGTAATTTCATGCATCTGCATAGCGTCTTGCTGTGCGGGCGCATTTCTTTTGCTTTGCCTCGGGCCAACTTGGCCCGAAGTCCAGCCCCGGTGCCGCTCTCCGCCGCCCTTCGCTTCGGTCACTCGTCAATCCCCAACACCGAAACGGAGGTACACAATGAAGGAAATCAATTTGCGGGAATTTTACCCGTGGTATATGGAAGATGTTATGGTCGAAGTCACGGAAGAAGTTGCGGAAGAACTGCTGGCGGGTCAGAGGTACATTAAGGCCAGCCGCCGTCGTATCTATCGCAATAAGGCGCACTACTCGCTGGATGCCGAGGACGGCATTGAATATTCTGCTTGCTTCTCTAACCCTTCTCCGCAAGAACTGATCGAGCGCATGGAACGCTTCGAGCATATTTGTCATGCGCTGAATAGTCTGCCTGACGCACAGGGCCAGCGGGTGTTTGAGCACTATCTGCTGAACCACTCGGTCAAAGCGATTGCTGCCGCTGAAGGTGTGACGGAAAGGGCCATCAACGCCGCCATCCAGCGTGGCTTGGAGAATATGAAAGAATATTTGGAAAAAGTTCTGTGAGCCTATTCTTTTTCCCGTTCTAACTGACACGGTTAATGAGAGGATGAACCTTCCTCACACAATTGAATAGCGGGTAACTCGGAGTGTCTGGCAGGGAGCCAAGCAACAGGTACGCCAAGACTTTTCCATAAGGAAAACGAGCGACAACTACTCATGCCGCAGATGGGGACAAACCATCTCCACGGCCACGATCTGCAACGGGCCGCAAGGAATAAGTTGGCAACTTATTCGCTCCGATTTGCCGCACAATCCAGCGGGGACGCTGACGGAAAAAACAGTTGTCTTGTGACAGGCCAAACATATAGCGTCAGCGCCCCCAGCTTTATAAGAAAGAAGGTCCTGACTATGAATGAGGAATGGAGCAACGACGCCTGCCGTGGCTATGTTATCAAAGCCATGGAAAACTGTGGGTTCCATGCAAAGGACATTCATCAGGTGCTCGTTGAGCTTTATGAAGTCTTTGACTTCTGCGCTGTTGAGGAGGCGGCGCACTACTACGAAAATTGGCAATACTGACCTCGGGCCAAATTGGCCCGAGGTGTGGAGAAGAACGAAAGGACAGCACTCTTTGCCGGGTGCTGTCCTTTCGCTTTTCCCCACTGGGACAATGCGGGAAATGCTGGCAGTCAACCAACTACGCAAAGGAGGCTTCAATGGTACAATCCGTTACTTATCAGAGTGAAACCAAAACCGTCCATTTTCAGGGGAAAAGCATTGTGCTGGAAAGTCTTACGCCGGTACTCTCTCCGAAGGAAAAGGAAAAGCGGAAAAAGGAGATTGAACGCTGTCTTTATGAGGTGTTCAGCAAGTACAGAAGGGCCAGCGATACCCCGGCCTGACCATCGACAACATTGTCCTTCGGGGCTATCAATGGTATAATATACTTGTAGGTTGGTAGCTCCATTCCACAGGAAAGGAGCCCAACATGAATATCAGAGAAGATGTAATTTATGCAAGACAATCCGTAGACCGCAAGGACAGTATCAGCATTGAGAGCCAGATTGATTTCTGCAAGTATGAGCTGAAAGGCGGCAGTTGCCGAGTTTTCAAGGACAAGGGTTATTCCGGCAAGAATACCGATAGGCCCGAGTTTCAAAAGCTCCTTGGCGAGATACGCAAAGGCAAGGTACGCCGGGTAATCGTCTACAAGCTGGACAGAATAAGCCGCTCCATTTTGGACTTTGCGAATATGATGGAGTTGTTTCAGGAATACGATGTAGAGTTTGTTTCTTCCACAGAAAAGTTTGACACCTCGACCCCCATGGGCCGGGCCATGCTGAATATCTGTATCGTATTCGCCCAGCTTGAACGGGAGACAATTCAGAAGCGTGTCACAGACGCTTATTACTCCCGGTGCCTGAAAGGCTTTCACATGAGCGGTCAAGCTCCCTATGGCTTCGACTTGGAGCCAACGGTGGTTGAAAATATCCGCACAAAGATGATGGTAGCCGACCCCATAGCCGCAAGCCATGTACGCCTGATGTTTGAAATGTACGCCGAGCCCGAGACTTCCTTCGGAGATATTACCCGGTATTTTGAGGAACGGGGTATCAAAGTATATGGGAAGTCATTGACCCGTTCCTACTTATCCCAGCTTTTACGCAACCCCGTCTATGCACAGGCTGACTTGGAAATGTACGAGTTTTTCAAAAGTCAGGGTACGGTGGTAGTCAATGACGCCGCCGACTTCGCCGGGACAAATGGCTGTTATCTCTATCAAGGCCGGGATGTGAAGGAGGACAAGGACAAGAGCCTGAAAGACCAGATCCTTGTGATTGCACCCCATGAAGGTTTTGTATCTGCTGATGTTTGGCTGAGGTGCCGCAAGAAGTTGATGACAAACACCACCTTCCAGAATGGCCGCAAGGCCCGTAATACTTGGCTGGCCGGGAAAATCAAGTGCGGGAAATGCGGGTACGCACTCAAAACGACCCACAATCCCTCTGGCTATGAATACCTCCGTTGTTCCAAGCGGGCCGACCACAAGGGCTGTCCGGGGTGCGGTACTCTCCGCAAGACGGAGTTTGAGCAGTTCATTTTTACCGCTATGGGAGAAAAGTTCCGGGAGTTCAAGCTACTGCGGGGCGGCGAGGAAAAGGCAAACCCGAAGATTACCGCCTATCAGGTGGAGCTTGCACAGGTAGAGGCCGAGATTGAAAAACTGCTTGATACGCTGACCGGGGCCAACGCCACCTTGCTGGCCTATGCCAACAAGAAAATCGAGGATTTGGACAACCGCCGAAAAACGCTGTCCAAGGCGATAGCCGACTTGTCCGTTGAAACGCTGTCCTCCCAGCAGATTGAATTACTGTCCGGGTATCTGGACGATTGGGAGAATATCAGCTTTGAGGACAAACGAAAAGCCGCTGACGGCCTGATTTCTTCAATCAGCGCAACCAGCGACTATGTAAAGATAGAGTGGAAAATCTGACACTCTTTCCACTCTATCAAACCACTTGTTTCTTTATACCGCTTGTAGCCCCTTGTACACCGTTGCTTCTGTATCTTCTGACAGAACGCTGATGCACAGTTCTCGAATCGAATCATCGTAAGTCGGTTGAATGAGAAGCTTTTTTTCCGCGATGCTCCCATCTTTGAACTTGACATTGACGGTAATATTGATTACTTTGGCCGTCCATTGACCATTAACATTGTCGATTCTATACTCAAGGTACATTTCTGTAGAATCTTGATTGCCATAATTAACGGTATAACTATTTCCTACATACGAATATGCATGAGTGCCGTTGGAGGAACGACGCGTTGCATACACAGGGAACTCATCGTTTACCGGAGAAGGAGTTATGGTTTGGGTAGCAAACCATGCATTATTCTGGCTTAACTCAGCCATGTTGGCAGCATTTACCTCATTATTGATCGTATAGGTAATCGTATCGATATTTTCATTTTCGCAGATGATGTGGAACAAAGAGCTTGATCTTCCATGCCCGGTACCTTCGTCATAAGTGGCATAGGAGCCTGAACCAATTTCCATATCATCCAAGAGCGCAACAGGTGTTTCTCCAAGTTCATAGCCCGTTCCATCAGCAGCATAGGCAGTCATTACAAGGGAGAGGGACAATGTCGGCTTTCGGCCAAGCTGAAGCACTCCAGCCAAAACTAAGCATAGGCAGGCGGCAACAATACCCCATTTCACACCGTGGTGCTTTGATTTTGAACTTTTAGGAGGTGCGGCTTCCGCAATATAGTCATCGTTTACTTGACCAAGAAGATTCAGAATTCTTTTTTCTTTCATATGTCAATACCTTCTTTCTCTAAAATGTTTCGGAGCGCATTTCTTGAGCGCATTAAGGACATTTTTACTTTGCTCTCACTAATCGAATGATTTGCGGCTATTTCTTTTACAGAGCACAGATACCAATATCGCCGCAGAAAAATAATCCTCTGCTCTTTAGGTAGTCCTGCGAGAAAGTGATTGAGGACTTCTATCAATGCTAAATCATCAGCGATTTTTTCTGTATTGTCCACGTCTGGAACACACTCTTGCAATTCCTCCAAAACAAATGATATCTGACCAGAACCCCGCTTTTCGGCATTAAGATATTCCCACTTATTCAAAGCAAGGTTGCGAGTGATTTTGCCAAGAAATGTGGACAACCGTGTTGGCCGGTGTGTCGGTATAGCCCCCCACGCTTTGAGATATGTATCATTGACGCATTCTTCGCTATCTTCATAGTTTTGCAGGATATTGTAGGCAATTTTTGAGCAGTACTTCCCATATTTGCTGGCGGCCGCAACTATTGCTGCTTCGGATCGCTGCCAAAACAAATCTACTATTTGTTTATCTTCCATGTATGCCTCCTTTCCTCCGTGATAAGGCCTTTCACTTAAATACACAGAATAACCACCTGTGTGGTCACATTTAATTACAGGCGGGAACATCTTTGCAAGATGTCCCCGCCCTCTTATGCCTACCCGGAGACGGGCAGTTCGGCAGCGGAAAGAGAAATACGTACGTTATAGAAATCAGTTTCCTCTACACCGTCCCATTCGCCGAGGAGCTGCATATCTGCCTGATTCGGCGTGGTGAAGGCATCAAAACGCCAGCCTGCATCAGTATAGATCAGAGTGACCGGATAGGTGCGCGTGTACTCGTAGCTTGTTTCCAGCCGCTTGTCGCGCTCGGCCTCGGTTTCGTCCTGGCGAGGATAGGGATAAGAGTAGTGCGCCGTCACCGTGAAGTCGATCCGATCATCCGTCTGTGCAGTCAGAGTGAATTCGTCGGGAATGTTGCTGTTGTAATATTGGTCGCCGTAGGCGCAGTCGAGGATAAAAAGCCGACCGTCGTGCTCGATGTAGATCGGTGCGTTGCCGTCGTCATTGCAGTCAGACCAGAACGTATCGGTGAACAGCGCGTGGATGACGCGGTCAAAGTCAGCCCAGGACTGCCAACGGCTGTGGGAGCAGATATAGGTATAGTCGGAGCCGTCCGGCGTGTACTCGTCGTACTCGGTTTGGCCGTTTGCGGCGGGGAAGGCGTCGTCGATGCCGGTCGTTTCGCCGTCAAACATCGCGCTATAGAGCGCAAACGCCTGCCTGTAAAGTGTTTGCTGTTCCGCCGTCAGGAAATCCGGCGCGGCGCGAAGCCGCGCAGCATCATCCAGCGGAAGGTCGGTATCGGTCAAATAATAATCTGTAGGCTTTGATTGATCGGATGTATCCGGCTTTGCTGTACAGCCTGCAAGCAGCAGGAGCAATACCGCAAGCACGGTGGGAAATAGACGTTTCATCATGGTGCTTGTCCTCTTGATGTTAGATTTTTGCGCAGTCATTCTGCTTTTCATTCGGGGATATATACTTCCGCAGGACGTCCGTGCCAAGGATTCTCCCAGCCGGAGGTCCCATCCTGATAATACATGGTGACATTTTCGGTGGAATCAAATACATAATTGGCTTGCTGCGGTGCATCGCCCTTGAAGTAGACCGCACGCAAGTTTGGACAGTCGCAAAAAGCACAGTTGCGCAGGAGTGTAACGCTGGAAGGGATCGTCACCGTCTCCAACGAAGTGCAGCCGTAAAAGGCGTTGTCCTGAATTTCTGTCACACCATCCGGAATCACCACAGCGGTTATGCTCGTGCAGCCTTCAAACGCTCCCGTCGTACCCATGACGTTTCCAATCGCGGAAACAGTTTTTCCGCCGATCTGTGAGGGAATCACAATATCTGTTTCAGTACCGATATACCGGCTAATGGTAACTGTGCCATCCTCGTTTTCCGTTATTTCAAAGTTTGCGGCATCGGTGACAGATCCCTGCGGAGATTTACCGCTGGCATTGTTGCTTTCCGGCACATCGGTTGTCATTTCTCTTTTTTCTGTTGGAGTAGACGGCTGGTCATCGGCTTCCGGCGTGCTCTGCGTGCCGCTGCATGAACTTAATGTCATAAGGAGAGCGGTACTTACGGCGATGACCGCAAGTCTCGAAATTTGGCGCATGATAAAAGGCCCCCTGCATATTCTGAAATGAAAAATTAAGGTGATGGAATGTAGAGAGATCCCGGCAGCACTATCGGAGTGAGCTTTGAAAGATCGAAGCTGTCAGCCAGTTCTTCAAGCAGATCCCGCGTCAAGCCGTCGGTACTTCCCGCCAAAATAATGATGGTCATAAAGCTGTCCGGCAAATCAGACAGAATTAGTGCTCTGCCAGGGCCGAGCGCCAATGTGGCCGATATGCCGCGTGATGTTTGATACTGCCATTCCTGATAACTCATTGCATCGATAACATTGAGTGTAAGGATTTGCTCATTGCACGCAATGTAAGCGGACTATGAGATTTTGACCTGTTCTGCGACGGAGACAAGCTCGTCCGGCGAGAGCTTGAAGCTCCGAAAGTTGATGAGCCAACCGTTTTCTTCATCAATCTGAAAGATGTAGGCCTCTGTACCGGTTTCTCCCGCGCATTCCTGGTCCTCACCCCAGTAAAGCGTAGCATCCTTACCGTAAAGCGTGATGGACTTTGACTCTGCATCGTCAGCAATTTCAAAGCCTCCTACTAAGCCGTCTCTAATGGCCACGACGGTGATTGAAATGATCTCACCGTTGTTGCCGAAAAATGTAGCGCCACTGGCAAAATCGACCCGGTAGCAGCCTTCCGGATCAAGACGATAGGTCTCTTCCAGCGCCGAGTAGTCGATTTTACCGGCGATATAGGATCCGGCTGGCTCCTCTCCCTCGACACAGAACGTGGCGTGGTCGGAGAAGATTTCAACCAGGACATTCAGCGTGTTCTCACGAAGCGATGGCGAGAACGCCAGCGCCGACGTGAACAAAAGCACGGAGATGAGGGCCGCGACGAGGACGATTCGCAGTACGCAGAAAGGCTTGTGCTTTTTGGACCGTTCATAGGTCAGCGCCTCTTCGATGAACTCATCGTCGATCCCATTCATTGCGCTGGAGAATTTCTGAGCCAATGTCAACAAGCCAAAACACCCCTTTCTGCAAGATGCGTTTGTAATTGCTTACGAATTCGGGAAAGCCGGACAGAGACATTCTTTTCCGTCAGGCCGGTTCGAGCCGCAATTTCTGCATAGCTGTCGGAGAACCAGTAGCGCCGCAGGAAGATCACGCGGTTTTCCTGTGACAAGTCCCTGAGAAAGTCTTCAATGATCGCAATCAACTCTTTTTCCTCAAGAGAGTCCTCAACCGAGACTGAGGAAGAAAGGCAGTTTTCCAATTCCTCCATTGTCGAGTCGTAATTGCTGTTTCGCTTGAGAGCTGTATTGGCCCGATAACGCATGATGGAAATATTTCGAACAATTTTACAAACAAATGCAACCAGCGGATTGGGCCTGTGCGGAGGGATCGCATTCCAAACACCGAGATAGGCATCATTCACGCATTCCTCTGCGTCCTGCTGATCCTTCAAAATGCTGCGGGAAAGATTATGGCAAATCGCCCCATATTTGCCGTCCAGCGCTTCGATTGCAAGCTCAGAACGTGCAAAGAACAAATCAATGATCTTAATATCATCCACAAGGAATCACACCCTTCTATTTATTACCTTGCAAATTAGGGTGAAATACTACATCAAAGCAAGAATTTTTATCGGGAATTTTGGAAGATTCCCTGTTCTCCGCTGTCGTATTGCTGTCCCAACATAAAAAGCAATACGACCAGCAAGATCTCATTTCTTCACCCAGACCGGTTTTCGTTCCATTCTATAACAGATGTGCGGGGATATCAAACCCTTGAAGGATTTCAGAATATGTTCGCTATGTCATTTGGAACGAATGCTTCTGCTCCAACTGTCTTTTCCCAATTCCTCGAAATATGTACAGGTCTGCGGTGCATTTTTTCTAAGGCTCTTCATCATTTCCGAATCGTTGCCGTGGATGATGCAATAGGCAAAGCAGTCTGCGAAGTATTCTCTGGCGTTGGTTTTGGCATAGTTCCGCAGCGGCGCGGCGGCAGCTTCTGCACGAAAGAGCTGTTCATGCTCTGCGGGGAATCCCAGCGTCCAATCGAGGAAATGTCCGAATTCATGGAGCGTCGCGCTGGCCTCCGAGATGTAGATGGTTTTCCGGCTGTAATTGGTGGCTCCAATGCAGCTCATGTTCAGCCGGTTGCTGAGTTCACTGATGTAGTCGAAGTCGATACGGTACGTCCAGCCGGCGGCATTGAAGGCATCGAGGACCTGTTCGGGTACTTTCCGCAGTTCCAGCAGGAAATCGTTGACATTAACACCTGCCGCATTCACCAGCGTCACCGGTGCAGGCGGTTCCTCGACGTGGAAGCTCTGTGTCAGGACAGCATGAAGAATGATTGCCGCTTCTCCGCGCGTCACGAGCGCATTGGTATCCGCATCATCAGAGCACAGCCTGAGCTCCCGCCCCACGCGCAGGATGTTGTCAGCCGTGCTGAGCGATGTCTCTCCCTCGTAGAGCGTGCTGTCATAAACCGGAACATCCGCGGCGGCAAAAGCACTCTCAACCAGCACGCTGCGACACATCGGTGAGCGCGGCGCGGAGAGTGCGGTTTCGTTCAGCCAGCCCTGCCGGTAGGCTTCCGCGACGCTGCTTCGGCCCACATCCTGCCAGCTATCACCGATAGTTTCCACACCATAGGCGCGGCAGAGCATGACAGCCCATTGCTCCACAGTGATGAGCTGTTCCGGTGAGAAGCAGTCATTTCCTGTTCCGGCAGCGATTTCACATTCTGCCAGATATATCACGCTTTCATAGCAGTCCGCAGACTCCGGCACGTCATCAAAGCCTGCACAGGCGGCGGAAGCGGCTGTGGGCAGGATCAATGCCAGGACAAGGATGCAGACAGCCAGCGCTGTTCTTCTAACGATCATCTTCATAAGTTCCTCCATATTCTTGTTCTTTCTCTGTCCTGTATCCTCCGGTAGAGTAGGCTCTTCTGGATGCGCCATGGTGACGCTACCCTATGGACAGAATTTTGAGAGTAAAAACGTCACAGTCCCCCCTTGGCGGGAGGCTGTGACGTTTTATGCTTTGTCAGCCGGTATAAATTGCTGGTGAGGCTGCCGTTGGAGCGGCGGCGGTTTCGCTTCTCGATGAGCTGCCTGCGCTCCAGATCTGTCAGAGCCCGCTGGACTGTCCGCGGCGAAAGTCCCAATTCACGGGCAATGGTTTTGATCCCAGGCCAGCAGACACCGGAGGCATCCGCCCGGTCCCGAAGATAGATATAGACCGCCTTCTCCCGGTGGCTCAGATGCTCCTCAGCGTAGATAAAGTTGAATTGACTCATCTGCTTTCCTCCATGTTATAGGGATTCTTTGTGCAGCTCCGATGGATGCTGCGGATGAGTTCGCCCTGGTCTATGTAGGCGATCTTTCGGGCCGCCCGCTCCGGCATTCGATAGCCGTCCGGGTCAAAGGTGATGCCCCAATCCAGAAAGAGACGCAGTTTGGTGCGCATGGGATGGGTTCCCGTTTTCATCACTACAAACTCACCCTTGGGGATGGATTTCAGTTCATCTGGTGTCATGAGAGCACGCTCCATCATCTGCAAGGACCGGCTGCTCTCTTTCCCCTGACTGACAGAGCCGGACAGCACGGTCCTGCTGCCGAGGGCGGCAGAGAGTGCGTCGGCTGTTTTGCTCTGGGGCGAAAAGCCGCCGAAGATGGTGTCCTGGCAGTTGTCACATATAATTTCCGCGCCCTCTTTTCCGTAGTTCTTTTCGAGCTGCGCCAGCGACTGAATAATCGGCACCAGCGTCAGTCTGCGGGAGCGCCCCGCGCTGAATAGGGGCAGGATATCAAAGGGCGGCATCGTCCCCAACTCATCACAAAACAGCACCACACGGTTTTTGAGCCTGCCGCCGGTTTCATCCGCCACGGAGAACAATTCGCGGGACAGATTTTGTATCATGAGCGCCGCGATGAAATTCTTGGCGGGATCTTCTTCCGGCAAAATCAGGAAGATGGCGCACTTCTCCGAGGCAAACATTTCAGCGTTGATGGGGCTGTCGTAGCAGATGACCTGCTCCAGTTCCGTATCCAGAAAGGCGTTGAGGCGGGACATGACGGTGGACATGACCGAAGCCATAGATTGATCCGCACTGGTGAGGGCTGCGCCTGCCAGCCACCGGGCCTTATGCTCCGGCGGCAGTTCATCCATGAGCAGCTGAAAACCGTTCTTGCCTCTTGACTTCGGCACCGCCAGCAGATCCTGCACCAGTTTGAAGGCGGATACGATGTGCCGCTTCTCCGGCTCCCCATCCTTGGGTGAGGCGAACTCCGCCAGCAGAAGCACAATGGCAGTCAGCAAACCTTCCGCACTGTCGTAGAAGAAAGCATTCTCGCCGTATTGTGCAGCGTCGCCGTCCGGGTTGATGATAGTCTTGGCGAGGATCTTGGCGTATTTCTCTGCGCGCGCTCGGGCAGCGAGGTTCTCCGGATGCTTGCGCGCAACATCCATGTAGTGATTCATCAGCGTCAGGAAATTGAAGCCGTCTGAGCGGGTTGGATTGCGCAGGTCAATGACGGATACCTTGTAGCCGTAATACCGGGAGGCAATGGCTCCATAGTTGCGTGCCAAATCCCCCTTGGTATCCAGCGCCAGATAGCTCATGCCGCTGGCGCTGGCATACTCTAAGTTGGCGTATAAAAAGTATGCAGTTTTACCCACGCCGGAAGCACCGATCATAAGGCAGTGGATATCATCGCTGTCCACCAGCGCGCGGACATCCCGCTGATCTTCCACCACATTTTTGATTTTGGAAATTGCCGACTTCTTTTTCTTCGGCTTTCGCTTTTCTTTTTTCCCTGCTGTAGGACGGCGGAGCCTCTCCAGCAGCTTGTGAGTGGCCTGTAAAATCACGCCTTTTTTAGCTCTGCGCTTTCTGCCGCCCATGCTGCCGAGGATGATGCCCTGCACCGTGGGCAGCTCCTCTCCCTTGCGCCAGCGGCGCGGGCGAAAAGGGATCACATGGTAGGTCGTGTGGATCTCCTTGGGCGTTGCCCACCGAGCCGTACCGTGCTGACCGTCGCCAACGGTCTTGCTCTTGAAATTGTTGAGCGAGTAATTCTTGGAGAGAAAGGACACGACAAGCAAAAATGCCAGCAGTCCGCCGCCAAGCAAAATCAGGGGCCATACATTTTCGTTCATGTGTCTTTCTCCTTCTTCTCGAATTTAGCGCAGAGATCGTCATTCCAGTCCTTGCGCACCGGACGGAGCCGCTCCACATCCAAGCCCATGTCCTCCAGCGTATCCGTCATAAGGTCGCAGGCATCGTTGCCCGCGTCATCGTTGTCGAGGCACAGGTACACCATGTCCAGCTTCGGATTCTGCCGCAGCCGCTCCAGCACCGGCTGGATGGAAAGCCCGCAGCAGGCAACGTAGCTGTGATCCTGCCAGCCGTAGGGATAGAGGGTAATGTGGGACAGAAGGTCGATGGGCGCCTCAAACACATAGAGGGACTTGTCGGTCCCATTTTTGTGGAAGCAATGCTCACTTGTGCTACCCTCGATGTTCATGCGGAACACCCGTCCCTCACTGTTGGTACTGCGGATGTGCGCGTGCTTGGCCTCACCGCTGCCATCCTTCCCCACGAAAACGCAGTTGTGATGCTTGTCCTCGTAGAGAAGCTTTTCGTGTACGAAGGCGGAAATAACATCGCGGTCAATGTGGCGCTGACGCATGAGATAAGCATACATACGACGCATGGTCCCGTAAGGCTCCGGCAGAGCGAAGGGCTTCGGAGTCTCCTTTGCGGGCTTTGCCTGCTCATACGATTTGTTATTTTTCCTGCCCAGCAAAAGCAAAACCGCCTCCTGATAAGGAAGGCGGTAATAGCGCTGGACGAAGCTGACGGCGTAGCCGCCGACGCGCGCGGAGTGATCAAACCATTTGTTGCCCCGCACGGTGATGCTGGGATCATTGGGCGTACGGAACTCCCGGCCGGAGCGCACAGGTCGCTCGCCCTGGGCGCGCAGCAGCGACACAAGATCTGTGTTCTGTGCCCGCGCCTTTTCCTCCGGCGTGAAATAGATAAATTGGCTCATGATGTTTCCTTTCAGTTTGTCGTTCTTCCTGTTGACAATATGTGTTTTATCACATATAATTAATTGCAGAGAAGGCGTGGTGAATGTATGGACTACACGGTGGAATACTACGAGAAGGATGATGGCAGCAGACCTGCTGAAGAATTCATTCTCTCGCAGGATAATAAGATGCAGGCAAAAATATTTGCCGCGTTGGAACTGCTCGAAAGCAAAGGCCCCGCTTTGCGTGAGCCGTACTCAAAGGTGCTGGATGACGGGATTTTTGAGGTGCGTGCAAAGCAAGGTTCGGACATCAGCAGGGTGCTTTACTTTTTCGTGGTGGGACGCAGAGTGATCCTCACCAATGGCTTTGTAAAAAAGACGATGAAAACCCCGCCGCGCGAGATTGAACGTGCCAAGCGGTATCGCGCAGACTTTAATCAAAAAAAGGAGGCATGATTTATGGGGAAGAATTTTCGTGAGACTTTGAACGAAAGAATGCAGGACCCTGCATTCCGCACGGAGTGGGATGCGCAGGAACCGGAACGTCAGATCATGCGCGCCATTGTTGAAGGCCGTGAGGAAAGCGGTATGACGCAAAAGCAGCTTTCCGACATTACCGGCATTACGCAGGCTGACATCAGCAGACTGGAAAGCGGAACGGCCAATCCCTCTCTGCGGACGCTCAAGCGTCTTGCCGCAGGCATGGGAATGGCGCTCAAGCTGGAATTCATTCCGACGCAAACACAGATCTGACTTCAAAAAAATGCTGCCGCAATTTGAATTGCGGCAGCTTTTTTTATCTGAATGTCTGCTCCTCATGGTCGTCCGGCTTGTGTCCCATCGCCAGCCGCTTGCGCTGCAATTCGTGTCGGCGCTTGCGGTCGATCTGCAAGCCGCGGTGGATCTGGTCGATCTTGCTGTTGTCCTCAAAAATTCTGCTCATGTGGTGCAGCATCCGCACGACGGTTTCGCCCACCGTGGGGGCATGGTACTCTGCTCCTGTCGGTGCGGTTTGCCCTGCTTGACCGGGTGGCTGTGTCATTTCGCCCACGGGCGGCGCGGCGTCTTTGGAGGCGGCAGCATCGGCGGAGCCGGTATCTTCCGATGTGGCGCTCGCCGCACGGTCAGATTTGAGCTGCGCCGACGCGAGAGATGCCGTGACCTCAGAGTTCTTTGGTGCGGCTTCTGCAGCATCTTTTTTGATGATAGGTCCTTCCTGCGAGGAAGGAGTTCTCCGCACATCGGCGTACCGCTGCCGCTCCGCTATCCATTGCAGTGTTTCCTGAATGACCATGTTGCGGACGCTCCGGAACTCCTTTTGCTGGGAGATCGGCAGACGCTTGCGCGGCCGCTGATCGTAGTCCAGGCACACCTGCTCGTAGAGCGTCTGCCACGTTTCGTAGGTGGCGGACACCTGCTCGTCCTTCGCCAGCTCCTCCACGATGGCGTCCACGATGGTCTTGACCCTTGGCGGCAGGTAGCCGTAGACCTTTCGGCCCTTGATCGTCAGCAGACGTTCCGCCAGCTCCTCGGTGAGCTGCTCCAGACGCGGGTTATCCGACGTGCCATACTCCAGCTGTGCGATGCACTCCACCATTGCCTTGCGGGTCTGCGCCTGCAACTCCTGCCGCGCGATGTCCTTTTGCTGGTAGATGTGCATCCGATCCGCATAATAGATTCGTCTGGCAAAGGCAGACTTTACCTGCCGGATACCTTCCTTCGTGAGATAGCCCTCGCGGGGATCGGTCGAGAACACGATCATGTGAATGTGCACCTGCTTCGGCTTGCGATGAAAGGCGGCATACCAGCGCAGGTTGTCCGATTGAATCTTGTACGCCGCCGCGATGTCGTTGGCAGACGCCTTGACCAGAGCCTGCCAGTTTTCCGCGCTGTCATAGCCCAGCCGCTCTGCGTCCTCACGGCGCAGCGCCACCACCGGCGTCCACACATTTCCCGGATGCTCCGCTACCTCCCGTACCGCCTGCGCGAGATTCTTTACCTTACCGTTGGCGTCCCACAACCCGTGCTCGCCGTCCTTCTGGACGCCGGGACGGTGGGAGATGTAGTCGATGAAATTTTCCTTTTGATCCAGCGCCTCAATGTAGTCTTCCTGCACCTGCTGGATGAACGTGGAGGCGCTGCCCTGGGTGGGGTGATCCAGATACTCCTCATACTCAATGAGTTCCCAGCAGGAGGGAAAGGACTTCAGCAGCCGTGCGATGAATTCCTGCTGCTTTTTTGTGGCGGGGAGTGTACTGCGCTCATCCGCCAGCAGTTCCACGCCGGGACGGGTGGCGACGTAGCGGGTACGCTGGGCCAGCTTCGCGGCGTTCTGTCTGCCCTTGAGGTAGGGGGAGATCAGTACGATCCGGGCCATTCATCCTCCGGCTCTATGCGCCGCTGCTGATGCACTGCGCTTTCAAAACTCACCTGACCATTGGTGCGCTTCACCTCATCCACCGCAAAGCCGCGCAACTCCCGCGTGTGGATAGGATCGGTACGAAAGTGCGCGGCGATGGTGTGGCACATCATGTTCAGCTCCACCGCCCACTTAAAGATGATGCGGCAGAGCCGATTGTTGTTGTCGTCCAGCGTACCCTGAATGGCTGTCAGGATAGCTCTCGAGAGATACGCCGTGTTGTCCTCCGTGCCGAGATAGCCCATGTAAAAGCGCAGGGCTTTGTTGATAAACTCACTGCGGTTTTTGCAGTTGTCGGCCTTCAGTCATCCGTCCATGCGTGGAACGAGCCCTGCATCCAGCCAGACAACGGTTCGCTCAATCCTTTTTTCTGTTACTTCACTCATCTGTATGCCTCTCCTTTCTCAAAAGGCGCAATCCCTTGCTGCGCCTGCATTTTCTCCGGTAAGGTTCACCCAAGCCTTGCAAATACGCTCCAAAGGTGCACCTTGCCGAACCTTCAAAAAAGCCCCGCACTGCGGGGCTTTGTGGCTGAGAGGGGCCCGCGCACGGGCACCTCTCTTTATCTAGTGCTTTTATCGAACGGGTAAATAAGGGGCGAAACCCTCCGGAACAGGGCATGGTCGGGAGGGGAACACCCATCCCGAAAAGCCCAGGTTCCCATCGCCGGAGCAGGATTCACAAGGATCTCTCACACATCGCCCACAAACGCCGCAACACTCGCTTCAATGGGCTTTGGCGGGTATACACACCCCACCCCAGCCCTTAAACGCGCACACAGCGGCACACAGGGCGAACGGTGCGGGGAAACGGGGAGCCGCCCTGCGTAGCACATTTGAAAGCACAAAAATCTGCGCAAAATGCTTTCAAATTCGGGACGGAGAAAAACCGCGGGAGCAGAATAACAGTCGCCAAACTGCGGCTGCCCGCCAAGGGCGGGTTGACGCAGTTCGGCGGCGCCGCGGGCCCGCAGGCACGCGCAGCCTGGACGCTGTTGTTTCCGCAGTCGTGAGTGCTTCAGCCTTGCTGTGCCTGCGTTTGTACCTACAGCTTCATCGCTGGCCCCTGCTGCTGTTCCGGTTCCTCGCGGAATTGCTGCGTGTAGTCGTGGAGACTCATGCCGGTCTGCCGTTGACAGTATTCCTCCATCTTGCGCAGCAGGACATCCTGCTCTGCGGCGTTGAGCTGGTAGCTCCAACTCTCCTCGGAGCCGTCACCCTTGCAGAGCGTCAGCTCCAACGTGTCACAGGGCTGGCCCTGTGCGATATTGTAGTTGGCGTAGACATTGAGCCAATCATCATTTTCATCGGTCAGGACGAATGTACCGAAGGCAGCATCTACATCGAACTCCGTCTGTACATAAAAATTGAGCTTGCCTTCCGCCCCGATGATCTCATCACCAAAAGAAAAATTCCGCGCAGAGAGATGTCTCGCCGAGGTGATCTCTTTACCGCTCAGATGATCCAGCAGTTTGCGCCACTTATCATCGCTCGACGCGAATTGCGACCGGGTGGCATGGTACACCGCCGCTGACACATCCCGCATCGCCCAGGTCCGCCAGCCATCCATGATGTGAACGGCAGAGAACTTCCGTTTGTCAAAGTCGAGTTCAAACACGCCGCGCACCTTGCCGGTGTTCTCCATGCGCTCCGCAATCATCTGCTGATATTCCTCCGATGTGAGCAGCGTCCCACAGGAGAAAAGACGAATGAATTTGCTGCCTGTGTCGGGAGGCTCTTTCAGGTAACGGTTCAGTCTTTCAGCGGCATTCAGCAGTTCCTCACCGGGCGCGACTTTGAAGCACCATTCCTCACCGTTTTCGAGTACACGGTAGGCAGACCATGTCTGCGCTGCTTCTTCCCGCTCACGAGCGGCAGTGCTTTCCGCCTGAATTGCTTTACTGATCCGAGCGTACTCCCGCTCCGGCAGTTGATTGCAAAGCTCATCCAGCACATCTTCCAGATGCTCCTGCAGCGTTTTGCCACCGAGGTGTTTTTCAATAGCGGTCAACCATCGCCGGTCGATCCACAGCACGATTTTTTCCTGCCGTGCCATCTCAACCACCAGCCTTTTCAGAAGCGTCAGGTGATGCCAACACAGAGGGAGGCTCCACCCGCATCTGCGGCTTCGTCGGTCTTGCCGGACGGCGGGGGCGGGCAGCGGGCGCCGTGCGGCTGGCGAGATATTCCCGCACCGGCTCCGGCACCTCGGATTCGTAGAGACATTTGAGCAGTTCCTCCAGCTGCGCCTGCACGCTGGTGTTTTTCTTTTTGAGCGAAAATTCGAGAGCGGTAAGCTGCTCACTCTCAAATGTGATCGTGACATTTTCCTTTTTCATGATCATACCTCCTCGTAGTAATCGCGGAGCTGGAAGCCCAGCGCCTCCATATCGCTGTGCTCCATGCCGAGTCCGTGACGCAGAATGTCATAGAGAGTCCCAGCGTCGTAGCGGCTGCTGAGAAAAACCACGAGCTTCGCAACCAACTCCTGCTCACGCTCCGGCGTGATCGGTTTTATTGCAGTATTCATAATCGATTTTTCCTTTCAGCCTTTCGGCAGATATGCCCTTGGATTCGTCCGTTCCCCGTTGACGCGCACCTCGAAGTGGAGGTGCGGCCCGGTGGAGCGCCCGGTGCTGCCGGAGAGGGCGATGATGTCTCCCGCCTGCACGGTTTGTCCCACTCTCGCCAGAAGCTGAGAGCAGTGGCCGTACAGCGTAACGAGTCCGTTGCCGTGGTCGATGCACACGTAGTAGCCATAGCCTCCGGCGTTGTACTTGGAGACTGTTACCGTCCCGCCCAGCGCCGCGCGGATGGGCGTACCGGTGGGGACAGCCAAGTCCATGCCGGTGTGCCCCTTGCGCTTCCCGGTGATGGGATCGATGCGGTTGCCGAATTCAGAGGTGACACGGCTTTCCCATCTTGAACCGATGGGCGAACAGAAACCGTCCGCGCCGATAAACGGCACATCCGCGCCGGGAATCCAGCCCTCCGAACCTCCGGCAACGCCATAGCGGACGAGGTTGTAGACACTGTCGGCGTTGGACTTCTGTTCCGCAGATATTTCCAAGTGAAGAGTGTTTTCAATATTGCTGTAGACCTCCACCATGTCTGTAACGGGAATCGCCACGGTGTAGCTCTCCTCGGTTTCCGTCCCATCCTCATCGGTGATGGTGCGGGTACGTTCCTCGTAGGTCACGAAGCAGTCCACGAATTGCTTATGCGCTCTCCTGCTCGGCGTGTCCTCTCCAAAGAAAATGGCGTAGAAAACAGCCTTGACGCGGATGCCGTCAAGGCTGTCGCTGCCCTCCGTCATGTCATTGACGGCGGCGATGGCGTCGTCCAGCAGCGTGAAGCTGCGGCGCATATCTTCGATGTAGGCGACATATTCCGCAGGCGTTTTGTCCGGAATGTTGCCGCCGTTGAAGCAGAGCAGAACAGCGGAATTGTTATGCTCCGCGCTGCCGGAGAGCAGAGCGCAGATCAGCGCCAGCGTCAGGATCAATGGTGAACAGATCGCCGCCACGATCCAGCCCAGCTTTCGCCGGGTGTCCTCATCCGAGAGAGCGGCAGCGGCGATCTTTGCCAGTGCCGCGACGGGTACTGCCATTACCGTCCACCTGCCGTTCCAAAGATGGCCTGCTTGTACTCCGGGGCCTGCACCTGCAAGAGATACCGCTCGTTGCCGCACTTGTAGAGGCAGGAGCCGCGCTGCGGGTCCCGGATCAGGGCATATTCGGACTCCTCCAGCTGGAGGTTATCCATGAAAAACTTCTTATCCACGTTGCCGCCGTTAAAGATAAATTGATGGACGGGGATGGAAAAGAGGGGGCGTGTCAGCTCCCGTATCCCCGGTTGGGTGAAGTCCTCCAGATTCTGGCTGGCGAGAAACAGGGCGGATTCCTTTTTGCGCACCCGCTTGAGGGCATTGCGGATGTAGGTGATGACGGTGGGATCGGACAGCCACAGGTATAACTCATCGATAGCCGCCACGGAATTGCCCAGCGTCAGAAGCTGATCCGACATATAGGACAGCAGGCTGAACAGCAACGTGTTCCGCAGATTTTCCGCCATGTTATCCAAACCCTTGACACAGAAAACAAGGAATTTGGAGTTCGTGATATTGGTATGCCCGTTGAAAAACCGGGAATCCGCGCCGCGGCACATGGAATGGAGTCCCAGCAGCAGATCCCGCAGCATTTCCCGCGGATAAAGACCGGCGGCGTCATAGTTGTCATAGGCATCCTGGATCGTATCGTAGAGGTCGGAGAGGATGGGATAGTCCTCCGGCCGCGTCGACGCAAAGTCCGTGTGGTCGGTGATGTTCCACTTTTGATAGAGCCGCTCCACCATCAGTTCCAGCGTGTCGATGTGGGGCGTGTCAAAGCCCTTGTAGACGCGGAACACATCCCGCAGGAAGGAGATGTGCTGAGAGAGCAGCGTCCCCCGGAAAGCGTCCGGCGCGTCCGGGTCTTCCGGCCCGCTGCCATCGTCCCAGCAGCGCGGCTCCAGCAGGTTGATGCGGTACTGCCCGCTTAAGTAGTCCAAAAAGCAGCCGCCCAGCGCGCGGCACTCGTCCTCCATCTCGTGCTCGGAGTCCAGAGAGATCACGCTTTTGCCCGCCTCCCGCACATTGCAGAGTAGGAGCTTCAGAAGATAACTTTTGCCCTGTCCGGTATTGCCGAGGATGAGGGCGCTGGCGTTGGTCTTGTCGGCGGCACGGCGGTCGAAGTCCACGATGATGTTGGAGCCGAAGCGGTCACGGCCAATGAAGAAGCCCTTGGGATCTGTTTTGCCGGAGTAGTTCATGGGGTATAAATTGGCAACGCTCCTGGCAGGCAAGACACGCTCCGCAAAATTGGCAAGCTGGCTGCCGCCCGCGGGATTGGCGGAGAGAAAGCCCTCCCGCTGGCGCAGAAGCAGCGGATCGGCGCCCATGCGGGAGCGGACCAACTGGGCGGATACCGTGTCCCGCGCCGTGCGCAGCTTTTCCGTATCCGTGGCGGCAATGTCCAGATACACGCCGCAGTGGATGAGCGGCTCCTTTTCCTGCCGCTGCTTCGCCAGCAGCTCCGCCATATCCCGCAGGTTGGCCTCCGCCGTGACGCTCTGCTTGTAGTCGTTGGTGTTGCTCCGCTCCATGCGGCTTTTGTTGGTGGCGGCATGGAGGATGGCGTCCTCTTCGGCGGGCGTGACCTGCCGCGCCGTCAGGCGCAGATTGACGCCGCCCATATCGCCAAGGCCCCGCAGCAAAGCAAGCTCATCCGTCATGGGCGGGTAGCTTTTCAGTGTCATCGCCGTGTGATACCGGCTGCCAAGGATGAAGTGGTCGGTGTTGAACTTCACCGCCGCGGGCGCGATCATATCCAGAAAATCTTTCGGGCGCTGCACCTGTTCCGGCATCTTCTTTTTCTTCTTCTGTTTCTTTTTAGCCATGTACATACTCCTCTCCATCGAAATCACGGAATACCTCTGTGGTGAGATCCTGCCGGTAGTAGATCGCCAACAGACGCTTGATGTCCTGCTCCTCTGCCAGACGCACACGAAGCCCGTGGTCGCAGATGTTTTTCTCCAATTGCCGCAGCGCACCTTCATCCGCACCGGCCTTTTCATCCAGTGGGAGCACCAGCACAAATTTGCGGGAGGAGGCGGAGGAGAATTGAATGGCGTCCAGATGGGCCATGTCTCGATCTAACAGCTCCCGCACGGCAGGCTCTGTTTCCTCCTCCAAGCGCCGCAGGTAATACTCCTTATTCCGCTGGAAGGATTCGCGGGAGTCCAGCGCCAGAATTTCCAAGGTTGGTTGGGTGCTCAGAAGCATGGTGAGGGAGCGGACACGGCCCCGTATGACCTCTGGGGACAGGACGGAGAGGTTGTCCGGCTGGATCAGGAAGAAGACCCGCTCTCCGGAATCTGTCACGATGCCGTGGGGCGTCACGCGGACGATCCCCATGAGCTGCCGGGTCGACTGCCGCTGGCGCAGCTCCTTTTTTTGTTTTCGGTTCATGGGTCCAGCCTCCATTCATAGTATTGCTGCCGCAGAAAGAGAAAACAGGCGGCGCGGTGCAGGAAATCTAAGATACTGCTGCCATCCACCTGAATGGTGAGGAAGGCGTACAGCACCGTGACCACCAGCAGTCCCATGCCGAGGCCCTGGGTCAGCGCCAGCACAGAGAGCAAAGCGCCGATGCCGATGACGCCGATGTCCCGCAGCAGCCAGAGCCACAGCATGGGCTTGGCTTTCAGATTTTCGGGGTAAATAAACATTTTGTTCCTCCAAAGCAAAACCGCTGCCGAAGATCTCAGCAGCGGTTCGCGCAATGTATTTCTTATTCTTCGCCAGCGCCGGTGTCCTCCGCCAGCGCCTGCTGGATGCAGCGGATGACAAAGTCCTTCTGCGTCATGCCGTGCTGTTTCAGATACGTCTTGAACTGTTCGAACAATTCTACCGGCACCTGCACACAGACAGGTCTTGTTACTTCCTTCTCCATCGTCTGCCGTTCCTCCATTTCATAAAATTTTGTGATGAGCGCAGTCATGTACTGACTCAGGGTATTGCCGGATTCCGCCTGCCGCTGCCGCACCTTGTCATGCAGCTCCGCGGGGATCTGCGCGCAGAGGTTGCGCGTTTTTTCTGCCATAGCAGTTCCTCCGATCTTTTTAATGGTAACGCCAAGATACCCGAAAGCAAGTGTGAAAGCTATTACCAGGACCAACTAAAAATCCCATTCCAAATCAAGCGTAATGACCATAGCCACCCGCTGCATGAGGTATTCCACGCAGGGGATGGCAACGCTGTTGCCGAGGGCTTTGTAGCGTGCGGAGTCCGAAGCGCCGGGAACATCGGTCCAACCGTCCGGGTAGCCTTGGAGCCGTTCGCACTCCAGCGGTGTGAGGCGGCGAATGAGATTCCGGCAGTCCGTATCCCAGGTAGAGGGCGGCTGGCAGACAAGGTCTGTAGCGTCCTTGTGCTGCCGCGCGCTCTCCGTGGAGGCGATCTCATCATCCCTGAACTGATCTACCCTCTGGCGGGCATAGACGCTGTGGCGATCCGAGGTGGTCAGGGTATAGGAAATGTCCCGCTGCCAGCCGAAGCCGTTGCCGCCGTTTTGCGGCTGCCGGTCAATGGCATTGCCCGCAATACAGATAACTTCCTCCTGCTGTACAAGGGGAATGTTGTTCCCGCCGGTCCCATAGCGGGCGGACATGGTGGGCGCTACATCATGCGGCCCGGTGTATCTTCCGTCAATGCCGTGGTTTTCGTAAACCTTGGGTTCTGCTGGACGCAGAATCAGAGGCTGGTGTCCATGCTCCTGTGCTCGGATGGTGCCGGTGATATTATCGCTGCACTCCATGATCTGCCCGCCCTGATCATTGATGCAGAGGATGCTGGGCATACAGTTTCCGCTGGGGCTGCCTTTCAGGGTGGGCGATACGCCTTCCTGATATCCGATGGTTCCAGCGCTTGCACCTGCTCCAGCGGAAAATCCAGCGACAAAGGTTTGTTGCTTTATCCCCGGATGAGCCTGCAGCGCACCTGCTACATCATGCAGGTCACGCACCTCGTCCCGCTGGTTGGCGGCGAATGCGATCTGCTTTTGCGGACCACTCTGACTGCTGCCGGGATTTGTGATAAAGGTCTGCATTTGAAGGTTCTGAGTCGCCATCAGGGCACCGGACACACCGTTCAGGTCAATTCCTTCACTGCGTTGGTTGATATGATAAGCTTTCGCTTCGCCTGATATGGGCGCAGGCGGGTCAAGCCCTGTCTGCATACGCAAAGCTGCTTCCAATAAGGGTGGCAGCGATTTGCCGCGGCACTCTGCGCGGCGCAGAATACCCAGGCACGCTGTCTGGGATAGCGAGTATCGGGATGGCGCTATAGCCTGCAAAATCTGCCACAAGGAACACTCGACGGCGTCTTTGGGGCACTCCGAAGTGTTGAGCATCCCAAATGATCCAAGCCACGGAGGATCGTACTCCCAATATGCCCCCAGCATATTCCCAGCGCCCGGTCTCAGGTCTAACAGCATGAAGGTATGGTTCTTCAACCTGGAGGAACGCTTCGAGGACTTTTTGAAAATCCGCCCCAGGCTTCTTCTGACCCGTTTCAGCGTCCCGCCCACTTGAGAGAGCGCCGACGACATTTTCCCAGATCCCGAATCTCGGTCGAATATGGATTCCTGTCCTTCCAGATTTTCTGTCTGCATCTCGCATCTCCTGAATGATTCGTATTTGTTCCATAAAGAGGCCGGAACGCGCACCGTTCAATCCGGCGCGCATTCCGGCCACGCTGAGTCCTGGCACGGGCTGCCCCCGCAGATGATGTCTACAGGCGGCAGATACGCACCGTTCAGTTTTGTGATGTCTCCCATCTGCTCCATGCGTGGGAAACGTATTTTTGATACCAGTATGGGGAACGGTTCGATCTCACTGGCCCAGATTGGCTCGATGCCGCACCGCACCGAAGCCAGAGGGAAACCGGAGATGCCATCGAACAGGCTCCCCATCGTAAGTTTTCTTGTTGACTGTGTCATTTCATACACACCCTTTTATTTGATTGCCGCGGCGATGGTTCTCGTCACATTCACCGCGGACTGTGCCGTATAAACGGCGCTCGTAATATTGGCCTTTGTTGTGGTGTCCACGCCGAAGCTGCCAGCGATGCGGGGAACTTCGCCTGCGGAGAGCATGAGCCCCACGCCCATCAGCGCGTGGTCTTTGAACACCATAAGTCCCGCAATGAGGATGGTGGACTGGAGGAAGGCGGTCAGGCACAAGCCGATGACCTGCCGCATCCAGCCCATGAATCCGTCCAAATAGCCCCGCGGGACGCTGAACATATAGAGGGAGCCGACCGCAATTTGAATCAGCAAAATGCCTCCGCGTTTGAGGTTGGCAAAAAACACCTTCAGCACCGCATAGCCCATAAGGATCACGCAAAAGAGAAGCATAATGGGGCTGGTGATGATGCCAAGGCCGAAGTGGGAGCTGTTCACCACATCCGACAGGGTCTGGATCTCATTGAGCTCCGTAATGATGTCCTGTCCCACCTCACCAATGCTCCGACCGTAGCCGGTAAGCCCTGCGGAAAAGGTTCCCTGCAGCGACACCGACAAAGCATAGAGCCGGACAGGGACAACGGTGAAGAGGCTTACCGCCAGAAAGCCCTTGATGATATTCATCCCGCACTGCTGGAGATTGCCTCTGCCGGTGGAGTATTCAATGCCGCACTCAAAGGCGCAGACTACCACGCTGACGGCGAACAGCGCCCAAGCAAGGCGGGAGAAAAAGAGAATGATGGCGCTGACCCATTCCAGTTCAAAAAGTTCCACGCCCATATTGCCCATGAGGGCAAAGAAATTGCCGAGAAAGCCCACGATCTGCCCGTAGATCCAGTCCACCAGCTGATCCAAAACTGTCGCGGCAACAAAGTTCCAAATAAATATCTTCGCTCACCTCCGGAAATGCAGAAAGCCGCCGCCCAGGCGGGGCGACGGCTTTCCTTATAGAATATTTTGTTTTAGACCATTATAATGTAGATCAATCGAACATGACCGCATCCGCTAAGTCCTGATTGGTATTGAATATTTCCGTGTCCACGATTGACACGGGAGCATTATGCTTCACAATTTCCGCTCCTGTGAAATTCCATCCACCACCAGAAGCAGCCTCGTTTGTATTCACCATGACCTCCATACCGTTATACATGAATCTTAACCAACCTGCTGCAGTCGTATCTTCTCCTAAATACTCATAATCGTCAACACCAATCAAGGAGAAGAAATCTTCAAAGGACATTTCATCTTCCATGTCCGGAAAGAGTATGCATGCGGTGGTGACAAAACCGGAACATTCCAGCTGGTCTTCATATTCGTTCATAGCCTTTTCAGCATCGCCACTCTGTGCGCCGAAAAAGCAGTAAAGATATTCCGACTCTGAGGCTCCAAAGCATATAGCAGCACTGTCTGGAAATCCATCCGGCCTTACAATCACGTTGCCTTCCGGATGCTCGTTTTTCAATTCATCAAGCGTTTTCCCGAGGTCATTGAAAAACTCAGGCGTGCTTGTATTATCATAGTCTGAACAGCCCGTTGATGCACCATTCTCCGTAATATTGGAATCCTTTGATGTTTGGTCATCAGGAGTTACAGATGCACAAGCGGAAAACGTAAATAATACAAGCAAAAGCATCGTTGTAATGACGGCATTATGCTTCATAGTATTCTTGGTAGACACAGAACAATTCCTCCATTCTCATTAAGATTCTCTGGTACCTATCTCTCAAATGGTATTTATAGCAGAATTGTGCTTTTAACGCAAGGGTATCTTTGTGAAGCAACCATGTCTGCCTACTTCATCCACATACACTATCCATGCAACCATTGCCTCATCGGTTATATCCGGCAGGAGGGTCCTGATCCGGCTTTTAATTGTTCTCTCTTCTTGGCTCAGATCCCAATGATGTTCCAGATGTATTTCGGCGCAATCAAGCTGAAAATCAGGCAGGCAAAGAGGATGGCGGGGCCGGTCCACTCAAACTGTCCTCTCTGGCGATAATCAAAGTACGCGCCGCCAAGTTTCACGAAGAATGCGATGGCGAGGATCATATCCAATGCGGGGAACACCACCTTCTCCACGACGCTCTTGATCTGCTTGGCCGCCTCCGTCCACGTCTGCTCCACCGCTCCCGCCACATCGCCGCCTGCGGCAAAGGCAGAAGTGCAGCAGAGCATGGTCAGGAGCAGAAGCGTCAGCGCCGAAGCGATAATTTTCCTGTGTTTCAAAACTTCAACCTCCTTAAAGCGGGGCTGCCGCCCCTTTCGGAGCGGCAGCCGATGGTTAGTCCTTAATAGCCGGTACGCGGCAGGGGCTTGCTGGGCGCATAGACACGGGTGACCCAGCGGGAGGTCGCCATGATCCACTGCCCGTTGTAGACGCCGCCCGCATCCGCCTGGTTGGCGAACTGCGTGCCGCCAGTGAGCTTTGAGATTACCTTGCAGTCTACGCGCGGCGCTTCCACCTGGCGGAAGTTGGCGGGAACAACGCCGAACGCCGCCATAAACTCTGTGACATACTCGTTGGAGGCAAGTCCCAGAGCTGCGGCAGAGGCATCCAGCACGTAGTTTTTCGATGTGCTCAAATTATCCGCCAGCGTGCGCCAGGTATCGCCGCTGAGATTGGTTCTGTACACGATCTTATAGTTGCCGGGGGTATTCCAAGTGCCGGTGTAGATCTTTTCAAGCCGCACCGCCTTGACAGGCAGGGTGTCTCTCCAGTAGAAAGATTCCAGCACCGTAGTAGAATTATTGGCGATGTCGGTAAAGTTGTAACGAATAAGCTGTCCCGGCATGACCTCCACATAGCCGGTCTTCTTGATCGACACATTCGTGTATAGGCTCTTGTTGGTCATGCTCACCTTGACGATCTGACCGGCGAATTCGATCTCCACCTCAATGGGTGTCTTATCCAGCCCGTAAAATTCCGCCGCCTTGGATTCCACGATTTTGTACCGCGCCAGAGGCAGAGGCTTACTGACCGCCAAGCCGTTTTTATCCGTCTTGATCGTATCCACCAGACGGTTGGTGCGGGCATTGTAAACTTCAAAGACGGTGTTGGGGATCGGCGTTCCGGCGGGCCAGCCATTCATGGAGTTGTAGTCCTCTGAAGTCTTACGAATCTGGAGCTGGCCGGTGATGGGAGTATTCTTCCATTCGATTTCCGTGGTTTCGCCGGACTTTACATACACGGTCTTTTTCTGCGTGTCGGGAATATATCCCTCATTTTCCAATTCACGCAGATAGTAGCGGCCAGCGGTCAGATTTTCAAAACGGACATACCCTCGGTCATCGCTGGTTTCCTGCGCAATGGGATTATTGCCGCTGTCATAGAGAATGAAGGAAACGCCGTAGATGCCCTCGCCGGTGGCCGAATCAACCTTGTGGATCAGGATACCGGAGATGGCTTTGTTGGTCACCGTTTTGGTCGTGGTTCTACCATCCTCCACGGCGAAATAGATGGGGGTATTGTCCAGCTGGAAGCCCTTGCCTGCCTCGGTTTCCACGGCATAGTAGCTGCCGCTTTCCAGCGACACATACACGCGGCCGTCCGTTCCGGTGGTGACGGTGTCCACCAGACCGCCATCGCTGACACGGCGGATCTCGAAGGTGGTGTTGGGGATGCGCTGGGTCTTGTCCGCCGCATTCACTTTCACCAGCTCCAGCCCGCCGATGGGAGCATTATAAAAATAGAGGGACTGCGTGTCATTGGGGTTGACTACCACGGTCTGCGTGCGCGTATTCTCGTCGATGGTGTAACCGGAGATGGATTTTTCCTCTGTCACCACCAGTGTGCCGGTGACGCCCTTGAGAATGATCTGCCCGTTTTCGTCGGTATAGTACAGACTGTTGGAGCTGATTTTTCCGTTTTCGTCGGGGACAAACTCGCCGGTAGCCGTAGTGATTTTGAAGGTAACGCCCTCCAGCGGCGTCTTGCGGTCCAGAGAGGACAGCTTGTTGATGATCAGCGCGCCCTGTCGCTCATTCCAGAAAGTCATGCGCTGGGGAGACTGGCTCTGGTCAATCTTAATGCTCTGCGGTGTCCCGTCCAACACGAATCCATCCACCGTCTTGACCTCTTTTGCGGTAACGGTCATGCCGTCGGTCAGACCCTCAATGACGATCTGGCCTGCAGCGTCGGTGGTATAGTAGCCGTTGTTGGGGCCGAATACCGCACCGGAGGAGTCCGTCACAAGGAACTGTACCCCGGCAAGCGGTTCATTTTTTGTGCCGGAAATGTATTTCTGGAGAATCAATGTTGTAGTGGGTTTGTTGTAAAAGGTCAGCGTCTGCGTGTCGTTGGGATTAACTACCACGGCCTGTGTGCGGGTCGCTTCATCAATGGTATAGCCCGGAATCGTCTTGGTTTCCGTTGCTACCACGGTGCCGACGACGCCGGAAATGCGGATCTCACCGGATTTATTGGTGTAATAAATGCCGTTGCTGGACAGTTCGCCGTTGGCGTCGGGAACGAAGCTGCCATCCGCGTAGGTGATCTTAAACTCTATGCCCTCCAGCGGCTCCCCGTTGGGGCCGGAGCTGACCTTGCGGATGATGAGATTACCGGCAGGCTGGTTCAGAAACTGCAAATGCACCGTTTCGCCGCTCTTGATGAGTGCGTGCTGGGGGCTGTCATCCAGCAGGTAGCCCGTTTTTGCTCTGACTTCACGGGCAATGACCGTCATGCCGGGTTCCAGACCATCCACCAGAATTTCGCCTGCGGCATTGGTGGTGAAGCGGCCGTTGTCGTTGCCGAGATAATGGCCGCTGCTGTCGGTCAGCAGGAACTCTACGCCGGAGAGCGGTTCGTGCTTGCTGTCGTCGCTCAGCTTTGTAATGAGCAGGCTGCCCAGTGGGGCATTGCCGAAGCGGAGTGTCACCACATCCTGATCCTCGCCGGAGATCCACACCGTCTGGGGTTCGCGGTCGATGATGTGATTTTCATCGCTCTCGATTTCCTGGCAGATGTAAGTGCCGCGTTTGAGGTTTGTCACAGTGAACGCCCCGTTGGGGCCGGTCAGATAGGTCCCGATGACTGTGCCGCCAGTACCGGAAGTGCCGCCGCCTAAATATCTCAGTTCAAAGCGGCAGCCCTCCAAGCCTTTCCCGGTTTTGGCGTCATATTTGTACACGACGAGGGCACTGTGAGGAACATTGTCCACGGTCACGGTCTTAGAGGTATTGGCTTCCAGATAGAACTCGGTGACCCCGCTGCCCTGAATGCCGAAGCCCTTGGGAGCGGACTCCTCCACCAGCTTGTACCAGCCACGGTTTACATCGGTGAGCGTGATTTTACCATCGGAGGCCGTTGTGAATACACCGAGGTCGTTGATCTCGCCGGTGGTGGTATTGTCCGAGCCGTAATAGATATGGAATTTGGCATTGGAGAGAGGATCACCGGTGACGCTGTTTCGCTTTAGGATCGTCAGGGAGGGTTTGACCGCGTTGAAGAAGGTCACCGTTCTGGTGCAGCCTGCTTCCAGATAGACCTCCTGGGGGATCTCAGAGAGAATGACATGGGAAGGCACATTTTTCTCCGTGATGCGATAGCTGCCCACGGGGATGGAAGCGAGGAAGATGCGCCCCGCGCCGTCCGTGGTGGCGCTGGTGGAGTAGCTGCCGTCGATCTGCTCAATGAGATAGGTAACGCCCTCGATAGGCTCCCCGGTGGCGATGTTTTTCTTCAAAATTTCCAGACCGGGCTTCTGGTAATCCTGAAAGCGCACCTCGCTGGTCTTGCCGGGTCGGAGCGCTACGGTCTGCTCCGTATTGCTCACAATGTACGGCTCGGGAACGGATTCCTCCCGCACCACATAGACGCCTGCAGGAAGTGCCGAAAGCGTTGCCGAACCGTCCGAGCCGGTGGTGACGGAGGTAGAATAGCTGCCGGTAACGGACTTAATGGACAGCACCGTGCCGGGGATCGGCGCGCCGGTCTGCGCATCGGTCTTGATGATCTTCATATCGGGCAGCTCATAATTAGTCGCCGCAACGCTGTATTCGCGGTCACCTTCGGAAACATCTACATAAACACTTTTGGGCGTGGGATCAACACAGAAGCCGTCCGGTGCAGCGGTTTCCACGAAGCTCCAAAGGCCGGTCGCGGCGTCCTCAACATAGATCTCACCCTGTGCATTGGTGATGTCGCTGCCGACGATCTGGCCGTTGAAATAGATGCTGAAACGCGCACCGGCGAGACCGGTTGTGGTCCCACCAGCAGTTTTTTTCAGCACAATCTTGCCAACGCCTGCAGGCGGTGCAGGTTCTTCTCCGCCGCCTCCGGGCTTATCCTGAGTTGCAAGCTTGCGCGGGCCATAGTAGTTGAAGAATGACTGGTTTTTGCGGTTGCTGGAGATTGCGTACACCGCCCATCTCGCGCTCTCATCCTCCACAATGGCTGCGGTAACGCCCTGCGCTTTGTACTCCTCAATCTGACGCTGGAACTCGGCGTCCTCCTGTGCTTTCTGCTCCAGAAGCCAGTCGATGAGGCTCAGATACAGATCATAGGTGTCGGCGTTGGCATAGCCGCCCGCATCGCCGTCTCCACCGGGCTCGCCTTTATAGCTTTGGTGATCCCACACATACGTCTGCACGGCCATAAAAAGCTGGCCAACATTGGATGCCTTGCAGTCGTTGAGGTAGGTCATCATCCATTTGACGTTCTCGACGGTCGCGGCGTCCATTTCACTGAGGCCGCTGTTCGTGACAGCCGACTGCAATACCGCGTCTGCGTCCGCGCCGGTGCCAGATGTCCAAGTAAATGAATTCAGGTACGACGCGGTGGCGTAGTGATAGCCAAGTCCGCTATCCATACAGTACACGAGCTTGCCGTCTGCCAGCGGCGGGCGGTAGCTGTACGGGCTACCGTTGGCGAGCAGGCGCGTGCTCCAATATGCCTGATTGGTGGTAATCTTGAGGCCGGAACCCGTGTTCGACGCAGCGAAAGCCGCAGTCGGCAGCAGGCTCAAGATCGTCACCAGTGCAAGCAATAATGACAAGAATTTTGTTCGGATCGTTTTCAAGGTTATTCCTCCTTTTTTGTAAAAGAAAAGCAGGCCGAGTAAACTCGGTCTGCTTTGTTTGTATATCGTTCAATTTTCAGTTTTCTGCAAGCTGCTCCTCGCAGAACTGCTTCAGGGTGGGAATGTCATTGACCGCGGTTTCCCAAATGATCTCGCGGTTCATACTGCCGTAGCTGTGCGCGACAAGATTTCGCATTCCCTTCATCGGTCCCCACTGCACGCGGCTGCTGGTCGCTTTGCGGTATTCTTCGGATAATCCGCCGCTCAGTTCACCGATCTGCAAAATGGAAAATGCAATGGAACGCTGATAATCTGCATCCTGATCAAAGACCGCAAAGCCTTCTCCATAGCGTTCGATGGTCTTGCGGATCTCTTCGCAGTAATCGCGGATATGCTGGATGCGCTGGCGGTCAGGCTGCGTCATATACATTCAGTTTCTCCTTCATCACGGTTTCACGGAACATTTCCTCGCTGGGCATTTGCGCACGTTGTTCCAGCGCGCTGACAGTAATCAGATCGATTGGCTTTTGCAGTGCCGCTTCAAGGTCGCAATACAGTGCTCCCAAAGAGAGAAGACTGCGCAGGTTCGTTCCGCTGGTATCGACCAGTAGGTCGATATCGCTGTCCTCGCGGGCCTCACCTCTTGCGTAAGAGCCAAAGAGGAATACTGCTTTCACACCGTACTGCTTTGCCACCGGCGCGATTCGCTGCTGAATTTCGTAGATTGAATAAATCATAAGCACTCCTCCTTTGATTTCATTATACCCAACAAATGCCGGAATGTCCACGTTTTTGTTCTGACAGCTCTGATATATCATTTCATTGCAGTCGTATCCACCCAGGTGACCTCACAGCCGTCCAGCAGGAAGACCTGAACGCAGTACCAGCAGTCAAAGCCGTCCTTGTCAATACCTCGCGCCAGCCCGACGCCGATCTCACCGTAGCGGGAACTTGTCATGTTGTCCGCGTGGGCCTTGGAGTTGGACCACAGCTCGACCACCGCCTCGGAGAGCGTTTTGTGCTGCTGCTCAAGATACAGCTCCGAGATATTGTGTAGGTTTTCGCCGGTATACTTGCTGTCGGTGACGGTGTTGCTCTTGCGCCCATCCGGACGGGTGTGGGAGTAGACACCGCTGGCGGCCATCTCATCCGCGCGAACCTGTGCCGCCTGCATGAGCTTGTCGTTGACGCGCAGCGCGGCAACGCCTTTTTGATGCCGTAGCGCATTGGTGCGGTCAATGATGTCCTGCTTTGTAGCGGCGACATCTGTCTGCGAAGGATGTTCCATGGGCTTTGCCTCCGCAGACGTTACCGGCGCTTCGCCGGTGTACGGCTTTTTCGATTCGACCTGTACACATTTGGCATCGCCGTCCCAGTAAACCTCGAATCCTACCGTCTTGCCGACGTCGCGCAGCATGACGTAGTTATTGCCGTCGATGTTGTACGCCGTCAGGCGGACTTCCTGACCGTCTACAAGGATGCGGTTGGTGGAAAGCGTTGCTTTCAGCGATTCCACCGCCTGCGCTGCGGGAGCACTCAGTGAAAGCCCCAGTACGAGGCCGCAGAGGACAAGTCCGGTATTTTTGATCCTGTTCATAATTCTGCCTCCATTTTTAATTGGTATGCGGAAATCTTCCTCGCAGCTTCACCATATCACAGGCGATGGGCAGAAGTCGAACAGAACCGATCTGGCAAAACGGAGAAAAAATCAAGCCTCCACCGCGGTCACGCACCAGCGCTGATCCCGCTGGTTGCGGACGCAGGTGTAAAGCGTGAGCATATTCTCGCCGGAGTCCGCAAGACCGCTGCGGTCTGTCTCGCTGACCTTGCTGACATCCGTCACATGGTAGGTGCGGGTACCCAGTTTGGTGGTCAGGGTGATCTTATCGCCGATGTTCAGCGTGTGGATCTGCCCGAAGTAGCTGTTGGCACCGCGGTTATGGGCGGCGAGGCAGACATTGCCCTCCCAGATGGAGGTGTCCTCAAAATGTCCGACGCCTTTGGCAAGCGTCTTGCTGTCCGTACCCTGACAGATCCTCACGCTCAGACCCAGCGTGGGGATCTCGATCTTGCCAAGGGAACCATTTTTGTAGTAAAGATCGCTCGCCACCTCCGTGAACAGCACAGAGGGCTGATAGTTCCCGCCGCTCACCGTGCTGCCAGGGGTGACAACGCCGGAGGCACCGCCGCCAATGACCGAACCGGACGCGGGAATACCACCGGGCGCAAGATTGGGTGTCAGATACTCGCCGGTGTTTAGGGCATTCATGCTCTCCGAGCCAAAGGCAGGCGGAATGAGGGCTGCGTTCTTGCTGACGTCGGTATTTTTCATAGCGCCGCCATCTGCCGTGTGAATCACTTCAATAGAGGTGTCCTTACCGAAGTCGTAATCATTCGGCGCATCGATACTGTATTCCAGCGCATACGCCGGAGCCGCCAGAGCTGCTGTCAGGCAAAGGCTCAGGCAAAGGGTAATGATCTTCTTCATTCTTCTGTTTCCTCCTCATCTGCATTTTCTCTTCTGCGCTTTACCAGCAGCGCACCGCCGACACCGGCTCCTGCCGCAGCCACAATCCCGAGGGGAATCAGCACATAGGACCAGCGGAAAGCGGATGCCGCGGAAGGTACGTTCGCAGGCTCTGCGGGCTGGATGGGTGTTCCCTCAAAGATGGCGACATAGCGGACACGGTTGAGGGCGATCCGGCTGACTGTTCCGGTATAGTCAGCCGTGACGGTGTAGCCCTTGACGTAGCTGCTGGTGGCGCTGCCGGTGTAGGTAGCAACGGCGGTATAGCGGTCCGCCACGGCGTAGCCGTCCATGTTGGCGGTATTGTCGGTCTGCCACTGAATGTCGGAGAGCGTCAAGGTCCTGCCGCCGTCCTCAAGGCTCTTGGGGATGTACTGTGTATCCTGCTCGGCAAGATTGGGATAGCTGCGTTTGACGGAAAGCTGCTTTGTAGAACTGCCGTAGCCAGACGGCTCGACCTGCACGGTGTCAAGTCGGAGTGTCAGGGTTCCCATGAGCCCGTCGTCCGTGATGAACTCACGCTCCTGCGGCAGCAGCGCCAGCACGGATTCCATATCCTTTTTGGCGCTCTCGATAGAAACATGCTCCGTATGCTGGCGGCTCTCGTTTTCCGGAAGCTCCTGCTTCAGAAGGTCCGTCAGGGTGTACTGAAAGCCGTCCTGCCGAAAGTCCGAGCGGGGAATGCCCGAAGGATCGTCTTCCGGACTCAGATCATAGATTTTCTTCAGTTCTGTGCCATCGTCGTTTCGGACGATGGCAGTGGGATAGCAGACCTTGGCGTCCGGTACCGCGGGTTCAAAGTCCGCCGCCAGCGCAGTGGGCGTCCGTGCCAAAGTCAGGCACAACGCCGCAGCGCAGAGGGATAGCATTCGTTTCATTTTGTGTTCCTCCTCGATTTTTCTTCGTTTTTGTAATGTCTTTTTGTCTGCTCCAGCAGAAGGTCATATTCCCAAGGCTCCAGCTCTAAGGAGAGGTAGGCACTGTCTTTCGACATACCGTCTACCCGGTAGCGCAACACCTGAGGAAGCTGCCTCTGCTTTTCCACGTCCTGGGGTGAGATCCAACCAACGCCGCCCACAAAAACGGAACGGATGGCGGAATCGTAGTTTTCTTTATAACCCTGCCAGAGAAGCGCCTCCCGCAGTTCTTCCCGCAGCTTCCCGCTTTGGGGAACGGGAACCAGACGCTCCGGCTCCAACAAAAAGCGGGGATGCAGGGTTTCTAAGCAACCGTCCAGCACAACTTTCAGGGCGGCATCTTTTTTCGTCAAGCCGCTGCGCCGGTAATCTGCCGCCAGAACATCCTCGCCCTGGACGTCGCCGGGGAAAAGACGCACACAGCGGATGAGTTCATAGGCGTGGGCATCATCCATCATACCAAGGACACGGACACCGTTCATAGGGAGCGTCCGGTAATGGTCGATGGCTTCCGCCAATGCGGAAAACTGTCTCACATCCCATCCGGGTCTTCCGGGGCGGAGATCGTCCACGGTGTAATAGGTCATGCACATTCAGATGTCCTCCTCACTTCATATTCATGCTGCCAAGGGCCTCGGTCTGTTCCTGCGCGTTCAACTCCGCCAGCTTCGGCTTTGCCCATTCTGGAAGGAACTTGTCATCCAGTACGCCAATGAACTCGCTGCGGTTCCAGCGTGTCATCTCGCCATCCCCGAGGCAGGTGCAGCGCACCGAGCGGCCAATGGCGTGAGGCGAACAGCCAAAGCCGTCATGGGCATACCAGAGCTGGTTTTCCTGACTCCAGCAGGATTCCTTGAGGGTATCCGGTGACAGCACCAACACCTTGCCGGTATAGTCCTGCTCGGCGCGGTCACCGACGCAGTGCTCCGCGCCAAAGAGATTTAACGCCTGCACCGCCTTGCGGTAAAAACTGACGAAGCCATCCAGCACAGCCGGATGGCTTCGGACAACAAAATCGCTGTTGTGGTTGAAATCTGTGGGAATATATATCTTCTCTGCCCAATGCTTGTTGGCGTAGCTGAAACGCCCATCCCACTTGAGTTCGTGCAGCGTATTGGCGAGCACCCATGCGGTGCGCTTGAAGCCGTATTCGTCCAGCACGGCCTTTAAACAATCTGTCTGAAGGTTCATGCCATCAAAGTTCTGGCGAATGGCGTCCTCGATAGCATTTCGGCAGGCGATGTTCGCCTTGTGGCTCTCCCGCCAGAGGGAAAGCTCGTTCCGCTCTCTCGCCTCGGCAGAGGAGTAGGGGTAGAGATAGGTGTCATTCATTCTGAGATTTCCTCCTTTTCCAGCAGACGGCATACGCCCTCCATCTGCACACCGGAATCCTCCAGCATGGTGCGGACATCATCGTCCAGCTCGTCGATGAGCACATCTGCGGCGGTTTTCTCCGCTGCCTGCACGATGACTCTGCCCTTCTCTACAAAGGACTCCAGCGCGGTGTTGGGCGAGATCCCTGCCTCCGTCAACTGGCAGGGCGGGATTTCAAGGCCGGAGCAGTGTGGTTCGTGTTCACAGGCACCGCATGCCGTTTCCGTCATTCCGGCCTCCATTGCCATCTGGCTTCTCTCCGCCAGACGGGAGATCATCTGCGGTGCAACGGCGGAGATGAGAGAAATGGTTTTCAGCAGTTCCGCCACGGTAGGATCTCCCGGCAGCAGCAGAATACAGCCGCTGTCGGTATGGAGGATCAGGCCGCTGACGCCTGCAAGACCGGAGAGCTGCAAAGCGGCGCGAGGGATGGCAAGAGTTTTATTGTTAGGATCATGGTTCAAATTAAATTTCATGCTGTTTTCCTCCTCGGTGGATGTTTTGGGATATGGACCAGCTTCAGCTCCCATTCGCCCAGAGGCTCGTCGAAGAGGTTCATCTGGCTGGTCATGTAGGGACGGGGATCGTAGTTGGTGATGATGAGTTCTCCGAAGGACGAGCCCTTTTTCTGAGAGAGCGGATTGCTGCGCTGGAAAGATGAAATGTACCAATCCTGATAGAGCTTACGGATAAAGGGACAGTCATTGTAGGACAGTACCACATAACTGTCACGGCCAGTTAGTACCTGCCAGAGCCGGACATGGAATCTGCGGAAACGTCCCAGCTTCCCAGCGACCCGGTAGAGCCGCTCTGTTTTGACATAGGGCGGATCGGCATAGATAAGACTGCCTTTTTTATCTCGTTCCCGAATGAGCTGCAAGGCGTTTTTGTTCTCCAGCGGCACATCTTTTAACCGTGCGGACACCGGTGGAAACAGCTTTAGGAAGCGTTCGACATCCAACCCTTTGACACCGAAAGAGTTGATCGTCCCACTGAAGCTGCCGCGGATGGCAAGGTAATACGCCGCTGCCCGCTTTACATCGTAAAGCGCCAGCCGCTCCTGAAAGATGGGGAGCAGTTCTCCGGCTTGTTCCTCCGTAAAGCAGGACCGATCTCCCAGACACTCGATCTCCGCCTGCACATTTTGAAAGTAGACCTCCTTGTGGGCGACAAAGTCCCGGTAATACTCGAAGAGCTTGCGGCCGTGGATGGGCAGGAATTTCAGTTCCCGCAGCAAAACATTGGAGCATTCCTTGATGCAAGAGAACAGGTTCACCAGCTCGGCATCCAAGTCGTTATAAATGTCCAATCGGTTTGGGTCCGGCGGCAGAGCCAGCAGCACTGCGCCGCTGCCGCCGAACGGTTCCACATACTGCGTCAGCTTGGGCGGGAAAAGCTGCAGGATGTAGGGCGCGATCTTCTCCTTGCTGCCGATCCAGGGAAAGGGCGGCTTAGCCATGTCCGGCCTCCTCGTTCTCACGGAACCGATCCATAGACCGTTCCAGACCATTGATAGCCGCTTCCAGTCCTGCCGCCATCCGTTTCAGCTGGCGGATGGTGTCGTAGACCTCACCGGCAGTTGTGGCGTAAAAGTAGCCACTGCGGTCGCTGGCGATGGGATGGATCTTGCGCCGCAGCTGATTCACCAGCTTTCGCAGGTCGGTTCCGCTGACATGGAGCGTCCGCTCCAGTTCCGTCCCACCGACGCGGTTTTTCCTGCCGGAGCAGGAGCCTTTGAGGTAAGCCAACAGTTGTTCATCGCGCATGGTTTCTCCTTTCCGGGGCCTGCATTTCCCGAAAAAGGGTAAAAAAAGAAGGGGCCGATCCCCTTTCGGAAAATCGGCCTCTAAAATGATTTTTAATGGCTTCTGCGAGCCAAGGTGGTATTACTTCATTTTTATCTTCATTTCCTGAGATTCCTGCACTGGCGTCAGCATGGGCTGATAGTCCGCGCGATGCAGCAAGCCGTAGGGTGAAAGCACTGCGTTGTCCTCCCTGATGATCTCGTTTCCATAGGCGAAGAGATTGACATGAGGCAGGAGCAATTCCGCCGAGTGGTCATCCGTCATGAAGTGAAGCTGGTCGATGGCAGTTTCCTGCGGTGAGCTGATCTCCGGTGTGAGAACGTAGTCATCCAGACACTCTGTCAGGCTTATGGCGGTTGCAATGTCCTGTACTTCAAACTGCTTCAGCAGAGCCTTCAGCTTTGGAAGCTGCTTTTCAGGAAAAGGAATATCCTGCACTGCTTTGGCGAACTCGTTGAACGCCTCCAGTTCAGAGGGGAGGTCTGCGAAAAAGGCAGCGTTGGGAAGAATACCGTCATAGTTGAGGACAACGGTATTTTCCCAATTCAGGGTGCCGAGCTGCTCCTGTGCCGCAGCCAGCGCTTCTTCTGACGCCGGAATATCCAGCTCCGTCGTGCGGTTACCTCCAATGTCGGGATGCAGTCCAAGCGTGAGCCGGAAGAGGTATTCCGGCTTTTCCGGCAAGTCCTTGGCGCAGGGCGGCGCGGTTGTCAGTTCGCCGTCCCGCAGCACATACAGGTTTCCCACAAATACGCCGTTTTCGCTGCACCGCATCATTCTTCCGATGCCGGCGAAGTCCAGCATCTCGAATACCTTGTCGGATATACCGTCCAGCTCGGGGACGAACTCGTTTTCTGCATAGAAGCGGCCAAGCTGTGCGTCATCCGCGGCATCCACCACATGATAGCAGTCTGTTTTTGCGCTGACCGCCAGATCCCGCAGATCCTGCAGCGTGATGACGCCGACGTTGGTATCGACTTTATTCTGCACCTCCATACGCAGGAAACCGTCAAAGGCAACCTCCTGCACTTCGTCCAATGCCGCAAGCTGTGCGGCAAGGTCGTTGAGCTCGTTGAGGCTGATCTCTAACCTGTCCAAATGTGGAGCGAGATACGCAAAGGCATAGTAGTCTTCAATCTCCATGTACAGGATGTCATCTGTCTGAAGGCGTACCTTGTCCAGCGCATCCACCACCTCCCACGGGGAGGCGGGCAGTTCCAGCGTTGCGTAGGCTTCGCTGTTTGGAACGTCCTCTTTTGCCAGATAAACGGCAAACACTTTCTTAGCCAAACTTCATTCCTCCCATCTTCTGCTCATAGTAACCGGGGTCAGCGCCAGGAGTGTTCCAGCCGTGCATGCTGCCGCACTCCATTGCCAATCGCTGTTCCTGTGTTACGCCGAGGCGTTCGTTGTTGTAATCTGCCAGCTCGTGGTTCTGCTGCGGATTGTCCGTGCTCCAGTCACTCGGATAATAACCGCTCTCGCCGCGCTTGATGCAGATGAGCTCGCCGGTACCGGGGAGGGTGGAGAAGCACAACTCCGGCAGTCCATCCGCCAGCTTGAGGGCGAACAATTCCTGCTCCGTTTGGATGTTCCACTCGTCCGAGTTCCAAAGGTGGACATACAGCTCACTTCCGCCATCCACAAGGATATCCCGCTGCTCAAAGCCCTCGCCCCAGCCGTCCGATGCCTGCCCGGTGAGGTATTCCTTTAAGGTTTCCAGCTCTGTGTCCGACAATTCCCCGGCGACACGGCATTCCGCCACGCCCCAGAGCTGCCGGTCACGCTCCTCCACGGCGAAGACGGCGGTGCGCACCTTGGTATTGACGCTGTCGACTTCATCATACCAATGCATGAGCCCTCGCTCCGCCTCCTCCGGCATCCGGTTTTTGACCAGTGCCGCCGTGATCTGATCCTGATAGCCCCGCAGCTCACTGCCCTCCAGCAATGTGCTGCAATCATCGAATTCGCCGTACTCGTTCCGCTCGTAGAGATCGGCGGTCAGGGGCATATACAGCTTGAGGGTGGTCAGCGTGGGCGGCAGTACGGTGAAGCTGTCCTCGCCGGGGGCGAGCGGCAGCGTGCGGCCGTTGTCCCATTTCATGAAAATTTGCCCCTTATCGTCCACGAAGTCCACTTCGCCCTCCGTGCCGGGAAGAATGGGATGATAAGGGTCTTCCATCGAATTGAGCCGGACGCGGGTGCCGGGGGGATACTGCTCCTTGATAAAATTCACCATTTTTCTGTCCATACTCACATTCCTCCCATTGTCATGCCCTGTCTGGGCGTTTTTTGATATTTCTCCAACTGATGGGGATTCTCCTCGCCATAAAGGTCGAAGACGATATCGTCCACCGCCTTGCGGACGCTGGGATCGTCGGTCAGCACCTCGTAGCGGAATCCTGTGGTGGGGCGGTACGGAAGTTCCTCCCGCACACACTTGAGAAAGGCTTCGGCATCGGTAAACTCCTGCGCGTCGCCATTGGCATAGGTGACGCGGCCCACCAGAGGCTTGTCCCGCGCCATGCTCTGCCTCTGCACATTGAGGTCAAAGCAGGTCAGATAACCGTTATAATCTCCGGGGGACGGATTGCAGCGCAGGCAGTAGCGGTAGCGCTCCGTTTCCGCGATGTAGCCGTAGTTCTGTACATAGCCGCCGTCGATTTTCCCGCCGTGGTCATAGCAAAAACGTTCCATAGCGAAGCGGCTTTTCAGCATACTCTCCCGCAGCGTGTCCACGACCTCCTGCAGCTCTGCCTTGAACGCTGGACTGTTCAGCTCCTCCGGGCCACGGGGCCACCATGTATGCCAGAACTCATTGCCGCTGCGCCCGAAATCCATGCGGACATGGCCAACGGTACCCAGCCGCTTATCTTCTTCGGGGTGCGGGGTATAAAATAAGCCCGCCTCCTCCGGGCGGGCAGGTCGGATATGAAGTTGTGTTGCATCTTTCAAGGTTAAGACTCCTTTCGGTGTAGAATTTGGCTTTACACATTTTTGGGGGTGTGCTATGATGTGGTAAACAAATCGAAATTTGCAAGAAAGAAGAACATAATTATGTGGTTTATGTTAGAAACAGAAAGGCTTATCATACAGCCTTACAGCAATTCTTTTTTGGAGGAATACTATAAAGAGTTTACGGACGAGATTACAAAGTATCAGTATCCCGACAGCTTTTCCAATATAAACACAGCCAATGAAATCGTATCAGGATTTGTAAAAGATATGGAACAGGGAAACATGCTTGAACTGGTTATTCTCACACAAGAGGGTGAGTTTATCGGAAGCATGGAAGCATTTGGAATTAAAGAGAAAACGCCTGAAATCGGACTGTGGCTGAAGCGTTCTGCACATGGGAAGGGATACGGCTATGAAGCGTTGAAGGGACTACTGGACCATTTAAATGCAACAGGTAAGTATCAGTACTACATTTATGAAGTGGATGTGAGAAATGTGGCAAGCATTCGCTTGGTTGAGAAATTTCATTTTGAAAAGGGCGGATGCGAGGAGATTACCACAGAATCTGGGAAAATGCTTACATTGCAGACATACCATGTTTTCAATTAGGCTACAGAAAAGACAATTCCAATTAGTCTACCTATCAAGCGGCTCGTTCCATTTGGATCGAGCCGCTTTCGCTTACATCATCCTCTGCCCCTGCCGCTGCTCCGGGAAGGGCGGGTCCAAGCGCCGCAGCAGGCCGAACTCCGTTTTTGCCACGCAGTCGTTTTTCATGCAGTCCTGACCGTATTGCTCAAAATCCATGTAGCCGTCCAGCTCGTAGATGGCTTCATCATCCAGCCCCAGCGTTTCCTGCAATCGCTGCTGACCGTAACCGTAGGCGCCCTCCGTGATGCGCCGGTAGTTGTCCAGATTTCGCAGCAGCTCACAGGCTCCGCGCAGCGTATCCGGCCGCTCGGCCTCCAGCACGGCGGCGTAGGTCAGGAGCGCACCGTCCTGTTGCCAGATGTCCTCCGAGGCTTCGGCAAAATCGTTGTAGTCCTCCACGGCGGGGCAATCCGTATCACGGATCAGTTCCCCAATGTACGGCACCTTGAAGTGAATATCACAGAGCATAGCGTCCGCGAAAACATCGATATCAAGATAATTTTTCACAGCATCGAGGTATTCCTCATCAGCGGGGAGCACAAGGGTGTAGTCCGGCTTTCCCTCGACACGAAGCGTCATGCGGAGCATTTCATCCCGATTTTCATTGCGCCAAGGCTCTGCCGGCGAAAGATAGCTGCGGTCAATCCCCATATCCGGCGTCAGCAAGCTGCGGGCGTTGGGGATAAAAGCACTGTATCGGGCGTAGTTGTAGCCTTGCGGGTCAATAAGGAATCCGTCCGTTCCCTCCGCGTCGAGGATGAGCAGACAGTGCCTGGCATCCTCATCGTGTCGGATGGCATTTTTGTTCTCCGCGATGAAATCATAGTCAGCCAGCAGTGCGCGGCTGAACAGCCGGAACCGCGGGCTTGGCAGCTCAATGACCTTATCCACGGCGCAGGGTTCTGCCTCACACCCGGTCTGCTTACACTTCAGTTCTGCTTGAATGATCACATCATCCCTCCCATCTCCATGTGGCTGCTCTGGCTGCCGTCCATCACTTCCTCCATGCTGTAATAGCCCTTATAGGCGATGTAACCCCGGTCGGTGAATATCCCGTCCTCCGCGTTCATGCGCTCCGTTCCGTACTTTTCGTAGTCATAAAAAGCGTCGAGATTTTCGTCATAGTCGAAGTGACCGGACTGCCGGATCATGTACTTGCCGTACTCGGCGGGAGAGTGCGCGCTGGGGGCGAAGTCAAATAAGTCGAGGTTTTCCGCAAGATTTTTGATCTGTGCCGCGGACTTTGGCTCTGCCAGCATGACCACAGCGCCCAGCTTTTCCATCTCCGCGTTTGACAACCCATCCGTTGCCGTTGCCAGTTCGTTGAGGTCGGAGAGAGTTTCGTACTCCATATCCAGAAGAACATCCACCTCGTTGGGAAGCTGGCTGTCCTCCAGCCGCAGGCGAACATCGGCGGGATCTGTGATGCCCCCGCGAAGGAGGGCGCGGTCGATCTCCTCCTGAATCATGGGGAGGTGCAGCCATGTGATGTGCTCGGTGTCCTCTGGCTCGGCTTTGGAGGTCACCGCAATGGTGATGGCGTTCGGCTCATAGTAATAGCAGGGAAAGAACCGCCCGTCATAGATCTGCTCCAACTTCATGCCGTTGTCGTAGACCACGCCGTAGGGGGTGATCGTGCCGCTGCCGCTTTCGATGAGCTGCCGTGCGGTTTTCTTGCCGTCCAGCGCGTTCAGCTCATCCACGCTTGCGCTGCCGCCGTGCAGGTTCATGTAGTGGTCGCGGCCGATGGCGGCGAGGTCGGAAAAGTCGGTGATGACCGTGGCCTGCTGGCAGCAGAAGGTCAGGTTGATGAGATCCTTCAGCTCGAAAAGCTCCAGCTTGTGTGCCATTGCCTGAAACTGCGCGGCCTCGCCGGTGTCGAAGCTTTCCAGCCGCTTGGCGAGGTAGTTCAATTCCTCCACATTGACCGTAAGCGCCTTCATGCGTTTGAGAACGGTGTAGACACTGTCGAACTCCACCACCTTGCAGTCCGCCTTGACCGCGTCGCCGATCTCCAGCGCCTTCAGCAGCTCCATACAGTATGTGTATTGGTCCCGGGGAATAGGGAACGGGATGGTCGCCACACCGTATTCCGGGTGGTTGGGATTACTCAAAACTGCGCTCATCATGATCATTGTCCTCCTTTTTCTCGTTGATCTCGTTCATTCGGCTCCGCAGGCAGGTTCCGTCCGCGCCCCAGCAGAGAAAACCATGGCGGGGGTAAGGGCAGTCCTTGCACTCCGGGGAGCGGCTGCAAACAGGCTCCGGCAGCGGCTCCTGCTGGAAGCCGGGGAAGTGCGGAAGAATGAGTTTGAAGTGGATCGTGCCGTAAATTTCCATCATCTTTTCCTCCTTAAACCAAAAAATGCCGGACATTTCTGTCCGGCCTGCGTGGATGCTTATTTCATTGTCATGCCGCTCTGTTCCGGCGCATCCCGCTGCCGCAGAGCATCCGCAGGCAGCAGTCCGCCGACTTGTTCCATCAGCTCCGCCAGTTCCCGATCCCGTCCAAACGAAAGGCTTTCGTCCTGTTCACGGACAAGCCTTAGCGCGCGGTAGATCTCCGCAAGCTGCTCCGGCTCAAAAAGGGCGTCTTTTGGAACGAGATTGCCGCGGACGGTGAAGTCCCGCTTGGCGGCATCGTAGTCCTCCTGAAAATAATGTCCGTGATGGACGCCTTTGCGGTCGAAGTCCCACTCCCAGGTCACAAACTGGCCGCCGCGTTTGGTGGGGTGGCCCGCCAGCACCGCGTCACCGAAGTCCGCAAGGATGCGGTAGTCACCAGTGAGACCGCTTGCCTTGAGCCGCGGGGCGTATTCCATAGCGGTCATATACTCCAGTGTCTTCGCGGCGATGTCCTCGATACGAAACAGGGCATCCTCTGCCTGTGGCGTGTCCGCATCCTCCCGGCGATAGTACACGCTGCCATTGCCGGTGATGCGGCACAGGTCGCTGCCGTTCCATTTGACGGGGAGCTGCTGATCCTCCGCGGGCATGGTTCCAAAATCCATGCGGCGAAGGCGGATACTGGTCTCTTCGAGGTAACGGAGCTGTGCCGTTTCATTTTGACTGTCCATTTTGTGTTCCTCCTGCAAAAAAATAAGCCGGAGCATAGAAAATGCTCCGGCCGGTTGATGAATTAGGCAGAGACGCCCTTTTTGACGTCTGGAAATGAAAAAGGGCGCCTATTTGATGGCTTCGACGAAACCAACAAACAGACACCTGAAAGATCGTATGAAATTTTGAAGAAAAAACGCTCTATTCTGCGCCCGCAAAAAGGGCGCTTCTCAGGATTTTACCTTTGAATCTGTGAAAGGGGAAGTTCGAATCCCTTCAAGCCGTTGGGAACTCCGAAAATATCCATTGAAAAAATGGTGAAATTTTAGAAATACAAAAAGCCACACCCCTTGGTACTCTAAGCGTTTCGCTTAAAATATCCAGATTGGTGTGGCTTTTTGGTACGCCGTGAGGGATTCGAACCCCCGGCCTTCTGGTCCGTAGGTTGTCTCACGCACAAATCGGAGCCGTTTCGGCTCCGATTTGTGCTTTTTACCACCGTTCGCTCGGCGGATTTTCCATTGTTTCCGTCCAGCCCTGCCCGCTTTTTTCGCGTTCTGGGTCAAAAGTGGGTCAGAGGCTGTAATATCCGTAGAGGACTGGCGAGCTGCAACCTTGCGCCACAGTCCACACTATCTATCCTCATACCACAAATGGCGTAAGAATCAGCGTTTCGTGGGTGTATTTGTCCATCACGGCAGTTGCTTCGGCCTCGGTGACAGAGTGAAAGTCACCACTGCTGACATACTGATCCGTTGTGACGGAGTAGCGCCATGGTGAGCCGCCGGAACCGCCATCCAGATACAGCAACGTTTCCAGATGCTGTAACTCTCCGCTGGTATAGCGGTAGTAAGAGTAGCTGCTTTCAAATGCACTGCTGCTGCCTTCGTTGGCCAGACTACCATCGGTGCAGAGATACCAGCGGCTGCGGTTCCAGCCGTCCACCACGCGGACAGCCTTTGCGCCGTCGAGCCGGTAAATATTGAAGATCACGCTGTGGCCGTCGCCCCAGTCCGCGCCGAGCAGCAGCTCAGGGATCCCATCACCGTCAAGATCACGCAGCAGCCAGCCGGGTGTCTGGTAGTAGTCGTTCGCGGACAGGAGATCGTGGCTGAAGTCGGTCTGCGCCTCGCTTGCACCGGAGCGCCGCAGGTCGCTGATCTCGGCGAGCAGCGCGTCGTAGGCAGCGTAGCCGGTCGTGCTCGCCGCATCGCCGCGCGCAGGGGGCGAAAACACGGAGGAGGCAGGGCACATGTCATTTATGTGGATTCCGTTGTCCTTCAAAAATCGCGTGAGTACGCCTTGTGAGTCGCTTTGCAGTGTCTCGTATTGGCGCTGGCTGACAGGATCGTTTTCCAGGAACTGCACATCGGACGGCAACACCAGCAGATACACATACTCATCATCGGCTCCGAGGACATACTCGGCGATGCCGAGAATCTCGGGGACAGGCAGTGCGTCATAGCCCCTCAATTCCTTGAAATTATCCCAGCTCATAGCGACCAGCCACCATACGTTGCCCATTCCCCCGTCGGGATACGCCGCAAGTGCGTTCTTTTCCGACAGATGGAACAGCATGATCCCATATCCCAGATAGGCAGTCCCCTTGTCGCAGGCGGAGAGCTCTGCAATATCCTCCCATGCAGCGGGAACGGTGAGCGTCAGCGACAGCGTCGGCTCGGTCATGGTTTTCATTTCCTCCTCTGCCGGCTCGCTTGCGCCAATACATCCAAACAGATAGTCTCTCAACTCCGCACTTCCGGAATGCAGCTCATAGAGCCGCGCTGTCTTGCCGCCTGTGATGGGGTTGACCAGCATTTCACGCTCAGAGAGCATGATCTCGCAGCGTTCGCCCGCGGCGCTGATAAAATAGAGCCTTGCATAGCAGTCCTCCATTGCTGACGCAGCACCAAGGCGTTTGTATTGCAGGGCATCCAGCAGAGCGTAGACGGCGTCCGTTTCTTCCGCCGTCAACTGGACGTTGGATGGCTGCGCGCCGCTTTCGTCCGTTACATCGGCATAAGTGACCTGTTCCCGATGGAAACCGACCAGTCCGGCGGCGTCGGTATCCGTAGGTGGATTCGTCAGAAAGCACACCGCTACACGATGCACACGACGGCTGACGCTGCAACGATCCAGAACGCGGGCTTTTTGTAGCGAAGCGCATTCCGCACACGCTCCTTGACGCCGACTTCGCCGAACGCCAGAGGACAGGCAACGACTGCTTTACGCGGTACGCTGCACGCAAGCAGTACCGTCGAATAAGTCTTAATAGCAGTCTCATTCATGTCGCGGATCACACGCTCGTCGCAGGCCAGTTCAATGTCGCGGCAGAGCAGCGCATAGGCGAGCCACAGCACGGGGTTGAACCAGTAGACAGCCAGCAGCGCGAAGCCCAGTGGCTTCCACCAGTGGTCACGCCGCGCGAGATGCGCTTGCTCGTGCGCCAGTACATTCTGCCGCTGCACCTCGTCCAGAGTGGACGGCAGATAGATGCGCGGTTTTACGACGCCGAGAATGAACGGCGAGGAGATGGCATCACAAAGGTAGATATTTTCCCGCACACGAAGCGATACGCTTACACGCCGCCGCAGCCGCAGGTAACTCACGAGTGCGTAAGCAAGCATCGCCGCGAGGCCGATGAGCCACGCCCAGCCTGCGATATATGCCCCCGCGTAGAGCGGGTTGACGTTGGCTGTCGGCACGGCGGCAAAATGCTCGCTGAGCGAGGGATTCACTGCGTTGTCGATGATGTTCACGCCGCTCGTGATGGTTGGCGCAGGGTCAAACTGCACGACCGCGGGACTGACCGTTTCGGCACTGGGGATCAGGCTCAAAGCACTTTCGATGGAAAATGGCAGCATAAGCCGCAGCGCGACGATGCCCCAAAGCAGAACATTCATCCACTTGGGCGAACGCTTTGATACCAGGCGCAGTACCAGCACGGCCAGCACCAGCCAGCTTGCGGAAATGCTCAGATTCAAGAGCTTCAAAAAGACGGCGGCCATTGGCTCACTCCTTTCCGCAACGGTCGATCATGCGCTGAATTTCCGCAATGTCCTTCTCCGAAAGAGATTTCCGGGTGGTAAAAGCCGCCAGAAATGCGGGAAGGGAACCGTCGAAGGTGTCCTCCACAAATTTCTCACTCTGTACGGCGTTATAGCCCTCCTGTGAGAGAAGGGAAGTTACCGTGCCGTTTTCGTTCTGAAAGATACCGTGTTCGCAGAGTTTTTTCAAAACTGTGTAGGTCGTGGATTTTTTCCATTGCAGCTCCTGTTCACACAGCTTTACCAGTTCGCCGGAGGTCAGCGGCTCATGCTGCCAGATGAGTTCTGCAAAACGCGTCTCAACAACGCCCAGTTTGTAACCGTCCATATGTGCCACTCCTTTTTTACCAGTCTACTTGCGATAGACTCCCGATACTTGAAGTCTATCACAAGTAGACTGCATCTGTCAAGCACATTTTGCACCGCTGAAGTCAATGATGACCATCCGACCTTGGAAAACGGCAAGTTAGCCGCTTTGACAAGCGGCCGTCCGGCGTTTCGACAACACGCGGAGCACGCCGAGGGTAGTGATACCACACCCTCTTTTGCATGTGTGGAAAGCCCTGCGCGCAGAGTGAAAAAACAGCAACATCACCAAATTGCAAACAGAGCAGCGCAGCCCAGCGGGACTGCGACGCCTTCGGAACAGCGACGCGCATGAGCGCATCGCTGTTCCGAAGGCTTTCGGTGTTCGTCGGGAGCACCTCCGGCCAAGGCTCAAAAGCGGCAAAGTTTGCCGTTCTGACACCCGGCCCGGGGATGTTCGTGAACGTGCAGCTCGTGTCGAGGGTAATGATAGCGCCCCCGTCCGAAACGCCCCCTGTTTCGCTGTGTGTGCCGTTGTGTGCGATCCTGTTGGCGAAGGCGAGTGTGTACCCGCTTTCGACTGTGAAAGCAAACGTGGGGCATTTGTGCGAGAAGTTGAAAAATGCGATGAAAGATGGTCTGAGATAGAGTTTGAGGCGGCAGCTTTGACAGATTTTTCTCTTCTACTGGTGTTGAGGGTTCACAGTGAACCGGGAAATGTATGTATATAAAAGCGTGGAGGACTAAAAGGAATTTCGCTGACGGCACAAGACCGTGGTGTGGCTGGGGGAGGGAAGGCCCCTGTTTCGGCGTGCAAGCCGCTGTGTGCAATCCTTCTCCGAAAGCCGAGTGTGTACCCGCTTTCACCCGTGAAAACGAACGTGGGCCGTTTGTGCGAGAGGTTGAAAAATGCGATGAAATGCGGTTTGGAACAGCGTTGTGCCGGTAACTTTTTGGCGATATTCGCGGGAACGGTCCTGGGCGAAAAGCCGAACTTTACAGGAAGGTTTTTCGAGTGGCGAAGGCCGTTCGATTTTAGCACAAGATAAAGGGCCGCAGTCGCAAGCGCCCGCGGCCCGGCCACAAAGCCCCGCAGTGCGGGGCTTTCCGGGGTTTGGAAACCGCAGTCTAAGGTGCACCTTGAGAGGCGTTTTCGCAGTCGTGGGTGAACGTGAGGCACGGAAAATACCCGTGACAGCGGACTTTTCGAGGTGACCGTTCCGCAGGCGGTTGAGGAATCCGCTGTTTTCAACCGCTCAAAAAAGTGATTTCCAAGTGAGAGAAATTTTCGGTGTGGATCGCGCATATTTTGCGCTGCTGTAGTCAATAAAAAGGGCTTTTCATCCGTTCAAAAATCGCACCGCTGTAACCAAAGAAGCGTCCCCTCCGGCAGTGCAAAATTTGCGCCGCAATAGTCAAAGATAAGGCGGCGCGGCTTCAAGGGGCAAATGATAACTTTCTGATAACAGTTCCGTTTTCCGGTAGCTTTGTTCCCTTGATTACGGTATTGTTCGTTAGCAAAGGAGGCTGATATCATGCCAAAAAGACGAGCAAACGGCGAGGGAAATATCCGAAAACGCAAGGACGGACGCTGGGAGGGCCGCTACACAGTCGGTCACGATCCAGAAACAGGAAAGGCCATCATCAAGAACGTCCTTGGTAAGACGCAAGCGGAAGTAAAGGAAAAGCTGAAGAAAGCCATCGAGGAAAACGTCGGTATCGACTACGGACGGGCCAAGACCTATGTCCTCCGATCTGCCCGTTGCGCTCTCGGGCGGTCGCACCGTCCAAATAGCTCCCGCCGTTCAAAATGGCGTTCTTACCGAACTTTTTCTTGATGTCGAGCATTGCTTCCTGTATTTTGCGCTCGCGCTCCAGCTTGATTTCTTCATCCTTGTGCTGCTGTTCCTGCGCCGCGATATCGTCAAACAGGTTGAACTGCACTGGCGCTTCGGCTTCCTGCGGGACATCGTCCTCGCTCACGATCTTGTTCGCCGTGATGGTGATCCTGCGGACGGACAGCTTGGGGTTGACCTTTTCGTCATAAATGCTGAGAACGGCATCCATGATGCTGCGCGCAGAGGACGTCTTGCGCGGTAAATTCGCTGTACCGTGTGCATGCTTGGGGATTTTCCTGCCGTAGCGGTCCGTCACGATCTCGCCGCGGAAATTGCCGCCTGCGGTGTTTTCAATGTCGTAGCCGACCGTCAGCGTGAGCTGGTCGGTCACGAGGCGTTTTTCAAGCAGGTCCATTGCGACGGCCTCTGCCATTTCGCGCACGACGAGGCGCGCTTTATCGTAAGGATACGGACACTGCAAAACCTGCCCGGAGCTGATGCTGTTTGTCTCCGGCCGGTACGCTTTGATGTCTTCCATCCGGCACGGCTCCCAGCCCCAGGCGTGGTCGATGAGCAGCTCTGCGTTGATGCCGAACATCTGGTAGAGCAGCTCTTCGTTGTAGTATTCGCTCGGCTTGCCGATGGAGCATTTTGCAATGTCGCCCATGGTGTAGATACCGATGGCCTCGAGCTTTTTGGCGTAACCCCTTCCAACGCGCCAAAAATCCGTCAGCGGACGGTGCGCCCAGAGCTGCCTGCGGTAGCTCATTTCGTCAAGCTCCGCGATGCGGACGCCATTTTCATCCGGCGCGACGTGCTTCGCCATGATGTCCATGGCGACCTTGCAGAGGTAGAGATTCGTTCCGACGCCCGCCGTGGCCGTGATGCCCGTGGTGTGCAGCACATCGAGGATCATGGTCTTTGCCAACTCGCGGGCGGTCATGTGATACGTCTCGAGGTGGCTGGTCACATCCATCATCACTTCATCGATGGAGTAGACGTGGATGTCCTCGGGCGCGACGTATTTGAGATAGACATTGTAGATCTGCGTGCTGATCTGAATGTATTTCGCCATCTGCGGCGGCGCGACAAGGTAGCCCACCGCGCGCGACGGGTCAGCTGCCAGCTCACGGGCATCGCAGCTCTTTTCAAAAAGATTGCCGCCTGCTTTGCGCCGACGTTCGGCGTTGACCTCCTTGACGCGCTCAACCACTTCAAAAAGCCGCGCTCTGCCGGGGATGCCGTAGGCCTTCAGAGAAGGCGATACTGCGAGACAAATGGTTTTCTCCGTGCGGCTAAGATCTGCTACGACCAGATTGGTCGTCATCGGGTCAAGACCGCGCTCCATGCACTCAACGGACGCATAATACGATTTTAAGTCAATGGCGATATATGTCCGCTGCATGGCGTACCTCCTCGCTCTTAGTGTCTATCAGTATAGCACAACACCATAAATCGAACAACTGTTTGTATAAAACTTTTGCGAGGAATCTTGTGGAAACAGTCAGTTTCAAAAGTGCGTACGTCATGCTACAATGGAACGCGTTTGTGATTGGAGGAGGAAGAATGTTTTATACGACAGAGGAGGCCGCGATCGTGTGCGGCTTTTTGGATTTGTACCTAAACCGCGACAGCGTTGATCGCGCCGTGCGGGAGCAGAATCGAAAATTCCAGCGCAGCGCCGCGAGGGGTGACCTTCGGCGCGAGGATTACCGGTGGGCGGAAAAGGCGCTTGACTTTCTCCAGCCCTGCTGGTGGCAGTCGCATGAGGATTATAGAGCGCTGCAAAACGCGCTGCTGAAAACACATTTGCTGGCAGAGTTGAAATAAGTTCAGAATACGGCGGTCAGGTATCCTGACCGCCGTATTTTCATTTGAATGCATGGGTCGCTCCGCTGTCTGTTGGCAGCATCTTACATTGCCCTGAATGGCAGAGCGGCCCTCGCTGTTTCTGAAATTTGTCGTTGCTCAGTCCTATTCGACACTACTTCCCGGACTGTCGGGCGGTTGAACGAACCGGCGCCTGGCAGCGCCCATCGGGAATCTCACCCCTCCGAGGATCTCTCCGAGCTGCCCCCATTGCTTGCGGCTGTGGCTGGACAGGATGTACCATTATAGGCTGACGGGATCATTGCAAGACAGGCTGCCACACCTGCTTTTGGCTGGGTGAGTTTCGCTTGGCACCTTAAAAGGCCGTTCATTGACATCGGAGGCTTGTCCGATGCAGGTGGTCTTCGCGCACCCGCCGCATCGCTGCTCCCCTTCGTCAGGGGACCGTCAGCTGACGTTATTCGTCACCGGATATAGCCGCTGTTGTATCGGCATTTTTCAAAGGACAAAACCTGCCGCTTCGTCCGGCAGGGAGAAGAGTATTTGATCCCTTCACCTAAGTACCCGCCACAGACGCATTTCTACAAAAAGAATTTTCAATTTTTCAGAAGTTTTTTTAATTTCCTCAGAATACACCGCTCCTGATAGCTGACGCTCTGCTGCGTTACGCCAAGGTGTCGGGCGATTTCAGCCTGGCTGAAATCGCACCAGTACCGCAAATGAAGGAGAAGCCTCTCATCGTTTGGCAGTCGTTCTACCGCGCAGCGCAGATTTTTCAACTCGATTTCATGAAGCAAGGTCTCCTCCGGAGAAGGCTCCTGTTGAGCAAATTGGTGCTCCTCTAAAAGGTGTTCGTAGGAAAGCTCTCTCTGCGGCCAGATTACTGTTTCCATTGTCCTTTTGTTCGTTCGAGTGCGATTTACCTTCAAATCGTACTCCAGATACTCCTGCTTTCGGTCGCATTGCTTCAGGAACTTCAAAATGTCCGGGCGCTCCTTCAGACAGGGGTATATTTTCAAATAGTCGGGATGATAGGCATCTCGCTTTTTCATATTTAAGTCCTCCGTGTTCTGAAAATTTTGAAAAATGGCAAAATTTCAGAAACGGTGGTCCACGGCAGCGACAGTTGCTTTGCAGCCGTTGCCAAATAAGAAAAAGGCAAGCGTACAGCTGCGGCTGTACGCTTGCCTTTTTATCGATAAAATGATGAATCGCCGTGTAGACGAAATATACTTCGCAAGAATAGAGCTTTACTTCTAATTCTTCTTCGTATTTGTCCCCTTTACCCGGCGCATCCTTCCAGACTGAAAAGCCATATAGGACTCCGAATGCCGGGCCCTTTTTTTACGGAACCTCCCAAGGTTTCCCTTTGTCCATAATAATACCTCGCTATTTCTACGAGTGATTAGAACCACGATTCTAATATCTTGAAGCTAAACAGCATTCATCAGAAGCGTGGTTCCAATTAGAATGAAAACAATAGGAAGGGTGAAGGTATGCACGATATTTGCAATCTTTTTGGAGCTGCCCTGAGCAGGACGCGGCGCGAACTGGGCCTGACACAAATTGAATTGGCCGAAAAGCTCGGGACGACGGATCGCAGCATTTCTGACCTGGAGCGAGGAAAGACCAATCCGAAGCTGGATACGGTCGCACATTTTTCGCGCTCTTTAGGGATCGGCGTAGATGCACTGGTTGGGATCGTGCCGAAAGGCGATGTCCCATCTTGCGTCAGGACGTTCTTTGCCGGAATGAGCGCCGAGGAAGCGGCTAAATACATACGGCTCTGTAAGGACGCCGACGAGCTCACAAAGGAATAGTAGCGGCATAAATTAGGCGGCGGTAAGCAGATCGTGCTTATCGCCGCCTTTGATACTACAGAGACGGCATACGGTCGTTACTTGTGGTATCTGCATTAAAAGATATCCCATAATGGCCTACCATAATTGGGACTGCAGCAATCTTAGTAGGTGCAGTCATTTCTTGCTATTTTCCAAGGATAACCAATATCAGAAAATTTCCCATAAAGGAAATTAAAAAATCTTTCAATATACATTCCTTTATAGGTTTTACTTGCTTGCTATTATAGATGCGGTTACAGAAACGACTAATCCACATAGCGCATCCCGCGCTCAAAACAGCGCACCACCACATAATTGAGAATGGCAGAGCGTATCTATTTGCGAAGTAAACTATTACTGCATCAATGAAAGCAAATAGTGCCATTCCTATGAGGGGCTTTTCCGCATTGGCGTTCATAACATTTCTCCTTGTAATAAAACGTACAGATTAGTTATAATAGGATCATCGTATAGAAAAGTACCCGGACGCACTTACTCGCCGGCCCGTATCGGCCTTGACCCTTGACCTTTGTATATGTTTGTTACGACAATACTTCGGCCATAAGTTATGCGATTTGTTGGGCTAATTCAGTGCGTTATCTACTACAAAACGAATATCGCCAATCTCGCTTTCCATCTGCCGATATTCCTCCATCGTTTCCGGCGTGCATTGCACATCGCTGGCATAGTACAGGAGATAAGTGCCGTCTTTGGTCGTCATGATATACTGACACAGAGCGTAATCCCACTCTCCACCAGCATCCACCTGTTCTTTTGTGAGTTGTTCGTCCCAACGCCTAATGTAAAACAAAACCCCGCCGGTCTGCCCTTCGTCGCCACCTATGAGTGCCTTACGGATTGCGGGGTTGTAAACTTGATATACTTTTGAAAATTCACTCTGCTCAAGTGCGCACCGACCTTTCCAACTGTCCGGTAAGATTAAGGTAAGCCCGAGTGTCTCAATTGTAAGTGACTCCTGCTCTATAGGAACCTCGACCACAGTCTCTCTGGCAAAGGCAAACGCGCCCACGCAAAAGCTGCACACCATGAGCGCAATACACGCGGCAACCGCGGTCCAGCTTCTCAGCCGCTTTTTCCGGTGCTGCTGCGCGTAGTTCGGTATCTGCTGCGCCTGCTGAACGAGACGGTTATCGGAATTCTCGATGCAGTCTGATAGCTTCTTCGGATTCATATTTCAATGCCCTCGCTTTCCAAAGTTTTGCCTTGTGTTGAATAACATAGACTTGATCTTAATCGGATGTATACTATCATTTTGCCTGAAACGACTGGATAAGCCAACTATTGTTGCTTTTCTGCAATGTCAAAACGGCTGTTCCTCCACTATAGGATGATGCTCCCCATAACGTAACAATGTTACCGCTTTTTTCGCCATAGCTTAGGTTAAATACTCCGGGGCCAAAGTCACTTGAAGTAGTGTAGAAACAGTCCGTTTCGGGAACATAGCACAGTTCAGCCCTCCAGTCTGATTGCATATCTTCCATAGTGATGCCAGCGTACTGCATCAAAATCTTGTTAATGTAGCTTCGTGGTAGGCGGTGACAGGGAACGGGCATTTCTTCGAGCGTCAACAGGTGACTACTGGTATTGCGCCAATCCAGCTTTTTCTGCACGAGCTGGAATTCAGCCTCATCCTCTGGTCCAAGCTCTTCCTGACTTGGACAGTAGGTGATGAAAGCATTTGCGTCCAAGTTGCGCGGATCGTCATATAGAGAGGTAAAGAAGCAGCTGATGGGCGTGGACGAAACCACATATCCGCCCCATTCTTCAACGTAAGTGCTTACCTGACTGGATGTGAAAGCTTCAAACTCGTCCAATTCGTCAGCGGCGAGCGGAGTTCCAATACTGCGGTTAAGAGTGGCGGCTTGGGCTTCGTTATACCAATTTCCAAAAGTGTCACAGAGCATCCAACTGAGTTGCTGTGTCGAATCGGTTTGCGATAAAGTGCTATCTGCCAGCCTAAACCAGTTATCTCCAATACTAGTAGTCACATGGAGAGGGCGAACTCCTTCAAATCCGTTTCGGTAGGCAGTAAGCGATACGCCATCGCCATTGAACGAATAGTGGCAGTCGCCGTTGGAACTCCAGTGTTCTGGCGGCTGACAAATCTCCCACATATCATAATTCTGTAATTCAGTTATGTATTTTTCTGCGCGGATAGCAGCGTTTGCTGGGTATGTTTCCTCATTTTCGCCATTGTAGTAGGTCAGTGTTGCATTCGATGCATCCAGCGTTGATAAGATCTCCTTGAGGTCGGTGATGTCCAGCGCTGTTGGTGTTGTGTTTGACTGCTCCGGATATGACGGTTCTCTTCCACTGCATCCGGCTATCGCAAGCAACAAGATGAGAGCAAGTGAAGAATGCACAAATCTCTGTGTCGTTCGGTTCATAATCTTTCCTTCCTGTCATAGCAAGTTTAGCGGATGAAAATGATTTATTGGAATCGATAGCCTTGTGTGGTGAGTGTGCTGAGATAGGCCATGAAGTCTTCCTGTTGCAGAAAGTGTATGAAATCACCGCTTTCAACCATATGGAACGAAGCTACCTTTTCCGAAGTGTCCACCCAGACCAAGTACATGCTCATTTTATCAGTTTCCATAATTTCTAAAAAGCTCCTTAATATGTAACAAGTTTTTGATTATCCCTCGACATCCATATATTTCTTTTTTTTCTCAAAGAACTCCTTTTATCTTCTGCTCATCGAATTGCTTTTGCTGTTTTATAGATGTTTATTCTTTGCAAGAAAGCGCATTCTTTTTACATCTATATATCAGATATATCTAAATCCGCTATGTGGATTGTTCGTTTTTAAAACCGCATCTATGATAATCGGGAAAAGTCATCCGCAACTCGGATTTGAATGTGAAAATAGGGTCCAACATCACCCATACCGGTATAACTGCGATCTGCAGTATATTGAAAAAAGCCTTCATCTCCCAGTGGAGTTTCACTCAAGCGGTCAACATTTAAGGTTATGGTAAGAACCACATCGTTTTTCTCTTGTGTGATCTCTGCTTTTTCAATTAGCAGACAATTTCCCGTCAGTTCACCAGCAGGAAAGTCTTCCGGATAAAGGGAGCCATAGATTTTCAAATAATCTGTAGTAACACCATCCGCCAACTCTCCGCTGTCCAGAAACGTATTATGGAACCTAACAAAAATAACATTTCCGTTTTCTGGAAAAGATATCTTTGTATAGGGGATCTCACAGTAGGCGGCTGTAAAATCGCTGCCGTCTGCCAGAGGTGCAAATGCCACAGTAACACCACCCGCATCAATCTGAGCAGAACGAACAGCCTCCCTTCGTTCCTGCATCCCCATATAATAAGTTTCACCAGAATCGGCCCAGTAAGTGCTAGACACACTTGTCCCATAGCCGCTGTAAGGGAAACAATCTAACGGTATACCCTGCTCATCACAGATAAAATCCAAAGTTGCAGTCTCCACATGTGGAAAACTAGGCACACCATTATAGCTGTTCGGACCACCAATAACGGCTTTAACTGCAGCCTTACGCAAAATTTTTAAGTCCAAAAGCGGTTCATCCAAATACATCATCTCATATCGGATACCACTTTTACCGTAAACCCAATCTAGCCACTGACCGCTTCCTTCCCAGCCTCGCTGTACCAGGAAATCCCCCTTATAGGCCGTTACAGACAGAATCGGAGGATTGGTGGGGTCATCTGTATAATCCAGAGCGTACAAAGCACGAATTTCATTCTCAGTAGTCACCGGAGTATATAAATCGCCCGAATTTGCCGTTTGATTACCGTCATGAGATTTACTACCGGTAGGAGCTTCGCTATCACATTGGATCTTGCCGCTTTTTGCTGGAGTATTTCTACAGGCAGACATAATTAACAGTAGCAGAAGAACAATGGTCAAGCAGAAATGAGACCTTTTCATGATAGCACATCCTTTCGTTTCTACCTTTAATACCGACAGTACCGAAAGGTAACAGATAGTTGTCGGCGCACACGTGCTGGTGGCTTTTCTTATACATCAAGCCACCACGCCTCACCATTAAGTGCAATATTTTCTTTGCTGCGAGGCATCGGCAGATAAACGTATCCATAGGGCATCTCTCGGTAATCACCCGTCAGCGCATTGATATAGTGTGCCTGCGCTGAATACAGCTTCTCATCTAACTCCAGCATTCCAATACACTCATCTTCGCCCATCGTCTCAGGAGCATAACCAGAAGAAGTATTCAAAAGCTCCTCATATCGCGCAAAAAATAATACATCGCCGTTATCCCACACGGCCTCCACATTGGATGGCGGCGGTTCCAGCCTCAACCGCAGCGCATTGCGTGGGATTGAAGAATAGAGTACATCGGCTTGCTTGTTCGGCAGATATAGCCGATAGATTCCGATACCCTCGTCTGTCCCTGCGAGGAAAAAGAGCGTGCATCCGTCCGCCAAATAGATTGGTGCGTGTTCTTTCTCCGCAAGGCTGCGCAGCAATCCTGTTCTATCTGCAAAGAGCGTTTCTATTTTCCCAGAATAACTTACACGCACAAGCTCTGAGGTCTCGGAAATACCATAAATCCAGTTCTTATCAGCCGTCTGAAAGAGATATCCCTTCAATGTAGCAATGTCCCGCATAGGGGTCCCTTTGCTATCCGTCAGGCGAAGCACTGTACCGTCGTAGCTAATATCAGCATCCTGTAATGACCAGCCAGAAAAGACATCTTCTGCATAATCGTAGAGACGTTGCTGAGAAAAGTATTCCTCATAGGAGAGGTATGCTTGCTCCTCCACCTCCCACGGTGTTTTATGCGGTTCTGCCTTCCAGCAGTCTGTAACTAAGAATGCTGCCAACACTGTGAAAATGAAGAGAAGCCGGGTGTATAGACGTTTCATGGGGTACGCCTCCTCCATGTTTATTCCATAAACTATTTATGAATCCTCATTAATGTGTGGTCATTACGCTTTTCATTCATCGTCTCCAAAGACGCCCGCCTACATCAACAACATCACTAGTAATACTAATATCGCATTTGTAAGCATGACCATAAATGTTGTCGGGATTATTGGAATCAATTGAGTAAAAAACTATTTCTGACATTCCATCCTCTACAATGTCAAATGTCAGCACGTCTACTCCATCGATATAATCTGCGTCAACAAGAGACAGCAACTCTGGCCCTCGAAATTCATAATCTAATGGTTCATATTCTGGTGATACCCTTAAAGCAGAAACGACAACATGCTGGAGTTCTTCTTTGTATGACATCTCGATGTGATACTTATCTTGATTGCTGCTTCTGGTAAAAAAACAAAGAAGAGCCAGCAAAATTGCAAATAGGATTATGACAATGCCGCTGAAAATGCGCTTAATGTGGATCAACTCCTTCTATAAGCAATCGTGCTTATCGCCGCCTTTGATACTGCAGAGACGGCATACGGTCGTTACTTGTGGTATCTGCATTAAAAGATATCCCGTGATGGCCTGCCATAATTGGGACTGCAGCGATCTTAATAGGTGCAGTCCTGGAATCATGGGGGTCACTCTGTAAGAGCTTCAACATCGTCTGCAACCAAATTTTTGTGGATTTGGGAAAATTCGTCTTCGTTTTCTTTCAGAAAGATAAGGAACTTATCCACATCTGCTTTGCCGTCTATCTTTGTCGGAATATTTTCATCTAATATTAGTTGCTCCATGACACAAATTTGTTCCAGAGCATTGTTTAGCCAGAGCTTGTCGGCATAGGTGAGACTTTTGCAGTGCTCAAAACTTAAAGCCTTTTCTTGTAAGTACAGCAGACTACGTGAAATACTAATAGATGCCTGTTCGCATATGGGCAGATCATCTGGCATCTGTAGACTTGCGCTTGTGAAATACGGAATGCCACTATTACACCATTCCCTGACATACAGAATACAATATGCAGAGGTATCAGCAATCTCTTTGTTCAACGTCTCACAATTGCTGTACAGTTCAATGTACTGAGAGTTTCCGTTTATAATAGCTTCAATAGGCTCGCTAAGTGTGCCTACCGCGCTTATTCCATAAGCCGTTTTTGAAAGTTTGCTGATTCGGTACTGTACATGGAACATCTGGAGTAATACAGCAAGAAGCACCACTGCCGTAAGCATTATGAGAAATTTGTGCTTTTTCTGAATCATATACTCAGCCTTCCTGAATGTCATTTTTCAAGGGCACCTTTAACGATTAACAGTAAACCGATAATTCCTATAAAGAAGCTTATAGCTCTAAACTCGATTTCTCCGATATAAGGCAGCCACATGTTATTAAGAAAAGCCAGCAAAATTGCAAATAGGATTATGGCGATGCCAATGAAAATGCGCTTAATGTGAATCAACTCCTTCTACGGTATCTGCAGTAAAAGTGGAAGGGAAAAACTAATTGCGCTTGATTTTATGACAATGTAAGATGTTGTCAACGAATAGCAAAGTGCCCCGCTGACATCTCCACAGCTGATAGAATATATTTTGATCTATCCTTCTGACTTTAGGATATGTTCTCGAATTTCTGCTTCATGCTCTTGACAATAGGCGTAGCTGCTTCGCATAAAATCTTCAATATTTCGGTTTCTGTACATGGTGTCTAACGTATCAAGAATTGGTTGCCCACCTACCATCATATCGAAAAAGTACGGATAGACACATCCACCGTTTTCTCTCGGGAAATATGGGTTGATGGAGCTGAGCCGCTCATCTCTCATCACGGATTCGACCACCATTTCGCTCAATATCCATTTGAGCGAGGGACGCTCATATTCGTTGTAGTTATCTCCAAACAACTGGTTCCATACATAGAACCAAACAAAGTGTATGATTTCATGTATTCCACCGCCAATGGCACCCTTTGCGCTGTTCAAATAAAATGTGTCATAGCAGTGTTCTTTTAGAAAACGCGGCTCAATAGGGTTCAAACTCAAATTGCAACGCAGGTCATTAAAAAGGCCTGTGCAATCTATGCTGAAAGCCTCTGATAAAGCAGCTGTAATCTGCGCTTTGCAAGCGTTCCAGTGATGAGAATATAAGGTCACCTTCTCGCTGATCGTGTCCTCCAGTTCAGCATACGCAGCCCTCATGGTGCGTTCAATGTAGTCTTTTCTTTCTGCAACTGGCAAACTTATGGCATATGCCTTGTCAAGCTGCGGATAGAAATGGTATAAAGGTTCAGACCAGAATTCAGCTTCTCCTTCGGCATGAAAATGCATGATACTCTGAATCATGTAATCGACACCGGGATTTACAAATGTAATTTCCAAAGATCGTTCACCTCCGCGTTATTTTCCTATATGGCAGAATGAAGAACTGAAATTTCCGCCAGTAGAGAGATATCTTTTCGTGAAATTTCAAAAGCGCCTCGCTCTATCGTATCTATTATTAAGTACGATAGAGGGAGGCGCTTTTGGACAAAATTTTCATTTCTGTGCGTGAATGCTTTCTGCAATTTGAATTATATCGTGGCTGCTGACAAATCCCGATATATAAAAAGTGGTGTTGTCAGCATTTGACCATATAATTGCGTTTGCATTGTTCGAATCTGTCGATTCAAACAGATCCGCCGCCATACCATTGACCTCGACCTGTGTAACAATGGTTGAGTTTCTGTCGATAAACCATGATGTCTCATCTGTAGCACTGCTATAGCTGAAACTGATCATCTGTCCAGCGTCATTCGAATAGGCTACAAAGGTCGTATTATCTGTATTGTCGTAGTATAACTCTGTATATCCATCTGGAAGCCATGTTGGGCGATAGGATATGATTGATGCCTCATCGGAATTGCTTGCAAATCTATATACAAAGTATGTTTCGTATATTTCCTTGACCCATCCGAAAAAGGCAGCTCTCGCTTCTGTGTCAACAGCCAGCCACGCACTTCCGCTAATCAGGATTGCAAGTATAACAGCTGCAGCCTTGTGCAAAGTTTTATAGAAGTAAGGATGATCTGCGCGTTTTCTCAACTTCCTGATTTTCTTTTCAAACGATGCAGAGAACTCATGAGGAGGGGTAGAATTGTAATCCTGTTCTACGTAACGCAGATATAAGTCGCTGGATTTTTCAGCAGCTTTGCGTAGCTGCGCATCCGTGATCAAAATTCACCGCCTCCTTCTTTGTATAGTATCTCAAGTTGTTTTTTCGCTCTCTGATCAATTTTCTGTGCCCATGATAATGTAATGCCTAACATCTTTGAAATTTCTCGCAAGCTGTAACCGTGATAGTACTTCAGCCAGATAACATGACGCTGTTGCTCTGGAAGCTTGAGGATAGCTTCTGTAAGCAAATCATCCGTGTGAAGTTCGGAGCTCAAACTGCTAAGAATTTCATCGTTGTATTCTGCGGTGGGATGCCGGCCATTCATTCGCAGCATATCAGTTACTCTGTTATCAACTATAGTTACGACAAGCTGCTTTGTTTTTGGACTCACTGGATCAATAGCCGTAATATTTTCAGCTATTTTCATAAATGCATGATGTACTGCATCTTCTGCGTCTTGCTCATGGTGTAGACGTCTGTAGGCAATGTAGTACATAAGTCCGCGGTATTCTCGGTATATGTCTTCAAATTTGCTTTTGTCTTCTTCTGTTTCAATTACTTGAAGATAAATCAACATAGCCTGCAACTCCTACCTATTATGCTGGTGGCATTATACCAAGAGAAGGGGGGAACTGTCCAGACTATAGTGCAAGCTGAGACAACCGAACAAATAGGGGAAAAGGACGTTTGAAGTTCTATTTTACTTTGAGCATGGTTAAACAGCTTATTAGTCCAATGTGTGTATTCTGTTATGTGCAAAAGGCCAGATACATAATCTGGATGAAAGAGAAATGCACGTAAAATTGTGCCCAAACAGAAAAAAGAGGCCTCTATAGTTCATTTATTCCCTATTCCACAGTGAAAATGTTGAGGTTCTGTTTTGTACGCTCTGTGAGGTACGGATTGACAAGCCGATTCACAATATCAACGGTATCGTCGACATACAGTTGATAGCAGTATTTGACGTTTTTACAAGTAACTTCGCCGTTGCCGGGGAGGGTTTCGGATTGAATTTTATCTGTGTCGAGATTCTTGGCGGAGTCTGCGAGCCACAGGAGATTACCCAGGCTCAAATCGGTGCTGCAATAGCTGCTGAAAATGCTTAGGTACTCCTTGAACTTCCACGGCTGGGAAAGCGCCTTCTTGATGGATGCCTTGATGATCCCCTGCTGCGTCCGTGTCCGTCCGATATCGTAGTCGGGGTAAGCTAGAGTTCCGTCATCGTTATATCTCAGGCGACAGACGCGAAGCGCATCCCTGCCGTCTAGATGCTGGAGACCGGGCTCAAAATGGATTGAGAGGTCCTGCGTGGGATCGTCATAGGACATGTGTACAGGAACGTCAAAGTCGATCCCACCGATGGTGTCGATGAGCTCGACAAAACCAGACGTGTCGAAAGTCATGTAATAATCGAGCGGGATTCCCAGCATATCCTCGACGGTCGATTGCAGTGATTCGACGCCGTGCAGATAGGTCGAGTTGATCTTGGGAAATCGGGACGACACGGAAGAAGGATCGACGAGCGTATCTCGCGGGATCGAAACAATGCCGACGTTTTGATTTTCTACATCATACATGACGACCATGATGACGTCGGCATTTCCGCTGCTCTGATCACTGGCGGCAACCAGAAAAGTATAACAGTTTTCTTTTCGCTCCCTGCGGCTCGAGGCGTTCGCGCTCAATGGGGCGCCCTCGCTGTGCGACTCCTGATCGAAAATGTTGGTGCTCTCGCCGTCATCGGGGGATTCGGTCGCAGTGGGACGAAAGGATTCCTTGACGATGTGCAGGGTGGCAACGGTAGCAGCGATCGCCATGACGATAATCAACAGGGTTCGGACAATCGTGAATGAGGTTTTCTGTCTCTTTGCCTCTCTTTTCATTGTCGGTATCTCCTTTTGGTACTAATCTGCGTAATTTGTTTATGTGATTTTGACCTGTTTCGCGACGGAGACAAGTTCGTCCGACGAGAGGCTGAAGCTCAGGAAGTAAATGATCCAACCGTTTTCTTTGTTGGCCTGAAGAATGGCAGCTTTTGTACCGGTTTCTACCGCATAATCCCGAGCTTCACCCCAGTAGAGCGTAGCGTCCTTGCAGAAAAGCGTGATGGGCTTTGACTCGGTATCGTCAGCGATGCCACAGTTTCCTACTCCGCATTTAGAAGGTCTTCAATCAATTTTGGAAAATCTACAGCTGTAGAACCTATTATTTTTGCTTTTCAAAAATGCATACGATACCAGTACCATTTCCCGAGGATTTTTTCCGTGTACTCGAAGTTATCTCCATCGGATTCATGCCAGCTCCAACTGCCGCCGTCAAATTGAAAGCTCATGCTTGTCCCCTGGAACCCGAACGGAACATCCTCATCGGAGTAGTAAAAGCCTTCATAGACGGTTTCTGAACCGAATCCGCTGCTGAATGTGGAAAACTCAATCATCCCGCATTTAGGATAATAACGAACATCTCTCCTCTTGTATCGGTCATCAGGGATAGCCCCTGTCTGAATAACTTCTGCAGCGAATTCTTCAAGATGCGTATAGTTGCATCGGACATACAGGTAGGTTCCAAGTTTGGAGGCCTTTCCCGATATGATCAGCATTGCAAAAATAAGGCAAAGACACAGAACGATGATTTTTCCTCTTTGAGCTTTCACGTAGTATCTCCTCTCTGTAGCTTTTTCGCGTGTAACTGCTTTAATACCTCATACCCCTTATATACGACATACACCACCGCTTGACATATAAACAGCCACATCGAAGCAAAGGCTAAAATCGAGGAAATTATCATTATCTGCGACACATTGACCTGCCACAGAAGTTCTCCAACTCCCCATAGGATCAGCGAAAGCAGCATCATTCTGCGGTAACGCCACTTGTCCTTTTTCTCCGTACACAGCCGCCACGCAGAAAACGCAAGCAGTAGGATGATCGTTCCCCCAAAGATGGGGACGATCCATCGTTCATCTGACTGCAATGAGAAAAGCACGGAAAAGGTTTTGAATATCACAGGATACTTCATGTTCGTTCCTCCTAACTTATTGTAACGCTGCGAACTGAAAAGGCTTACTGGAATCGATATGGCAAGAACTTCGTTTAATATTCGCTTACTCGTTCGGCGGGATCACGGTCTGACCGGTTGCATAGATATGGGAGATAATGAGGTCTTGCTGTGCAATAAGAGACTGATAGGCTTCTGCCAGCATAGGATCTGATTCGCTATATTCGACATCACTCGGTGTTCTGAGCAGATAGGTATAGTTTTCCGTTTGCGCGACGACAACGCTGTGCCCTGCAATGACCGGCGGGTTGTCCTCGCTCCATTCGCCGGGGTAGCAGTCAATAAAGAAAAGAATGCCGCCCTCGCCGTTATCATGGGTTGGCTTGTGATAAAAGGTGATACAATTTCCCCCGTTTTGGTGGTGAAGGCCATATTCTTCTTTAACTTCAACTTGCCCCATCCAATTCAGCGGCATCTCCATAGAAAAACCCAGCTGATGATTCACATAGAGAATTGAGGATGGTTCCTCAGCCGATGCAGACTGATTTGGGATGGTATCCGCTCCGTTTGTTTGATCCTGTACTTCGTTTTTTTCTGAACATCCACTCAAACACAATGTGAGTACCAGAAGCATGACGATCCCTACAGAAAAGGGCAGAGACTTCTTTCGCTTCAACGCTTTTAGGTAATGCTGCATTTGTATTCTCCTCCATATAATCGCTGTTTTTAAGATAGATAGCATGAGCTAAAAGGCTTACTGGAACCGGTAGCCCTGCATGGTCAGCGCACTAAGATAGGCCAGGTATATTTCGCGCTGATCAAAATAGATAAGCTCACTATTATCCACCTCGTGAAATGAGACGATTTTCTCCGCCTCATCTACCCACACCGAATACTCCTTCATATGTCCCTCCCGATCTTGTTATGGCATTTCGCTTCAAGACACTTTCACAGCGAAACTTCCGTAAAACACTGATGCCTTCTTACGCGGGCGTCATCGTCAGCGTATAGTTTGCGGTGCGGATCACGATCTGCGTTACGATGCTTTTCGCCGTGTCGACGCTGAGCTCGGCGGTGTAGCCGGTGAAGCTGTCCTCCGCATAGGAGACATGCAGCGTCCAGGTTTCCGCACTGCCCACAGCGGCGGTGCGCTTGAAATCCGTGATGTGCTTGCTGCGCGCACCTGTGAACTGGCAGTCAAGGAAGCATTTGCCGATGTAGCTATTCTCCGCCCATACATCCACCTCGGCATGAATCGGATAGCCAACATCACCTAGTTCCGGGCTGTTGCCAGAGATGCCAATCTGTTCATTGCTTGCAAAACCGCCCTTGACAGCATAGTAATTTGCAAAATAACTGACACCGTTATCAAAGAACGGGAACGGCTCGGCAGTAAATTTCACGGTGGTGACATCCGGTGTGCTGCTGACGTCGAGCGTGGCGTCGAAACCCGTCTTCTTGCCGCCGCCTTCAAGCATGCCGTGGTATTTGCCGCCCGTGGCGTATTTGCTGTTGAGGATCGTGAGTGCCTTGTCGAGCGCGGCGTCGCCAGTTCCCGGTTCAACTGGAGCAGGGGCCGAGGCTGAGCTGGTATCGATACGCAGACCATTCACAGCATCCCACTGATAGCTCCAGCCGAACGAATCGACCGCGTATGCCCAGGTGAGGGGGAAATAGGTGATGCCGTTATAATTGAAAATGGGATACTTTTCTTCCTTGTTATTGATCTGTGCGCCGTTAACGCTGATCTTATAGCTGGGAAGCGTAACAGAAACGCTGCCGCTTTGCTTTTTTCCTGTCTCAGCAGCATAAGCCGTGCGCGCGCCGCCAGCCGTGATATCCAGTGTCTTGCTTCCATTGTTCCAGTCGGCGCTCACACCCATGAATCGGCTGAGGTGATATGTCATGGGAAAGTAAGTGATGTTGCTGTAAATCAGAAGCGGATACTTGGCCGTTTTATTATCAATGACCTGACCGTTGAGCGTTACCTTACCGGTAACAACGCTTGCACGCATTGCTGCCTCAGCGGTCGGGATGGCACTTAAGGCCACCGTAACGCAGCACGCTATTGCAAGTAGAGACTGAATAATTCTCATGATACCTGACGATTGCATGTTCAGGGTTCTCCTCTCTGTAAAGTCATTTTGTTTCATGAACAGCATGCATAGAGCAGGCTCTTTATCTCAGTATGTAGGACAGTTGATTTGGTTTGCGATAAGGCTATTGTTACATTGCAAGCATCAAAACTAATGTGCCGTATCGGAATATAGGAGCGCTGCTTTATTGGCCTTCATTGCTCCTGTCGCATACTCCTGTTCAGTAAAGAACAAAACACCTACAGGAACATCATCTTTATAATAAAATCGAACCTGGAATATTACGTTTGCGGCCACATTGAGCTGGACGGATACTTTGTTGGCATACCCATATGCATGAACATCAGCTTCTGAGCAATCAATTCCATAGACCTTTTTAACAAAGGCTTTAGCTGTCTCTACCATCTCCGTATTAAATTGGAAATCTTCATTTTTTTCGATGAATACCTGTTCTTCTTCATTTGAGTGGCAGAAATGGTAAAGAGTCTGAGGAAAGTCATAGCCCTTGTAGAAGTCCACGGTGAAAGAATCATCTTCATCTTTCAGGTATTGAAAGCTCAGCATATCATCTTCTTGCGTGATGATCGGTGAGCATTCTTTTGCATCAAAAGAAAAAGCGGACTGCAGATATTTTTCTGCCAAAGCTTGCGTCGGTTTACAAAGGGATACTACATAAAACAACCAAATATGGACTGCCAACCTACTGAATTTACCGCCCTATCGAGACACAGGGCGGTTTTTTCATGGGCAGGGAAAGGAGGTATCCCTATCTGTGGGGCTTGACTGGAAACGGTCAGGCTCTTTTTTCATGCCATCAAAAAAGAAGGAGGAAATGCGAATGGCCGATGAAAAAGAAAAAATCGTAACTGACGCAACCGGGCCGGACGCTGGCCCTGCCCCGGCACAGCCCGAGGC
>ERZ791571.106-NODE-106-length-75999-cov-22.526928_pt1 | contig 75999 bp, 60 predicted proteins | sample MGYA00509972_ERZ791571 | MGnify/ENA primary metagenome ERZ791571 (study PRJEB30046, sample SAMN00791936) | human gut metagenome | study: EMG produced TPA metagenomics assembly of the A metagenome-wide association study of gut microbiota in type 2... | reverse complement strand
TTCAGACGACCGTCTCCCGCCGGATACATGAAATTGACCATGCGGATATCTTTTTGCTGGATAAATGAGATAATGTCGGCTTTGGTAAACTCTGAAGTTGGCTTTTGAAGGAATGCTACCAACTGGTTAGCATTCATTGACAAATCTTGATTCATAATCGGTTGTTTTTCGTTGTTGTATGATTAAAACGGTTTGTTAAATGCCAAAGATAACGAAAAGATTCTACTCCTTAAAGCGTTTTAAATCTTTCCGGCTAAAAATCCATTCCGGAGTATATAGTTTCCCCGCATCCGTTTCCGCTAATTCATACCAGGGGGAAAGGCTGCGACTGACAGGATTTACAAGAATATGAATCTGTTGTGCAGGCATATAGCTCTGCGCCAACAAGAACACTTTCTTTTTGGTAGTCGGATGAACAGCAACATCTACAACAATGACCGCATGTCCGGGTGAGCCTCCTTTAATAAATACATCACCGGGTTGCAAAGAAGTATAAGACACAGCCTGAAGCTCGCGGGATAAAGAAGCCGTTCCGGCATACATAAAGACCATATCGAGATAGTTACGGAAAGTTTTATAGGAATAATCCACTCCTTTGCCCGCAGCATACCATTGCACTTGATTGCCGCTGACTTTTATCCGATTTCCCTCCGCCCATTTCTTGTACCCGGCAAGGAAACCATTGGTGAAGTTGAATTTTATTTCTCCATATCGTTTATGTTTCCACAGAAATTCCGCTCGCAAACGCATTACCGCATCGGCACACTGTTGCAAATCACGGTTACCTATCTCCATATCAATTACAGCGTAAGCTGCAGACTGATTCGATTTTTCTTTTCCATTATAAAGCATCACTTTACTACCTTTCGGCATCAAAGGCAAATTACGTAAGTAACCTGTAAACGAATGATCGGCACAAGCCTCCCTGACATATCCCGTCGGAGGAGCGATTCTTGTAGCAACCGTTTCTTGTCCCCACAATTGCAGGGATGTACAAAGTAACCCTATATATATTAGTAAATACTTCATAACGCTTCTCTTTATATTCTGTTCCGGACAAATATAAGTAATTATTGTTTAAAAAGAGGATGAATGTCTATTTTTATTTTAACTTTGTACAAAGACCTACATACATAACTAAAATTGATAAGCTATGGACATCCAAACATTTATTCAGAACTTCAAAGAGGCATTCGGAGAGAATGCCGAATTACCTCTTGTATTTTGGTATTCAGATATACTGGAAGGAACAGCAGAGAAAATTAACGGTTGCTTCTTTAAAGGCATGAAGACTGTCAGAGAAGGTGGTACTATCAGCTTGAATGCAGAAAATATCGGTTGCGGTGGCGGCAAATTCTACACAGGTTTTACAGAAATGCCTGAACGCGTACCGACTTTTGTCTCACTAAAAGAACGATATAAACAGACTCCGGAAATGGTCATTGAATTTATCCGGCAACTCGGAGTTCCGAGGGCAGAAAAGAAATACCTTCATTTTGCACGTATAGACAAAGTGGCTAATCTGGAACAAGTGGAAGGTGTCATGTTTATCGCCAATCCTGATATGCTTTCCGGACTGACTACATGGGCTTACTATGATAATAATGCCGAAGATGGCGTCGTCTCTTTATTCGGTTCCGGTTGCAGTTCCATAGTGACACAAGCCACTCTTGAAAACCGCAAAGGAGGCAAGCGGACCTTTATCGGTTTCTTCGATCCATCGGTGCGTCCGTACTTTGAAGCGGATAAGTTGAGTTATACGATACCTATGTCCAGATTCAGAGAAATGTGTGGGACTATGCGCCAAAGTTGCCTGTTTGATACGCATGCATGGGGAAAGATCCGGGAAAGAATGGGCACCGAATAAGGCAAAAGTACAAACCAAATAGTTTCAAAATATGTTTCAAGCCTTGAAACTGTTTGTTTCTCGGTGTGAAACGAATGGTTTCAAGCGGTGAAACAAATAGTTTCCCGTAGTGAAACAAAGTGTTTCAAATAGGCTTGAAACTTTTCTGTCCCATTTTTAATATCATAAAGTAAATGCTTAAATTAGTTCGTATTATAAGTTGTTATTCAAAACGCAACGAAGCCTCCTTTTTTCTATTAACTAATTTTAGACAGTTACTTTAGCAAATAGTTCTTTGTCCGGATTAAACCTTTCTAAAAGAAAGAAGTCTAATTTTTAGGAAATTATCGTTCTATTAAACTTTAAAGTTATCAACGAAAATGGAAACATCTGCTAAACTCTATTCACTGAATTACAGCAATGTAAGAACTTACCTCTTTGCCCTGCTATTTGTGACAGGCAACATTGCACTTCCACAAATCTGTCATCTTGTACCATACGGTGGCCCTACTTTATTGCCGATCTATTTTTTCACGTTGATCGCAGCTTATAAATATGGCTTTCGTGTGGGATTACTGACAGCAATTCTTTCTCCTGTCATCAATCACCTGTTATTTGCAATGCCATCGGGAGCTGCACTCCCCATTATATTGATAAAATCCGCTTTACTTGCCGGTACTTCCGCCTTGGCTGCACGAACACTGAAATCCGTTTCTTTATGGGCTATTCTCGGTGTCGTTCTCTCCTATCAGATTATAGGAACTGCTTTTGAATGGGCATTCATCGGAAATTTCCATGCAGCAGTGCAAGATTTCCGCATTGGTATTCCCGGTATGTTAATTCAATGGTTTGGTGGCTACGCCCTACTGAAAGCGATTGCAAAACTCTAAAGTAAAAACAAAAATGGACAGAAGGGACTTTTTAAAAACAGTAGCCATAACCGGTGCCGCATTAAGTATTCAGCATTCGGAGGCAATGGAGATATTAACCCAGACTATTAATAATACGAACGGAGGCAATCCGGACTTAGTAGCCGTTATGGGTGGAGAGCCGGAAGCTATGTTCCGCCGTGCTATCAGCGAACTGGGCGGTATGAAACAATTCGTCAAACCGGGACAGAAGGTAGTCGTAAAACCTAATATCGGTTGGGATAAAGTGCCGGAACTGGCAGGAAACACCAACCCGCAACTGATTGCTGAAATCGTGAAACAATGCTTTGCTGCCGGAGCTAAAGAAGTGACCGTATTCGATCATACTTGTGACGATTGGCAGAAGTGTTACAAAAACAGCGGCATCGAAGCGGCGGCAAAAGCTGCCGGAGCAAAAGTAATGCCTGCTCATTTGGAGTCTTATTACAAGCCGGTAAACCTACCCAACGGTCAGAAGATGAAGAAAGCAAAGATACATGAAGCCATCCTGAATTGCGATGTATGGATCAATGTTCCCATCCTGAAAAATCACGGGGGCGCCAATCTGACTATCTCAATGAAAAATCACATGGGAATTGTCTGGGATCGTGGATTTTTCCACCAGAATGACTTGCAACAATGTATTGCCGATATCTGTACACTGGAAAAGAAAGCTGTGCTGAACGTAGTGGACGCTTATCGTATCATGAAAACCAATGGCCCGCGAGGACGTTCTGCCTCGGATGTCGTGTTAGCGAAAGGACTGTTCATTTCACCGGATATTGTAGCAGTGGACACGGCTGCCGCCAAATTCTTCAATCAAGTACGTGAGATGCCACTAGATACTGTGGGACACCTCGCTAAAGGAGAAGCACTGAAAATAGGAACCATGAACATTGACAAGCTGAATGTCAAGCGAATTAAGATGTAAAATAACAATGTTAAGAAGGCTACGTATTGGAATATCAGCACTTTTATTTGTGCTGATTTCTTTCTTTTTTCTCGATTTCGCAGAAATATTACCGAACAGTTTTCATCGGCTGGCACATTTGCAGTTTGTTCCAGCTGTCCTTTCACTAAGTATAGGTATCTTATTATTTCTCATTGTGTTAACGCTCTTGTTTGGACGCGTTTATTGTTCTACAATTTGCCCTATGGGTATTTTGCAGGATGTCATTGCACGCATTTCAAAATCAACAGGGAAAAAGAAAAAAAGATATAGTTACAGTCCCGCAAAAAATAAATTGCGTTGGGGCGTACTCGGACTGACAGTAATCGGGTTTCTATGCGGATTTACATTTATTGTAGGCCTGCTCGATCCATACAGTGCGTATGGACGTGTAGTAGTGCATATATTCAAACCGATCTACATGTTGGGGAATAATCTGTTGGAATCTGTCTTTTCCAAGTTCGACAATTATACGTTTTATCAGGTAGATACCTCTGTTTTAAGCATTTCTTCTCTTTTCATTGCTGTTATTACTCTTGCAGTTATTTTTGTAATGGCATGGAAACACGGGCGGACATGGTGCAATACGGTTTGTCCCGTAGGAACAGTATTGGGATTATTGAGCCGCTTTTCATTATTTAAGGTCCGTATCGATACTGCGAAATGTAATGGATGCGGGCTTTGTGCTACCAAATGCAAAGCCGCCTGCATCAATAGTAAGGAACATGCCATTGATTATAGCCGCTGCGTAGATTGTTTCGACTGCCTGGGAGCATGCAAGCAAAAGGCATTGGTCTACACCCCTTCTTTAAAGAAACAACAAGCAAACGTAGAAGCCCCTGTGCCATCATCACCGGACACGGATTCATCCAAACGCCGCTTTTTGGTTGCCGGTCTTGTTACTGCCGGAGCTGCTCCCAAACTCCTGTCCCAAGCCAAAGAATCCGTTGCTAGACTGGAAGGCAAAAAGGCATACAAAAAGGAAAATCCAATCACTCCTCCGGGATCTATCAGTCGGGAACACTTTCAACAGCAATGTACATCCTGTCATCTTTGTGTCAGCAAATGCCCTTCTCATGTCCTGAAACCTGCTTTTATGGAGTATGGTTTGGCAGGCATAATGCAGCCGACCGTTAGTTTTGAGAAAGGATTTTGCAACTTTGACTGTACTGTTTGCGGAGACGTTTGTCCCAATGGAGCAATTCTTCCCATAAGTGTAGAGCAAAAACATCTTACACAAATGGGATATGTTGTTTTTATCGAAGAAAATTGCATCGTTTATACTGATGGAACCAGTTGCGGAGCGTGTTCCGAGCACTGTCCTACACAGGCTGTGGCAATGGTACCATATAAAGACGGATTAACGATCCCTCATGTAAACAAAGAAATATGCGTAGGTTGTGGAGGATGCGAATATGTTTGCCCTGCCCGTCCATTCCGCGCTATCTATATCGAAGGAAATCCAGTACAAAAAGAAGCAAAACCTTTTAAAGAAAACGAAGAACATAAAGTAGAGATAGACGATTTCGGATTCTAATCAGCACACAGTGCCGGTGCAAAAGATTCCATCCGTATATTTGTGCTCTATTGTGATATATTTAAATGCGGATAACAAAACTTTATATTTACGCAATTAAAGTTCCATGTTATCCGCATTTATTGTGTTCTATGGATAACAAAAAACTACTTATAACGTTCTCTTAAAAAAACTATTCATTATATTCCTCCTACTTTCAATAAATTCACTAAATTCGTGGCGAACTAAAGAAAGCAACTCATGGAGGTATTCACAAATAACAGGAATAGCCGGAAATATCAGATTGGCTATGCACTAAGCGGAGGATTTATTAAAGGATTTGCCCATCTGGGAGTTATGCAAGCTCTTTTAGAGCATGATATTAAACCGGAAATCATCTCCGGAGTAAGCGCAGGAGCACTTGCCGGTGTCTTTTATGCAGATGGCAACGAACCCCACAAAGTTCTTGATTATTTCTCCGGACATAAATTCCAGGATTTAACCAAACTGGTAATTCCTAAAAAAGGATTATTTGACCTTTGTGAATTTATAGACTTTCTCCGAACCAACGTAAAAGCCAAAAACTTGGAAGATTTACAACTTCCTCTGATTATCACAGCAACCGACCTCGATCATGGACGCATGGTTCATTTTCACCGCGGCAGTATTGCTGAACGGGTCGCAGCTTCCTGCTGTATGCCTGTTATGTTCGCACCAGTCAATATAGATGGCACTAACTATGTAGACGGAGGATTGATGATGAATCTTCCTGTCTCTACCCTGCGTAGAGTGTGTGATAAGGTGGTGGCTGTCAACGTAAGCCCCATCATGGCAGAGGACTACAAAATGAATATTGTAAGCATTGCTATGCGTTCATTCCATTTTATGTTCCGCGCCAATACTTTTCCAGAAAGGGAAAAGTGTGATTTATTAATCGAACCATACAATCTATACGGATATAGCAATACCGAACTGGAGAAAGCAGAAGAAATCTTCGGACAGGGATATAATACAGCCAATGAAGTGCTTAATCAACTGTTGGAAGAAAAAGGGAAAATATGGAAGTAACCTCCTATCCATCGAAAAAAAGAATGAATACGAATATTAATAATCTACTCTATATGAATGACGAAAATAAAATAATTATCTATCAAGTGTTCACCCGTCTGTTTGGAAATAACAACAACCACTGTGTCTACAATGGAGACATTGCCACCAACGGTTGTGGAAAAATGGCTGATTTCACGCTCAAGGCACTTGGTGAAATCAAAAAATTAGGTACTACACATATATGGTATACAGGCATCATCGAACATGCCACTCAAACGGATTATCGTCGTTATAACATCAGTCCGGATCATCCTGCCATTGTGAAAGGAAAAGCTGGCTCTCCCTATGCCATCAAGGATTATTATGATGTAGATCCTGACCTGGCCAACGATGTACAGGGACGTATGAAAGAATTTGAGAACCTGGTACACCGTACACATCGCACAGGTTTGAAAGTGATTATAGATTTTGTACCTAATCACGTAGCACGCCAGTACCATTCGGACGCACAGCCCGACGGTACGACGGAATTGGGGGCTAACGATGACCCCAGCCAATCTTTCAGTCCATACAATAATTTCTATTATATCCCGCAAGCGGAACTTCGTGCCCAGTTCGATATGAAAGACGGTGCAGCAGAGCCTTACCGGGAATTTCCGGCTAAAGCTACCGGTAACAATCGTTTTGATGCTACGCCTAATATCACCGACTGGTATGAAACGGTGAAATTAAACTATGGAGTGGATTATCAGAATGGCGGTACCTGCCACTTCTCCCCGACTCCGGACACTTGGATAAAGATGCTGGACATTCTTCTTTTCTGGGCGTCAAAGAACATTGACGGTTTCCGTTGTGACATGGTAGAAATGGTTCCCGTTGAATTTTGGGAATGGGCTATTCCTCAAGTAAAAGAGGTTTATCCTGAAATACTTTTTATCGCAGAAGTCTATAATCCCAGTGAATATCGTAACTATCTGTTCCGTGGCAAGTTTGATTATCTATATGATAAGGTAGGATTGTACGATACATTACGGAACGTAGCCTGCGGATATGAATCTGCCACTGCAATCACTCATTGCTGGCAAAGCCTGAATGGAATAGAGAAAAAAATGCTCAACTTTTTGGAGAATCACGATGAGCAACGTATCGCATCTGATTTCTTTGCCGGTAATCCGCGTAAAGGGATTCCTGCACTAATTGTTTCTGCTTGTATGAACACCAATCCTATGATGATCTATTTCGGTCAGGAGTTCGGAGAGCTGGGCATGGATAGCGAAGGATTCAGCGGAAGAGACGGACGGACTACCATATTCGATTATTGGAGTGTAGATACTATACGTCGTTGGCGCAACGGAGGAAAATTTGACGGGAAAATGCTTACTGAAGAACATAAGCACCTCTACTCTATCTATCAAAAAGTACTGACGCTTTGCAACGAAGAGCAGGCAATCAAAAAGGGGGTATTCTTTGACTTGATGTATGCCAATATAAACGGATGGCGTTTCAATGAGCATAAACAATATACTTTTATGCGGAAATACAAAAACGAGATTCTGTTTTTCGTTATTAATTTCGATAGTCAACTGGTAGATGTTGCCATCAACGTACCTTCACATGCCTTCGACTTTTTGCAGATTCCTCAAATGGAGTCTTATCAGGCTATCGATTTGATGACCGGTGCTAAAGAAGAAATCTGCTTATTACCTTATAAACCGACAGATGTTTCGGTCGGAGGTTATAACGGAAAAATTTTAAAGATTACTTTTTAAGCAAAAAGAGTAAGAACCGCATACTCCTTATCCTCCCGGCATTTCACTTATAAATGCCCGGAGGATTATTTTATGTACATCGCTCAAACAAATATTCGCAAAGGCTGTTTAGTTATAACTAATTCTCTAAACTCAAAGCTTATGAAGAAATTTATGATTTGTGCGATCACACTGTTTTTGCTATTATCTACATCTGTTTTTGGAGATACCCCTCCCGGCAATGTACAGGCAACTTTCAAGAAAATGTATCCCAAAGCAAACGGCATTGCCTGGTCACAAGATGACGGATATTATTGCGCCAATTTTGTAATGAACGGATTTACTAAAAATGTGTGGTTTAACGTCCGGGGGCAATGGGTGATGACACAGACTGACCTTGTTAGCCTTGATCGTCTGTCACCGGCAGTCTATAATGCTTTTGTATCCGGGCCATACGCAAGTTGGGTGGTAGATAATGTGACAATGGTAGAGTTTCCCAAATGGCAAGCTATTATTGTAATTAAAGTAGGCCAAGATAACGTTGACATCAAATATCAGTTATTCTATACTCCACAAGGAGTATTACTGAAAACACGCAACGTGAGTGATATGTATGATATTCTCGGACCAAGTACCTTTTTGGTAAACTAGAACTAAATCATTCAATAACACAATATACGAGAAAGCCCCTGCAGATATACAATGATAGTTGCAGGGGCTTCTTATTTAAAGATAAAATTATTTCTTCTTTCTAAGCACTACGGCGGTACGGGCAGGAATGTAGAGTTTCAACCACTCTTTCTTTTCTTTACTGTACAGCGGATCGGCAATAGTAAAGTGCACTACAGAATCATCTGCCAAACCGTTTCCTCCAAATGCAACGTCGTCCGTATTCAATATTACTTCATAAGCTCCCGGAGTTACCAAGAATCCATAGTCGGTAAATGACTGTTTTGGATTAAAGTTAAAGACAAATATAAGGTCTTTACGGCCGTATGCCAATACCTGATCGCCATCATTATGCCATATTTCCTGAACAGGTGTCGTTTGAAAGTTTTTCACGCACTTCAGAACTTTCAGCATATTCTTATCAAAATCACCCATATAATGATAGGTCAGATTCTTGTTGTCTACCAAATCCCATTGGCGACGGGCATACTTACATGACCATCCGTTACCTTCACGCGGGAAGTCAATCCATTCGGGATGACCGAATTCATTTCCCATGAAGTTCAGATAACCTCCGTTGATGGTTGAAGAGGTCAATAAACGAATCATCTTGTGCAAAGCGATACCACGGTTGACAACATAATTTTCATCTCCCTTTTGCATATGCCAGTACATATCAGCATCAATCAGACGGAAGATAATTGTCTTGTCTCCCACTAATGCCTGGTCGTGGCTTTCTGCATACGAAATGGTCTTTTCATCCTGACGACGGTTGGTTACTTCCCAGAACATGCTGGAAGGTTTCCAGTCTTCATCAATCTTTTCTTTGATTGTCTTGATCCAATAGTCCGGAATGTTCATGGCCATACGATAATCGAAGCCGTAACCGCCATCTTCTATTTTTGCAGCCAGCCCCGGCATACCGGAAACTTCTTCCGCAATGGTTATCGCTTTCGGATTTACCTGATGAATCACTTCATTAGCCAATGTCAGGTAACAAATCGCATTATCATCCTGATGACCGTTGAAATAATCTCCATAGTTACAGAAGGCTTCACCCAAACCATGACTATAATATAGCATAGAAGTGACTCCGTCAAAACGGAAGCCGTCAAATTTATATTCTTCCAGCCAGTACTTGCAGTTAGACAACAGGAAGTGAATCACTTCGTTCTTGCCATAATCGAAGCATAGAGAATCCCAAGCCGGATGTTCGCGACGAACGCCCGGATAGAAATACTGATTCGGATCACCGGCAAAGTTTCCTAATCCTTCTACTTCATTCTTCACTGCATGTGAATGAACAATGTCCATAATCACAGCAATTCCCATCTCATGAGCGGCATCGATCAATGCTTTCAATTCGTCGGGAGTACCAAAACGGGAAGAGGCAGCAAAAAAGCTGGATACATGATAGCCGAAACTTCCATAATAAGGATGTTCCTGAATGGCCATAATCTGGATACAGTTATACCCTTCTTCAGCGATACGGGGAAGTATTTTCTCGCGGAATTCGTTATAAGTGCCCACTTTTTCCTCCCGTTGTGCCATTCCGATATGACATTCATAAATCAACAGTGGATTCGTGTCGGGCTTAAATGTTTTCTTTTTGAATTTATAGGGTTTCTCCGGAGCCCAGACTTGTGCACTAAATATCTTGGTCTGTTCATCCTGTACCACACGGGTAGCCCATGCAGGAATACGCTCGCCTTGTCCGCCTTCCCAGTATACATTCAATTTGTAGAGATCGCCATGATGAATGGCATCCGCCGGCAGGTTAATTTCCCAATTGCCATTCTTTAGTTTTTTCAGCTTATAGGCTGCTTTTTCCTCCCAATTATTAAATGTACCCACCATATAAATATGAGTAGCATTGGGCGCCCATTCACGGAAAGTCCATCCCTTATCGGTGCGATGCAATCCAAAATAAAGATACCCCGATGCAAAATCTGAAAGGGTTTGTTTGCCTTTATTCGTCAATTCAGCTTCCTTGTCTAATACATGCTGATGACGCCCGGTGATAGCACCGGCAAAAGGTTCCAGCCAGGGATCGTTTTTTATGAGATTAAGTGTCTTTTCCATATCAGAATTGAATTAGGATTATGCTTTTACTTTTACGATTACTTTTTTCACACCATCCGGAGTGATGCCGGGAGCATGACCGTCTTGCGGGAAGAAGATAGCAAACATTCCCGGTTTTACGGTAACGTATGTTTCTGCCAATCCTTCAAAAAAAGTAATGTCTTTTTCTGCGTTATAAGGTGCATCTGCCGGAACACAATCTTTAGCAGCAGTATACCCCATAATTTCTGTTCCCGACAACGGGATTTGAATATCAATAAATTCGTTATGAGTTTCCAGTTTGGCTTCCTCTTTTGTTTTAGGCTTGGTTTGTGCGATATTCACGAACAGATCTTTCCCTTTCAGTTCTGTCTTACCAATTTCCATGGCTTGGAGGTCATGAGACTTCAAGAAGTCAATGGCTTGTGCAAACAAAGGATTTAAAGACGCATATTTCTCCAGATTTTCTAAAGTATCTACTACCATATAAGTTAAATTTTAAAGTTTATATTCCAGGCATTATTTATTCAAAATCATCAATCGTATAATTTATAAAATCAGCAAACCGCTTGAACTGGCGGAACGCTTTGTCCATCTGTTCCAACATATCCGGCCGGGTAAAGAAGTCATCAGGAACATTATAAGAGCAAACATACTCTTTACATTTCAAATAATCAACGTACTTGAAGTCTTTCGGGAAACCTTTCGGAGCTGTTTTTAGAAAATCCTCCCCTATCACCGGAAAGTATTTCTTAAACTCCGGATCTTCTACAATTGCAACAAATTCTTCGATATTGTCATAAATAGACTGACGCACTGCTTTCAGGATATTGGAAGGCAGACACAAGCTTCCTCCGGCAAGCATCGAACCATCCGGCTGCAAGTGTACATAATATCCACAATGGTCGGATTTCTTCCCTTTGGCATTGATATAACCACCGAAATGTATTTTATAAGGTGTTTTATCCGCAGAGAAGCGGGTATCCCGGTAAATGCGATAAGTACAGTCTTTGGGTTGAATTCCCCGGATAGTTTCATCAAACAGGGAAATACGGGCAATCACTGTTGCCAAAAAGTTGTCGAACTCGGCACGGGCTGTTTCATATTCTGCCTTGTGCTCATTAAACCACTCACGATTATTATTCGCGGAAAGATCTTTTAAAAACTGAAAGATAACGGGTATGTTCATCTTTATCATTTTCTATTATTACTCTACAAACGTACAAATTTTATTTCATATAAACTACAAAAGGGGGTAAAAGGACATAAAAAAAAGCATCGGCCTGGTAAAACCGATGCTTTAACACATTTATCAAAAAAACAGACTCTTCTGTCTCTGACGTACTTTAGCTTTCACAAGTGGAGTACAATCTCTTTAATTAATCTTATATCTAATACTATGAAAAACACATAAATATAACAGTACAAAAGTGACATTTGTTCAGCAATACTCTGTATATTTCAGTTAATTATCGTTTATAGAATGAAATGTTTCTCATTTATAGGCAATACAATACGTTCCCAGTCAATCATGGCGTTGAATAACATGATATGTGAATAGTCGTTTAAATGCACTTGCGCGATGTCTTTCTCAACAATGAATTGCTTATTCAGAAGTTCCGCCCGCTTCGTTCCCCGGAGTAACGGATGAGCCGGAGTAAACCATGTGTGCCCATCGTAGAGGGCGATATTGGCAATAGAAGTATCTGTCAGATAGCCGTCTTTCACGATTAAAATATCATCTGCCATTCCTCTTTGGGCATACAAAGCGTTCAGTTCTTCCCGATGTGTGCTTTTGTAAGTGTAATTAATGGTATCGGATTCTATCAGATGCAAAGAGGACACTTTTCGCATCTGATAAGGAGCATACGTGACTTCTCCTACTTCTTTTCCATACACAATCCGACATTTATGAATCCCGTTTAAAACTGGTGGCGATATATACTCACGCAAATCAAGCGGAACACTATTTTTCCAAAAGACCGCACGGGTTCTATTGAAACGCTCTGTGTGATAATCAAGATTATAAATCTGTCCATCCTCTATCCGGATAGTCTCAATAAATGGGTACATATACTTTTTGTTTCATTTCGTTATACTCACTTTCCGCATCGCTCTGACAGGTTATTCCACCTCCACTTTTAAAATACATTTTTTCTCCTTCCTGTTCTACAAAACGTATCATAACGGCACTATCCAAATTAATCCCATCCGAATAGCCCATAATTCCTGTATAAAATCCTCTGTTGTAGGTTTCAGCTTCCCGAATAATCTGCATCGTTTTTTTCTTGGGGGCACCGGTAATGGAACCGGCTGGCAAAAGTCGGAAAATAAGTTCTCCTAAATGTTCCGGATAGTTTTCCGGCAATACGCCTTGAATTTCAGAGCTTGTCTGAAGAATCGCTCCCTGATTAGTCTGCAATGTATCAATATACCGATACCGGGAAACGGACACTTGATTGGCAACCATGCTTAAATCATTACGAATCAAGTCTACGATAGTAGCGTGTTCTGCCGCCTCTTTAGGATCGTTCATCAATAATTGGGCAGCAGAAGGAATGGAAGCGTCAATAGTCCCTTTCATCGGGTATGAGCTAATTTTCCCCTGATGAATTCTCACAAATATTTCTGGAGAAAAAACAGTAAAAGTGTCTTTAACCCATAGCTTATAAATCGCTTTAGAGTGATAATAAATATCTTCCAGAGTGAGATTGGTATCTACCGGAGTGCGACAAGTCAGATTTGTGAGAAAACTATTTCCAGCCAAGATATTCTGTCGGACAATATTAAACGAGCGTTGATAGGAATAGAAAGATTCTGCAGAAGGCTGCCAATGGATAGAGTTCGCTGGTTTAGCAGAAAAAGAAGGTGTATACTTTTCAGTTGACGTAGCTTGATTGGTAAATCCATTCAAATTATACAAAAGTTCAGTAGAATCAACAGCAGCAACCTCTTCTATATAAGATGCATCCTGCAGATAATTGATAATAAAAACAAAAGGACGATGGTGTTGTCCAAACTGATTCATCCGTTTGATGGCCTGTTCCTTATTATATAAGTGCATAAAATATTTCAGCGTTTAGGAACGGCAAATGTACACAAAAAGTATAGATTAGAAAAAGATAGCAATAAAAAAGGGTTGCCCGACGTATCATACCGGCAACCCTCTATCATTTACAAGATTGGTCAAATTACTTCATAACAGCTTTCACTTGAGGAAGCATCTTTTTCACATTTTCATTTTCCGGAGAGATCTTAGCAGCCTCTTCCAAATAGTCTAATGCTTCTTTAAATCTTCCATCCGCTTTTGCTTTTTCTGCAGCATATTTGTCTGCGTCTGAATTTGCTAAAGGAGCAGCTTTCTTCAGGATATTAGCTCCGTCATTATAACACAAAACTCCTAAACTGTACAATGCATTTGTTTTATACTGCTTGTGATCCAACGGAATTACTTTCTTGAAACAATCTTCTGCTTCTTCTGCTTTTCCAGCTTTCTGTGCTGCAAGTCCTGCTTTCAAATAATGAAGACCATAATTCTTCACCATTGTCTTATTCTTAGGATCGACTTTCAGCCCTTCTTCTAATGTAGCTACATATTCAGCAGTCTTCTTTTGTGCATCTAAAGCCAAAGCTTTACGAGCATACGCATTTCCTATATTAAATTTTTTCTGAATAGCAATATCGAAAAAGGTCACGGCTTCCGCATACTTTTTCACTTCGTCTGCTGCTATACCACAATAGTAAGCTGTTGCAGAATCTTGATTATTAGTCTGTTTCAGATATTCGCTGAACTTCGCATACGCTACTGGATAATTTTTAGCATTAAATGCATCATTTCCTTCTTTTTTCAATTGCTCTGGGGCGGTTTGTGCAAAAACATTAGTCACTACAATACAAAATGCAAATAAAAAAATCAATTTCTTCATAACTTTATGTGTTTTTTAGTTGTTTATCGTCCAAAAGTAGAAGTTATAATAGAAAAACACAACCGTATTTTATTTTTTTGACCTTTTTGAAACCTATATAACTTTCGTTATTCTTCGTAAAAATGACGTTTTCCTATTTATTCATCCCAAACCATATAACTAAACAAAATATTTCTCTTTTATAAATTACTGATTCATAGCCATAAAGAAAAATATGAATAAAAAAGTGCCGGAAAGTTTTTGAATTTTCATAAAAAGCACTACCTTTGCATCCGCAAATAAGGCTGGTTCCGTAGCTCAGCTGGATAGAGCAACGCCCTTCTAAGGCGTGGGTCAAGCGTTCGAATCGCTTCGGAATCACTTAGAGAAATCGCAAACAGCTATTAAAATAGCGTTTGCAATTTTTTCATTTAATAGAATCGTCCACATGTTGCCTACTTGATATTTTTTCACGTACCGGCTACAATCCCATCGGTATTTTCAACAAATACCAGACAATAAACATCAATGTCCAGGCAACCAGGATACCTAATGAATATCTCCAGGTATATTTAAGCAATGAGCCATACGTAATCTGTTTATCATACTGCCGCATATAAGTCAGCACCAAAGGCATATAAAATAAGAAAGGAGTAATGGCATTCGTCGAACTATCTCCGATACGGAAAGCACATTGTGCTACATCCGGAGCAATTCCCATCTGTGCAAACATCGGAATAAAGATAAAAGACATAAAAGCCCATTTGGAGGTAGCAGATACCATAATCAGGTTTATCAATGCCGTGAATAGAATAAACAGGATGAGGGCGGACAAAGGAGCCGGCTCAAACGAAGAGAGCAAATCAGCTCCCATGATAGCTAAACATTTATCCAGATGGGAATATTCAAAACAGGCAAACATCTGTGCAGCAAAGAAAGCGATAACGAAATACACTCCAAGAAGTTTCATTGGCTGCGTAAGTCCTTCAATCACATCATTATCAGTGCGATACCGTCCGGAACTGAATCCATAAGCCATCCCTGTAATACCTGCTCCCAAAGAAAGTAAGAACAAAATACCGGCAATAAAAGGCGAATGCATCAAACCTCCGTTCACCCCTCGCAAAATTCCATAAGAAGAAAAAGTAAGCCACAAGATAAGAGCGACATAAACAGCTGCTACAACAATGGAAATCATAATAGCACGCCGCTCTTTGCGAGAGAGAGGATGATAAGCCACCACTTTCACACTGCCTTCATACTTTCCTAATGTGGGAAGAAGCCATTTTTGAGTAATCCAATACACAATAGCCGTAATGACTACCGTTGAAGCACTCATAAAGAAGTAGTTACAAAGAGGTTCCGTGTTCCCCTGATAACCCGTTTGCGCCAGTGCCGCCTCTTGGGTGGTATGCGCCAATAACGGATCCATCGTACTCAATACAATATTGGCACTATACCCGCACGCAACAGAGACATAAGCTGTAACAATCCCTGCAATCGGGTGAAGTCCCACCCACTGGAACAGCATAGCGGCAATAGGCAATAAAATAATATATCCACCATCCCCAATGGCATTCGACAACAAACCGAGCACAATCACCCACAAGATGATTTTCCTCTTTTCCTGCCGGTTCCCTACTCCCATGCGGATGCACGCATCAATAAAACCGGAATGTTGTGCTACTCCCAGTCCGAACATAGCGATAATCACCATGCCCAAAGGAGCAAAGCCCGTGAAATTCTTAATAGCGTTCCGCAACCACCAACGGATCCCTTCCGGGCTCAACAGACTTTGTACACGGATGTCCTCACCTGTCTGAGGCAATGTCACTTTCAACCCATAGATATCACATATCCATGAAAGAAAGACCACTGCCATAGTCAGCAGAAGGAACATCGTAGCGGGATGGGGCATACGCCATTTATTCTTCATTACTTTCCAGAGGTATTACTTGCCATTACTTATTCTTCGTCAGGCTCCAGATTATCCAAATCGATAATACGCAATTCCAGTGCACGTACTGCCAATCGGGTAGCATTCACTCCCACCCGTTCTCCATTCGGGAAAAGGCGTCCGATAAGATCATTCTGTCGTTTCTCCAATGATTTTACGCCGAAAGGCATCCCTTTCAAATTGGCAATCATCTCCTTCGTATATCCTAAGGCCAAATGGCGGAGAAAACGTTCATCGTATTCATCAATATCATAACTGATGACCGCCTCCTGACGCTTGGCATCGTTGGCTACAGATTTCTTAAAACGATCTACAATCTTTTCCAAAATCGGATAGTTGAATACCAGTTTCTTTCCGTCCATCACAGCCTGCACATCTGTTTTCGTCAGTAGTTCTCCCGTTTTGAGGATAATTCCGTCGGCACCGGCATTCAATACATCCACCCACAACTTTTCATTCAGAATCTCACCTGTGAAGATCAGTACCCGGACTCCTTTGTAGCGTTTGAATATATTCCGGCAAATGTCAACACCAATGGTCGTAGAACCTCCCAGTCCTAAGTCCAACAATACCAAATCGGGGAGTTGCGCCTCCATCAACGGCCAGAACTCACTTTCCGTCATTGCCGTACCGATCACTTCCGCATTCGGTATTTCATGACGGAATATTTCTTCTGTCCCTTTCAACTCCAGTTTTACATCCTCTACGATAATAACTTTAAACTTCTGTTCTTCCATGTTTCTTATCTAATAACTTTTATGTGTTCTCCTTTTATCGGCGCGGAATGGTGAAATAAACCGTAAATCCTCCGCCTTCAGCCGGTTCGGCATTGATACGACATCCTCTGCGTCCCGCAAATTCGTCATGGTCGCGGATAATCTGCTTGCATACCAGATATTCCGTTCCTCTCAACTCCCCTTTCTCACCGGAAGTCATACGTGCCAGATTCGGATAAAATAATTGGTTCAATTCTTCCACACTCTTTTCACGTCTCGTATCCGTAAAGAGAAAACGAATATATTCATTATCCTGACGTGCTTGCAGACGTATCACCCCATCTTCACGCACAGTCAATGCTTCATCAATCAAATTTTCCAATAGAAAACGCAACTGGTTCACGTCTCCTATCACTTTCGCTTCCATTGGTTCTATCTCCAGTTCTATCCTCTCCGAACGGTTCTTCATTGATTTCTTGAAATATTTTCCGGCAGTGTCCAATAGCTCCTGCACCGGAATCACAGTACGCCGGAAAGTGACTTCCTCCAATTGACGGGAAGCACACGAGCTCAAAATCGTAAAGATTCCCTTATAATATTCAATCAATTCCGTCATAGTCTCCACCGCTTCACGCTCCTCCGTTTCCGAAAGCTTCTGCGTATTCAACCGTCCAACAATCTGTTTGATTTTATTCGGATAATAGATCGTCTCATGTTTAATCGTCGACAAGCAGTTGTCAAGTACCATATTCTGTACATGCAACATACTGTCTTCCCAGGAAGCTCTGCGTGTTTCTTCATGCGCCGATTCAATATCCCGGTATTTAGTAGCCAGTTTCACCACTGCATTAAATACGACAATAGCCACATAGCGCGCTACCAGTTCAAAAAGCAGCCGGTCCGTTTCCTGTTCTGTTCCTTCTCTGCGTTCCAGATAAAGCACACCGACACATTGATGTTCACCTCCTGCTTCCACCATCAGCGGAATTGCCTGAAGATGCTGTTCAGAAAGATATTCTCCGGAACTAAAACACTGTTCTACCATCTCCGGCATTTCCTGCCCGGGACGAGAAGCGTATTCCAGCCGATGTGTCGTTTCGTTATAAACGGCAATTCCCATCCGGTCAATTGTCAGTAGTTCATTCACCGGACCGAATGCTTCATCCACAATACGTTGCGGGATTTCTTTAAGTGTACTTTCCTCTCGTTGGAGTGCCTCTGCATTTTCTTGTTCCTGCGGTCTGACCAAAGATGCCGCAAATACCTTTTGATTAATTTCAAGCACCTGTTCGAGATTCAAACGATTCTGCAAACGTTTTCTCATATACAGGAAATAGTATCCGACCAAAGAAACAACTAGTAGAACAAAACATAAAATAATTCCTACTGTCTTATTCGTGTTCGACCGTTCCAACTGTCGGCAATATGCTTCGAGAGTCTGATCTTCTCCTTGCAACTTATACAAATCCGTAAATGCCGAATTATTGTAACTGTATGCATCCAACTGTTTCAAAGCCAAAAAAGCAACTGCCGCCTCATTCCTGATATCCAGAATCACATGATAATCCGAATCAAACAATTCGTTCCACCAACTGATTTCGGCAGGCGTTCCTTCCCCCACCAGCTTCATATACCGATGCGGACGATCCGGACGCGCATATTTCTCATAATGCTCGTTCAACAAGAGTATAGCAGAATCTATATATTGCAAAGCAAATTCATAATTTTCATCCACATTAGCAAAATAGGCAGCATTCGCATAATCCGACGCTGCATCCAGTAAATCCTCATAGGCAGAATCCGTAACCACCACTATCGAATCGCCCTCCTGCAACATGGGAGGAATCGGATCATGCAGACAAGAACTCCCCCCAAACGGAAGCAACAGGCAAAGCAACAAGACTCCCATCGCTTTACGCACTCCCGAAGGCAAACGGAAATAGAAACGACTCCCCTTCCCCAATTCACTCTCTACATCAAAGACACATCCCCGGAACAATTCATTCGTTTTCTTATATTTCTCAATGATTCCCTTACAATTCATCAGTCCGAAACCACTGCCCTTATTTTCTTTCAGAACTTCCGGGTCGGCTGCATTCTTCATTCCGATGACACGGGAATCATATACTTTCTCACCGATAATACGAGCCATATCTTCTTCGGAAATCCCCCTTCCGTTGTCTTCTACGGAAATCTCGACATACGCATCCGTAGTACGGGCATACACTTTGATTGTTCCTCCTTCCGGGGTATATTTTCGGGCGTTTTCCGCCAGCGTGTTAATCATAAACAAAGTCAATGCCCGGTCAGCTTTCACCATAACCGTGGTCGGTTCTATTTCCAACTTCTGATTTTTCATTTCAAAAGCACGTCTCCCTTTGCCTAACAGTTCAAAGAGTTCATTGAGATCGAACGTTTCAATATTCAGGCTAAGCGTCCCCTGCTTCATCTTAATCCAAAGAGCCAAAATATCATTGTATTCATTAATCGTAGTTACGAGCTCGTCAATGTATTGATACTTCTCTTTCTTTATCTTCTCATGATCGATATATCCTCGTTCCGTCAACTTATGCACCTCATTCAAGATACGGTCGATATAAGGATTTATCCCATTCACAATGGCCAGACAAGCCTTCTTAATCAGATTTTGGCGTTTATTTCCCGCGATATGTTGTTCGTAAACATATCGTTGCTTTTCCAATTGCATCCGTTCGTCACTCAACGCTTCTACCATCTGCTCATTGTCCGCAGCCCAAACGATATACGGTTCGAGCACGTGCACCAACGCTTCTTCATCACGGTTCAACCGATGCAAAGGAACCAGTGCCGCTTTTCCTTCCTCCGGAATTTCCAGTTGAAGACGCCCTTTTCCGAACAGCTGGTCAATGCCTTGTTGAATTAACGGAACATTCATTGGTATAGAAGAAGTGATGTCCCGGCAAAGAGCCAGTATCCGTTGCAGACGTTCCACATCTACTTGATTCCTTATTTTAGATCGCTTATTGAAGAACCACCAAAGAATAACCACCAGTACAAGTCCGGCAATAACCAAAGAAAGTACAAGCGTCATTTGTCGTGAATCGGATTCCAACGAAAGATAACGACTCTCCAACTCTTTATCCTGACGAGTATAATTCAGAATATCCAGGTATATATTTCGGTTGTAATCAGAAGCATACTTCATTCCAAGCCCGGCATACGATACACTCAATTGTTCCCGAATCCTCGAAATCCATTCGGGTACCGTCCTTACGTCTTCCTCCATAATCCACGGTACTCCAGTATATGTCGTATCTCCTTCCGCATAAATACGCAGCTTGTCCAACGTATCCACTGCATGATGATAATAAAGCATATGGTGTTGGTTCACACAATCTAACGCTTTTGTAAGCGTATCCAATGCTTCCGAATAACGTCCGTGCTCATTCATATACTTACCGATAGACACATACGCACCGGCAATCTGATACAAATCATTATACTCCCGGAATTTTTCAAGCGCAAGCTGTGCCATTCGCAAAGGCAAAAGCGAATCTACAGGAAAACCAAACTGATCCAGCGCGTATCCCCTCCTTGTTCGAAAGAGTTCGAAGTTGTTGGAAGAAACCATCAGATTAGCCAGCCCTTGCAGACCATTTCCTTCGAAATAAGGATGATTAGTCTGAACCGCAGTTCTCCAGGTTATATATAGTTGGTCAAACTCACGCATTTTCCTATCCTCCGGCTTGGTGGCTTCCACCAATGAAGCCGATCCTTTGATATAATGATAATAAAGCAACTGATTCGTATCTGCCAATACTTCATCTTCCGGGATCTGATTGAGAGATGCGATGGCTTCCTGCCTTTGCTGAAGATAATAGTAATAAATAGAAGAAACTATGAAAAATTCGGTGAAAGCATAATCCAGTCGAAGTGCCTCGTGGCGGTCAGCAAACAAATCACTCTCTTCCCGAATACGTTTCATACGCCGGAGCGCACTGTTACGATAATCATAAAATTCTTTGTTCATAGCTGTCCGCTGACAAATCTTCATCAGTCCGATATCAGCAATCAACAGTTCAAGCTCATTTTTAGTCAGTTTATATACTTCCTTATGTAACGCTTCCGCCCGGTCAAAATCCATTGCCATAAAAGCACAGAATCCGAGATTATTAGATGCCTCCGCTTTCCCCGACTTATAAAAATTTACCTGTTGATAAGCTTCATTGGCATATTTATAGGAGGAATCCAAGCTTCGATAACGATAAGTATACGCTTTCCCGTTTAAAGAATCAATCAGGCGTACCTCTTTGGTCGGCACCATATCAGTGCACGAAAAAAAAGAGGTAAACAACACTATACCTATTATATATAAAGGAAAACGTGAACTCATTTTTGACTATTAACTGTTTTCAGAAAGCAAATCTACAAATATTTCCGATAAGTTGGAGAGAAAAATATTTTTTATACAATAAGTCCTTCTAAATAATAAGAGAAATTCCTACCTTTGCAGGCAAATTAACAAATAGGTAACATCTATTACAAAATGAGCGAAAAAGCACCCTTTATGGTATTCTCGGGAACGAACTCGAGATATCTTGCAGAAAAAATCTGCGCGAGCCTGGATTGTCCTCTGGGAAATATGAACATTACCCATTTTGCCGATGGCGAATTTGCGGTTTCATACGAGGAGTCAATTCGTGGCGCACATGTATTCCTGGTTCAATCCACTTTCCCTAACTCAGACAACTTAATGGAACTTCTCCTGATGATTGATGCTGCTAAACGTGCATCAGCAAAGAGCGTTGTGGCTGTAATCCCCTACTTCGGATGGGCACGTCAGGATAGAAAAGACAAACCTCGTGTATCTATCGGGGCTAAGTTGGTAGCTGATCTGCTGTCTGTTGCAGGTATCGACCGACTGATTACGATGGATTTGCATGCTGACCAGATCCAGGGATTCTTCAATATCCCGGTAGATCACTTGTACGCATCAGCTGTATTCCTCCCTTACATCCAGTCATTGCAATTGGAAAATCTGGTTATTGCTACACCGGACGTAGGAGGTTCAAAACGTGCCAGCACTTTCTCCAAATACCTCGGCGTACCATTGGTACTCTGCAACAAATCACGTGAAAAAGCCAATGAAGTAGCATCTATGCAAATCATCGGTGACGTGGAAGGTAAAAACGTTGTCTTGATTGATGATATCGTAGACACAGCAGGAACAATCACCAAAGCAGCCAACATCATGTTGGAAGCCGGTGCCCAATCTGTACGCGCTATCGCCAGTCATTGCGTAATGTCTGATCCGGCTTCTTTCCGTGTGCAAGAGTCTGCCCTGACAGAAATGGTATTTACTGACAGCATCCCTTATGCTAAGAAATGCCCGAAAGTGAAACAGTTAAGCATTGCCGACATGTTTGCTGAAACAATCAAACGAGTAATGAATAACGAATCTATCAGTTCACAATATATCATTTAAATGAAGAATGATAAATGAAGAATGAAGAATAAGAAAGCCGGCTAATTTCAAGTTTAGCCGGCTTTCTTATTTGTCTCAACATACTAAGAATTTGAATTGGTGATAGTAAGCAACCAATTTTTCATTCATCATTCATCATTTTATTGGAGTCTTCCGAATTTATAGGTTCCTTTTTTAATCACTTTTCCATCTTTATCTGTTTCGACAAAAGGGCCATCCTTCTTTCCTTGTTTGAAAAAGCCATCGAAGCGATTACCATCTTTGTCGATTTGTACGCCTTGACCCTCTTCCAATCCATCAACGAACCCACCTTTATATTGCATACCAGCAACAGTTTTCAGAGTGCCTTGTCCATTGGGACGGTTATCTTTCCAGTCACCGTCATAAACATCGCCATTGCTCCATTTATAAACTCCTTTACCATCACGTTTATTATTTTTCCAGCTTCCTTCATACACAGCACCATTCGCCCAGGTAAAAGTACCTTTTCCGTCTTGCATGCCGTTCTTGAAATTACCTACATATTTATCACCGTTAGCATGGTAATAAACTCCTGGACCGGTTCGCTCACCTAAGAGATACGAGCCCTCATAACGGTCGCCCGTGTGAAAGTAATAAGTACCTTTTCCATGTTGAATATCATCCGCCCAGTCACCATCATATTTATCTCCATTGGTATACTCAAATACCCCTTTTCCGTGACGAACATCATCTTTCCAGTCTCCATCGTATTTACAGCCGTCATCCCAGTTCATGATACCTTTACCGTTCTTCTTATCATTTTTCCAGTGACCGGTATATTTGGCACCGTTTGCCCAAGTATATGTACCTTCGCCTTCACGCTTATCATTTACCCAATGACCTACATACAAATCACCGTTATGATAATACATAGTTCCTTCACCATGCTGATAATCCTGATACCACATACCGTCGTAACGGTTATTATTCATAAAATAATAGATACCTTTTCCGTGCTGCTGATCCTGGAACCACTGTCCTTCATATTTTTCTCCGTCGGGGAACATATAAATTCCATATCCTTCACGTTTCCCTTTCACATATTCACCTTCAAAGACATCACCGTTTTTAAAAACCGTTTTTCCTTTTCCGTTCGGTTTTCGGCCTTTCATTTCTCCCGTATAGACACTACCATCTTTAAAAGTATAGTTGCCAATCTTTATTTCAGTGGAGAATGTATCTTTAATTTTTCCGAAAAATCCGCCTTTTTTTCCTTCATTTTCTTGTGCCATTACTCCCTCTTGTGCGAGGAGAGCCAATAAAAGTGTAGTATATAGATATTTCCTCATTGGTTTTAGTCGTTACTCATTTTAGAATTACAATTTGGACAAAGATACAATTTCTATCCCAAACAGCCCACTTTCGGAAAGCAATTTATGACAACTTTTTACCTGCAATGACCTCTTTTAATGTCTCTTTGCACAAATAGCGCTGTGCCAAATCTTGTATTTCTGCAGGAGTAACCTCGTTTACAGCCAGCAGAGAACGTGAAAAGTAGTCATCATCCAGACCGGAAGTAGCAATAAAGATCCATGCATCCGAAAGTGAGAAAGGAGACTCATAACTACGGCACATTTCGCCCAACATATAGTTGCGTACGATAGTCAGTTCTTCCATCGACACAGGTTCCTGATGCAGACGGTCAATTTCATGATATACTTCCTGTATCAACGGTTCCACATATTCATTATCCGTTTCTGTCGATATAGCCAGCAATCCGCTATCCGGATAAAACATGATTCCTGCTGAAATGCCATAAGTATACCCCTTTTCTTCACGGATATTAGACATCAGACGACTGCCGAAATAGCCTCCGAATAAAGTCATCAATACCCGGAGTTTCAGATAATCAGGATGGTTACGAGTGATGGTTGTATATCCCATCTTTACAGCACTCTGCATGGCATCCTCACGTTCTATAAAAATCCTCTTTTCGGGAACGGCAGTAAAAGAAAAACTTAATTTCGATGCCGGCTGTTGATGTTGACCAAAAGAAGTGCCGAATGTATCCGTCACCCGGCTGATAATATCCTCCGTCACCTTGCCGGATAAGAAAATAGAGCAATTGCCCGAATGGTAATACCGTTCATAAAATTCACGAAGCACTTCCGGAGTGATAGCATGATAATCTTCCTCCACCACTATTTTACCACATGGATGCTGTTCGCCATAAAGCGACTTCAACAGACCACGATGTGCCAGGAAATCAACTTTGGAAGTATTGACCAGATATTGTTGGATATTGGTATCGAGGATAGTATGCAATTCTTTTTCCGGAAAAAGCGGTTCTTTAATCATGGATTCTACCACTTCCAATGTTTTCGCCAAATACTTATTCAACGAATAAACAGTGATGTATGCATACTCCGACGAGCTGGACAGTTCGAGCCACGAACCGTAGTAATCCAGTTTCTCGGCAATGGTAGCAGCCGTATATTTTGTCGTACCTTCGCGCAACATCCGGTTTGTAAACAAGGCTTGCAGTTTCTGCGACTGCTGCCAACGGGCTCCAGCGAAAAGCACATCTATGCGTACTACTTCCTGTTCACCCGCATTAATAACAGTCAATGGAATACCATTTGGCAATGTCATTCGGACGGGAGGAAGTATACGAAAATTTTTCAGGGTTTGTATTTCAGGTTGTATTTTACGATCCATACGATTAGATTCTATTCTTCAAAAACTCTTCTGCCCGTTCCAAATCTTGCGGGGTATCGATTCCAATAGTTTCTACTTCACTAATGCCTACCTTTATCTTATATCCGTTCTCCAGCCAACGGAGCTGCTCCAAAGATTCAGCCAGTTCCAGAGAAGACTGCGGAAGCATGGTTATCTCTTTCAGCACATCTGTACGATAGGCATACAGTCCGATATGCTTGTAGTAGGTATGTCCCTTCAGCCAGTCCTGTTTCTCGGCATTACGTTGATAAGGAATAATGGATCGGCTAAAATAAAGCGCGTTCCAGTTCGTATTGACTACCACTTTCGGTGAATTTACGTTTTCCAGTACAGCAAACGGTTCATCTGCAGTAAAAGGTTTCACCAGCGTGGCAATCTGCGTGGTTACATCTTCGAAACAAGCCTTTACCGCATCCAATTGTGAAGGCTGAATAAAAGGTTCATCTCCTTGTATATTGACCACGACATCAAAGTCACCTCCAATCTTTGTACAGGCTTCATAACAGCGGTCCGTACCGCTTTTATGATGAACAGAAGTCATCACAACCTTACCTCCGAACGCCTTGACAGCAGCTTCAATACGCTCATCGTCCGTGGCTACATAAGCGTCATCCAAAACGCCAGCCACTTGCTCATACACACGTTGTATAACAGTTTTTCCACCCAACATAGCCAACGGTTTTGCAGGAAAACGAGTGGATGCATAGCGGGCAGGTATAATTCCAAGAAATTTCATCTACTTAATAAATAATGAAGAATGGAAGGCAGATAATGACTGTTGTATATATCCCCTTTGCCAATCCTCCGGTTTTACTATTTTGTTATCATATAAAAGCATGTCAATGTCCAGACAAACTTTCTCCTCTTTTTTATCTTCCGGACGACGTCCGGACCTTTGTTCTATATCTTTCAGCATTTTCCTCACTACCTCTTCATCCTTATCGGAAAAGAACATAACCACTTGGTTGGAAAACAAAGCCGGATTCTTAAAAAATAAAGGTTCAGTTTCCAATTCGGGCGCAAAACATATAGAAGAGAACGATTCAGTCAGTTTCTGTCTGGCAAAAGTCAAATTCTCTTTCCTGTTGTAATTACTCCCTATGCAAACAATATACCTATGCATTAAAAGATAAGTATTAAGTATTAGGTATTAAACATTAGATATTAAAGATATTACACCTACAGTTCAGTGCCCCAAACGCTACGGGTTAATACTTATTTCAGACTTAGTTAAAAAGATCGTCCAATCCCCCCTCTTCTATCACCTCTCCGTCCGGAGTTTCCGAACCGGCACACGGATCAAATCCTTCAGGGAGTTTAAATTTCTCCTGCTGGTCATATCCCAAAGTCGGGTCATCATACACTTTCTTCATATACAATGCCCAAATAGGCAAAGCAGCAGCAGCTCCCTGTCCATAGGTCATTTTACCGAAATGGATGTCACGTTCGTCACCACCTACCCAACAACCGGATACCAGCGAAGGAGTGAATCCCATAAACCAAGCATCAGAGTTATCATTGGTCGTACCTGTTTTTCCACCCATATCGGCGGTAATTCCATAACGACGAACACGTCCACCTGTTCCTTCATTAATAACGGCGCGCAACATAACCAGCATTTTATATGCACTTGAAATACTTATCACCTCCTCCATTTGCGGTGCAAAGGTAGAAAGCACATTACCGTCACTATCTTCAATGCGTGTAACAAACAATGGAGCCACACGAATTCCTTTATTGGCAAAAGCTGTATATGCACTTACCATCTCACCGACAGAAATTTCACAAGGTCCCAGACAAAGCGAAACCACCGGGTCAATTGCTTTATTACGAACCCCAAAACTATGGATCAAACGTACAAGATTATACGGATTCAGTTTGCCCATCAAATAAGCAGAAATCCAGTTATCAGAATTAGCCAATCCCCACTTCAGAGTCACCATTTCCCCATAACGTTTATTATTTGCATTACGAGGCGTCCAAGGAGTTCCGTTCTCATCAATCAACGTTTGCTCTACGTGGCGTGTCTGATCACAAGGAGAAAAGCCATTTTCCATTGCTAATGTGTATAAATACGGTTTGATAGTAGAACCTACCTGACGACGTCCCACCATTGCCATATCATACTGGAAATATACATAATTCGGTCCGCCTACATAAGCCTTCACATGTCCGCTTACCGGATCCATCGACATGAATCCTGTCCGCAGGAAAGATTTGTAGTAACGGATGGAATCCATCGGTGTCATAATTGTATCTTTATCTCCCTTCCAGGAAAAGACAGTCATTTCTTCCGGGGTATCGAACGCTTTACGAATCTGCTGTTCCGAAGCTCCCGCCTCTCTCATAAGACGATAACGATCCGTCTGCTTCATAGCTTTTGTCAGCAACTCTTCTACTCGTTTTTCCGGTAGTGATCTTGCATACGGGGCATTTTTGCTTCCCTCTTTTTCTTTGAAGAATACAGGTTGCAAATAGTCACCCAAGTGTTCTTTTACGGCATCCTCTGCATATTGTTGCATACGTGAATTGATCGTTGTATAAATCTTCAATCCATCTGTATAGATGTTATAATTCGTACCGTCTTTCTTTTTATTTTTTGCACACCAGCCATACAACGGGTTAGTTTCCCACGCAATAGAATCTTCGTAGAATTTCTGCATTTGCCAACCACGATAATCACTTTTTACCGGTTTCGGTGCTGTCATCACACCACGGAGATATTCGCGGAAATAGGTAGCCAATCCCTCTTTGTGGTCAACGCGGTTATATTTTAGTTTCAGCGGAAGAGCCTGCAAAGAATCACATTCTGCATCTGTGATATAACCAGCTTTACGCATCTGCTCAAGCACTACATTACGACGGCCACGCGAACGTTCGTTGAAACGAACCGGATTGTAAAGCGACGGATTCTTACACATACCAACCAGCGTAGCCGCTTCTTCAATCTTCAAATCCTTCGGTTCGCAGCCGAAATAGGTATGCGCAGCAGTTTTAATACCAACCGCATTATTCAGGAAATCAAATTTATTGAGATACATACTCAATATTTCCTCTTTGGTGTAGTAACGTTCAAGCTTCACCGCAATCACCCATTCAATCGGTTTCTGGAAAAGACGTTGCAGTGTATTTCTCGCCACATTCTCTGTAAACAACTGTTTGGCAAGCTGTTGCGACAAGGTACTACCTCCACCTGCATTTTTCTGAAACATCAAACCACGTTTTACAAACGCACGAAACAATGCCTTGGCATCAATTCCTGAATGTTCGACAAAACGAACATCTTCCGTTGCAATAAGAGCATTGATAATACTAGGCGACAAATCCTTGTAAGCTGTGTACACCCGGTTTTCCTTACTGTAAGACCACGTACCAAGCACTTTTTCATCTTCAGAGAAAATCTCCGTTGCAAATTTATAGCTCGGATTCTCAAGTTCCTCTACAGGAGGCATATAGCCAATCCAACCCTTTGAGATAGAGACAAAGATGACAACAATAGCCAACACAATGACTGCCAGAAATATCCAAAGAGCCTTTATTATTTTTCGAATCATGTTTTTTCTTGCTTAAAATGACGCATTAAATTAAGGTGCAAAGGTAGATAAAATCCGCTATTCAGCCAACGAGTTTGATTAGATTTTCTATTTTGTTAAAATATAGAGTGACACTTCTAACAAATAGCACGAAACCAAAAAGAAAGAACGTTTGTTTGGGAAAGTAGCGGAAAGGAAGTATCTTTGTCTACACTTATTCAAAGTATATTCATATAAAAGGCATAAATTATGGAATATGTATTATCAGACAGGAAGTTGTTACCTTATGGTATGATGAACTTCGAGGACATCCGTTTGGACAATTATTATTACGTGGATAAAACCTCTTTCATCCCTTTGATAGAGCAGTCGGATCGTTTCTTCTTTTTTATCCGTCCGCGTCGATTCGGAAAAAGTCTGACCTTGAATATGCTTCAACATTATTATGACATACGTACCAAAGATAAGTTTGACGCTTTATTTGGCGACCTTTATATCGGAAAGCACCCTACGAAAGACCGTAATAGCTATCTAGTAATAAAATTAAATTTTTCAGGAATCAGTGGAGACTTACACAGCTACCGCAAAGGTCTGGACGAACATTGCAAAATCATATTTGACTATTTCTGCGATGTTTATGCCGACTATTTACCCGAAGGAATCAAAGAAAAAATGAACGAAAAAGACGGGGCGGTCAGCCAATTCGAATATCTGTTTACGGAATGCGCCCGGGTAAATCAAAAGATATATCTCTTCATTGATGAATACGACCATTTCACCAATACAATACTCTCTGATGTCGACAGCCTGAACCGTTACACTGATGAGACACACAAAGAAGGTTATTTACGTGCCTTCTTCAATAAAATAAAATCCGGTACCGACTCCAGCATCAAACGTTGTTTCATCACAGGTGTCAGTCCCGTAACGATGGACGACTTGACCAGCGGCTTCAATATCGGCACTAATTACTCCCTTTCATCAGAATTCAATGAAATGATGGGATTCACAGAAAGTGAAGTTCGCGAAATGTTAACTTATTATTCTAATACAGGGCATTTCAACCATACCATCGATGAATTGATAGAAATTATGAAACCGTGGTATGATAATTACTGCTTTGCACAAGAATGTTATGGTCAAACCACTATGTACAATTCCAACATGGTGCTTTATTTCGTCAAAAACTACATCCGATACGGTGAAGTACCGAAGGACATGGTAGAAGACAACATCCGTATTGACTACGAGAAATTGCGTATGCTCATCCGCAAAGATAAGGAGTTTGCCCATGATGCTTCCATCATACAAACCTTAATAAGCCAAGGCTACATCACTGGAGAAGTGAAGAAAGGATTTCCAGCCGCCAGTATTATTGATCCAGACAACTTCATCAGTCTACTCTATTATTTTGGTATGCTTACTATTAATGGTACACATGAAGGAAAGTGCAAACTCACCATTCCTAATCAGGTAGTCCGCGAACAGCTTTACACCTATCTATTGAACACTTACAATGAAGCCAACTTAAGCTTCAGTAATTATGAAAAAAATGAATTATCCAGTTCACTCGCTTATCGAGGTACATGGAAAGCATATTTTGATTATATAGCCGATTGCCTGAAGAGTTATGCCTCCCAGCGTGACAAACAAAAGGGAGAATTTTTCGTGCATGGTTTCACATTAGCCATGACTGCACAAAACCGATTCTACCGTCCCATTTCGGAGGCAGACACACAAGAAGGATATGCCGATATCTTCCTATCTCCATTATTGGATATTTATCCCGACATGAAACACAGCTACATAATCGAGTTGAAATATGCCAAATACAAAGATTCAGAGAATCGTGTGGAAGAATTACGATTGGAAGGTATCGCTCAGACAAACCGTTATGCTAATACTGATACAGTGAAAAATGCAATTGGCACCACACTGTTGCATAAGATTGTAGTAGTATATAAAGGAATGGAAATGAGAGTATGTGAAGAAGTATAATTCTCTAATATATCCCAAACAAAAAACAGGCGGGATTTTTCCCGCCTGTTATTCATTCATAAATATACCTATTTATAAGATAATCAATTACAAGTTTGCTGCCTGCACACCGACCACTCCGGCAATTGCACCAGCAACAGCAATAATCACTTTCAAAATAATACTCCACGTTTTTTTCATAGACATTTTTCTTTTTTTATTAAACACTAAATAAACACCCTAACCATCAATCGTTAATTGACAATTCATTATGCGGCAGGATCCGGTGCTTCTCCGCTACCGCCACCTTCATTTCCTCCGCCTTCTTCTCCGCCATCATCCGGTTTTTCAGGATCATTAGGAGAAATTGTCATATTAAGCTTCTTCAGATATTCATCCAAGCTAATCAAATCCAACTTCTCATCTGCACGGGTGGCAGTCTTTGTAACGCGCAGCTCTTTATTCGCCTGAAAAAAGATACGAACGCTCTCTACACTTTTTGCATTAATATCCTTCGCCAGTTCGGCACCTTTCGAACGGGCAGTCAACATAAAGACACCCAAACCTTCAATATTCACAGACTTACCTTCCAGCAGCTGTTCCTTCATCTTTTCCACAAAATTCTGGATCACACTCTTGATATCACCAACAGACAGCGAAGAACGATCCTGCATTTTCTGTGCAATATATTTCAGGTTGACAGACTGACCTAAAGTGATCAGATGCGGATAATATCTCTTGGGAGAATTGGGAACACGCGGATCTGTTGGGCGCGTAATGACTTTGTAAATTACACTCATACTACGTTTTTTTAAAGATTTAAATTCAAATTATTTATTCACGTTTTGTTGATCAACACTGCAAAGGTGAAGCTTTTATTCCGGATAGAAAAGAAAAAAGCCCCTTGCGGAGCTCTTTATATTCATACTAGTATATAACAATTTATTAATCAGCAATATAATTAAACTTTTAGAATTTTCCATTCCCCTATTGTACACTGTTCGCTATCAAAACTGACAGCCACCTTTACTATAGGCAATCCGCACAAAGCAAAACGTTTGGGGTAATTCTTCAGATCAATTTGCTCCATCGCCCTATCCGCACTCTTGTCCAGTTTCAATTCCATCACATACAACGTAGTCTTTGTACGAAGCACCATATCCACCCGTCCACTGGCAGTACGAACCTCCACATCTACATAATAGCCCAACAAACTGAATATAATATAAAACATCTGTTGGTAATGCCCCTCATATTTCGTATTATCACATTGAGGAATGGTAGATAGAAACGTTTGCAAACGACGTAAAGCAGCATCCATATCATCATTACGAATATCACGGGAAAGATAAGCTACCATAGTATTGGTTTCCGGTGTTTTACTAGCAACATAATTAGGAAGAAGACTTTTCATCAAACCTATTCTTACCTCCTTATTAGGAATATCCAATGTATATAAATCTAACTCCTTATCATAATCTTTTATCGTGATATAGCCACTTTGATATAACAATGGAGTAATGCTCACCATTCTTTCTGTAGGTGCATCAAAATCCTCCGCAACCGCAGTTTTTCTCCCTATCTCGGAAGGCGCTACACCAAATTTATCCAGCATCTTTATCAAATAAGTAGGCGTACCACTACCAAACCAATAAGAATTAAATTTACCATCTGCAAAAGCGTTAAGCAAACTGAATGGATTATATATATCAGGAGACGGATAAGTGAAATGATAGCCGTCGTAGTTTTCTTTCAGTTTTGCCAATACCTCTTCAGAAGTAACCTCCAGTTTTTGGGCTAATGCGTCTACATCATCTTTCATTTGGACAAGTATCTCGTTTTCTGTAATACCGCAAATGGCAGCATAAGACTCATTCATGCTAATATTCTTGATATTGTTCAATTCACTAAATATACTAAGTTGGGAGAATTTGGTGATACCGGTCAAAAACACATACCGCAAATAAGGATCACACGCTTTAAGAGGGCTGTAGAAATTGCGCATGATGTTACGTAATACGCCAAGCCTCTCTTCCTCGTGTACTACATCCAGCAGAGGAGCATCGTACTCATCTATCAGCACAACCACTTGTTTCCCTGTCTGCTCGTAAGCGCGCTTGATGAGTCCTTCCAGACGCTGATTTGGATTAACCTCTCCCTCCATCTTTCCGTAAACCTCCTCATAACGAATTAGCTTCATATTCAACTCTTGCAACAGCTGTTCACAGTCTGCATGCTTGGCTGTACTCATATCAAAGTGAAGCACTGGATATTCCGTCCACTCCTTTTCCAGCTTTTCTATAGCCAACCCTTGAAATAATTCTTTCTGACCAGAGAAATAACTATGTAATGTAGAAGTCAACAATGACTTACCAAAACGACGAGGACGACTCAAGAATACGTATTTAGTGAAATGTACCATCCAATACACATATTCCGTTTTATCAATATAAAGGTAATTACTTTTCCGTATTTCCGAAAAAGTCTGTATTCCGATGGGGTATCTTCGTAAATTTTCCATTTCAATTCGATTTTTCACAAAGCTACAAAAAATATTCATCGCACCATTCACTGTTTTACAAAAAAAATATCAACGATCTTCACAGACAGTTGATATTATAGAAATCACATCGGATTTACACCGACATGAGGGCGTTGATCAGGAATACACCGCTGTATATTTCCTGACCACAAAATGTAGGGTTCTTCATGTGTGTAGCATGAAGTTAGGGACCTACATATTCCATCTCACTTTTGTGTAAAGTATTAAAAGTACTCTATGACATTATTAACTTAAAATAGAGGTCATCAATGGATCTCATCTATGCATCCAGCATCGAAGTTTATTGACCATTATATTGGTTGGATTTACTATTCCTTGTCGTGAGTTTGTTCTCCATATCCATAACCGTAACCGTATCGTTTACCATAACCGTAATACTTGCCATATTTGCCATAACCGTAATAATAACCGTACTTTCTTCTCTTCAGATCCAAACCATTAATTACAGTACACAGCTTAGGTAATTTATTATTTTCAGCAAGTTCATTGATCAAAGTATACTCATTCTTGTGAGTATAATCTGCACGACAAACATAAACAGATAAATCAGCCACACGTCCTATCAGCAATGTATCAGTTACCATACCAACAGGAGCTGTATCTAAAATTACATAATCAAAATTCTTCTTGAGTGTTTCAATCGCTTTATCCAATCCATCACGTGCCAACAATTCGGTCGGGTTAGGAGGAACTGTTCCACCAGGAAGAATATACAAATTCTTGCTAACATCAGAGGGTTGTACCAAATCCATCAAGTTCTTTTCCGGATTAGCCAAATATTGAGTTATACCCACTTCTTTTCTTGGAATATTAAATACCTTATTCAAACCCGGTTTACGAATATCCAAACCGACAATAATAACCTTTTTGCCTAATAAAGAAAGACTGATAGCAAGATTAGCAGAAATGAAAGATTTACCTTCACCACTAACTGTAGAAGTAACTAAAATCACCTTCTTGTCATTTTCAAGCATAAACTGAAGATTCGTTCTGATATTGCGGAAGGTTTCACTCATCAGGTTATTTTGATTCTCAAATACAGCAATAGCTCCCTGTTTTTCATCAGTTAATGGGATATCACCGACAATAGGTACATTAGTCAGTTTTTCTACATCAGAACGTCCCTCAATCTTGAATTTGGTTAATTCAAGCAAATAAATAACTCCCACCGGAATTCCGACTCCTAACACTAAGGCAACCAGATAAATCATCTTACCTTTAGGAGATACAGGAGCATCATCTGCTATCGCGTCATCTATAATCTTTGCATTGTTGGCAGTAGCAGCCAAAGTTATAGCATTCTCCTCACGCTTCTGAAGTAACATCAGATAAAGTCCGGCCTTTATCTCCTGTTGACGCGCAATACTCACAAATTCACGCTCCTGACCAGGCGCCTCACTGATACGACGGGAATAACGGTTCGCTTCACGATCCAAATCTGCCTTTGTGATAAACAATCCACGCAACACCCTGTCTAAAGAGACTTGTACATTCTCTTTCATTGCACTAATGCTGGTATCCAGGTTTATAATGGTAGGATTATTCTCCGTTGATGTACGCAACAAACGTTTTCTCTCAACAAGCACCTCATTATAACGGTTGATAGCAGCAGCAAGATTCAAATCCTGCAATCCGATATTACTGGGCAGAACCTCATAACCTTCATTTTGCATATATTTCTGCAGATCCTGCAGCAAATTAATCTGGGTTTGATTCTCCACACGCTTCTTTTCATATTCAGCACTACCAGTTAAAGCTATCTGAGCATCACTGGTCAAATCCGTAATACCTGCCCCACGTTTAAAACTTTCCAGGTCCTTTTCCGTACTACCCAGTTCTTTGGAGATAATACTAATACGTTCATTGATAAATTCGGCTGTTTTCTGTGCCACTTCATTCTTATCATTATTCGTATTGATATTATACATCTCCAATAATTTATTGATAAAATCCTTGCCTCGCTGCACATTTGAGTTTTTCAATGATATGACAGCTACAGAAGTAGTTTTGGAAGTAGGCTCAATAGTCATATTCTTGCAATACGCTTTCGCTACAGCCAAAGGCTTATTAATTGTTGCTGTTATATTGCGTGTAGTCTTTTCCAAATTTGTAGTTTCTTCCAATGTTCTTTTAGAAGATAATACCGAGTCCGGCGTCAGGAAAAAAGCCAATGTCCCTTTATCAGTAGGAAAAACCGCCGGCAATTTCTCAAAATGTTTCTGATATTCATCATCGTCAATCTTCACAGTCACATCCATACTTCCTTGTGGTTGTAACATCATCTCTACAATCATCGGCTCCTCCAACAAATCAGCCTCCTGTGGAGTCAAGCTCACTTGTACTGGTGAAGTCTTATACAGGTTTCTGGAAGGAAATTCATCCTTGTCTGTATAAGAAATATAGAGTCCCAAATCTTCAACCACCTCTTTGACGATAGTCTTTGAACGGAGAACTTCAATCTCGTTATCAATATTCTGCGAAGAAGAGATCATACCATCCAATCCCAGACTCTCCAACCCGGAAAGCATTCCGGCACTACCACCTTTCTTATCATCCTTTATTAAAACCGTAGCAGAAATATTATATACAGGAGTGGACATATAAAGATAGACCCATGCCGCAATCAAACACGCTATAACCGCACCCACAAACCAAGGCCAGTGGAGCAAATATTTAAACAAGAGTTCCTTGACATCTATATTTTCTTCCTTAGATTCTTGTGCTTCGTTGAAATCTGTTTCTTTCATTGCAAATCATTATTTTAAAATATTTACTAATAGGCTGACAATGGATACCAAAATAGAGGTAGCAGAGAACCAAAGACTGGTACTGTTACCTACATCTGAATTTCGAGCTTTTGCTTTATTAGGAGTTACGTAGATAATATCATTCTGTTGTAACCAATAGTAAGGCGAAAGAATGGTTTCGGCCTTATTCAAGTCCAAGGTTACAATCTGTTGTTTGCCGTTTGCGTCTTCACGAATCAACTTTACATTATCACGAAGACCGTATACTGTCATATCACCTGCCATGGCCAATGCCTCCAACAAATTTACCTTCTCATTGGAAATAGTAAAAGTTCCGGGACGGGTAACCTCACCGATAACAGATATCTTATAATTTACCATACGCACCGTTACAATGGGAGTTTCCTTCATGTAAGGCTTCAATTTATCTATAATCAGCTGTTCTGCTTCCCTTTTCGTTAAGCCTCCTAACTTCAATTCTCCTAACACCGGAAAATTTATGTTTCCTTCATTATCTACCAAATAAGGCTGTAATACAGGTTGAGTAGTCACATAAGACGAAGTACTCACGGCTATTCCGGCATTACTGGCAACTGTCAGGTTAAAAGGTATCGCAAGTTCAGGATTAGTACACGATACCACAATAGTCAACAAATCCTTGGGCATGATCTTGGCATCATACAATTTTTCCTGTTGTTCTACCTCGTTCACAACTTCCACATTCTGGAAATAGGGAACCTTTTTATAAGACTGACAGCCAGCCAATAGGAATGGCAACAATAATAGCCACAAATTTCTTTTGTTTAGTCTTCTCATCATAATTCTTAAATTCATAATTAAACGCCCTTTAATTCCTAATTTTTAATTTTCTAATATGCTTCTTTTTCTCCATGTATAGCATTATACACTGTCTTATACATAATATATAAATCCAATAAAAATGTCCAATGCTCTATATACCAGATATCACGTTGCACACGTCCCTCCATCTGCCAGAGTTCTTTCGTCTCACCACGATAACCCGTCACCTGCGCCCAGCCAGTTATTCCAGGTTTAACGAAGTGACGAACCATAAACTTATTTATCAGATTAGAATATTCCTCCGTATGTTTCAACATGTGAGGACGGGGACCTACAATAGACATATCCCCTTTCAATACATTGATAAATTGTGGCAATTCATCTACACTAGTCTTCCTCATAATCTCTCCAATACGTGTTTTACGAGGATCGTTTTCCGTGGCTTGAAGAGTATCACATTGCGCATTAACCTTCATTGAACGAAACTTGTAACACCAGAATTCACGGCCATCCTCACCACTGCGTTTTTGTTTGAAAAAAACAGGACCGGGAGAACTTAACTTGATCGCAATTCCGAAGAATATATAAACGAATGGAAAGACTGTAATAAGAAATAACCCTGAACAAACAACATCAAAAGCACGCTTGATAATACGGTTCTCCAGTGATTCCAATGGCTCACAACGAATAGAAAGTACAGGAACATTCCCCAATAATTCAAAATGCATTCTACGCTTCAAATAATTACGGACATTAGGAACACTAAAAAAACGAACCAGATGGTTTTCGCAGTAATTAATGATAGGAACAATCTCCGCACTGCGCACAGAAGGAAGACTGCAATAAAGCTGGTTGATCTCTCCCGTATGTTTTTCTAAAAAAACACTTACTTCATTGGGTTGTCCCAAATATGGAACATCCTGCGGATATCGATCCGAAGGAAAATCTTCGAAATAACCCAGTACACGATAACCAGACGTAGGATCATCTGTCATCGCATGATAAAGTTCCTGCATATTCTCATGACTCCCAACTAATACTACCTTGCGGACATTTCCTCCCTTTTTCCGATAAAGCTCCAGAAAATGACGGGAAATTAGGCGGTAGCTAATAATGACAATTATCAGTGTAACATAAAAGAGTCCGAAATAGCGGGAATGAGAAAAATGAAAATGAAAAACAAGCAACGTACAAACCGAAAAAAAGACAAAAGGAACCATGTTACGTAAGACACGGATCATGATCTGTTCAGGACGCACCACAGGACGATGAAGAATAACACCAGAATGCATGTTACAAAGTAAATAGCACAGAGTAATAAGAGTCATTCCCTGAAAAATAGAACCGCAATGGATACACCAGAAACGGGTACCCAGTAACAAATTAAATCCCCATAAAAGCAGGTTCAGTAAAATAAGATCCCCCAAAAGAACCAAAGACTTTAAGACTTTATTAAAACGTTGGACTTCCTGCATAACAACAAACTTAAATATATAAAAATTAAAACATATTTTTGTATACAGAAACAACCTGTTCTGCTATTCTATCCCAGTTATATTCATCCATTAAATAATGGACAGAACAAAAATCTTGCACTAAATTCTTTTGTAGTTTTTCTTGTAGTTGCTCCTCATTTCCCGTCTGAAAATAGCAATCAAAAGCCAATCCTACTTCCAGGTTTGCAGGAATATCACTCACAATCACAGGAAGATCATAGCTCATCGCCTCTAATAGAGCAATAGGTAAACCCTCATGAGAAGACGGCAAAACAAAACAACGGGCATGAGTTAGCAGTTCATGCAACTTAGTACCTTTAATAAAACCAGTCAGAATTACCCCATTCTCTTTTGCCAAAGACTTCAGTTTCTTTGAATAATCATCCTCAAAATCTGTATCACCTGCAAGCACCAGTTTATAGCTCTGTTGTTTCAGAGCTGCAAAAGCACGAATCAACTGATGAAAGTTCTTTTCTGGAACAAAACGTCCCATGGCAAAGACATACTTCTGCGGTTCTATCCCCAGTTCCGCCAAATAATCTGTATCCTTCACCTTGTCCGATGTCGGCACTCCATTGTATATCAGATGACAATTCTTTCGGTTATACTTACGTACTAAAATATCATTGATAACCTCCGAAATAACGATTACCTCATTGGCAAACATACATCCCATGCGTTCACCCGCTTTCAACATAAATTTGGCAGCCTTCCCCCATTTGTCCCGGTCATAGTCTGGACCATGATGTGTGAATACAACTTTCATACCCAGTAAACGTGCCAAAGGAGTCAATAGCGCTGGACCGATAGCATGAATATGTACAATATCCGCATGTAGACTTTTAGCTTTCATAATTGCTTTAAATGTATGGATGATAGCTTCGAATGACTTCTTTTTGGGAGTCTCTATATCTACTAGCTCCACACCTTTATATCTTGTAAGCGAATCATGAACGTAACTTTTACGGCGAATAATAGTTATATCAATGCCCTTTTGTGCAATACGAGGAAAAAGTTCCTCACAGTGTGTTTCGACACCACCAAGAATATTAGGGATTCCACGAGTACCGGTTACTACGACTTTCATTTATAATTCTTTTTGCAGATTACAAACCAAAAAGTATTCTTGTTATCTTATATTTTTTTAAGACCCATCGATGAAGTATCATCGGAATTATTACTCCCATCAGTACAACAGTAATAGATTCGAATACAAACACATACCATAAACCACTATTAAAAGGAATCCTATGAAGCATGGCTTTGGTGATTCCTTCAAAGGTCGTATGAAAAAGATAGATGATATAAGAAGATGCTGACACCAACATCAACCAACTGTTCTTATTCACCTCACCCCATCCTTTACTAATACTTTTTGAAGCTTCAATGATAAACCATATTCCAATGAAAGGAAGTACAATGTTTATATTTTCATCCATATTCAGAAAGTATATAACTTCCATTGATATAAAAAGCAGTACAGCACACACCAACTTACTCCATTTAAAATTTACGATAAAGTAATATAACCACCGATTTTCAAAAGCAAATATACCGAACATGAAGTACACCAACATTCCTCTAAATTGCTCCAAACAAAATAGCGATGTTACCTCTAAAGGTATGAAATGTAATAAAATACTCACTAAAAAGAGTACATCACGACTCGTCTTTGTTTTGAAGAAAGGAAGAATAACAAACATCCACCACAATGCCCAAATAAACCAAAGAAAATAACCAGCTACCGGCAAATACAATATTTCAAAAAAAGATAAAAGGGTTACAGGGTGCTCTACAAGCATAAAATCTTGTGTTAGTAGTTTTATTGTGATTACTATTACCGATGTTGTGAAATAGGGTATCATCAGTCTCTTCACTTTCTTCATTAAAAAAGACCCATAACTTATATCTTTTTTAGTAGCAATGTAGACATACCCACTAACAAACATAAAAAGTGGCATGTGAAACGTATAAATCACCTTATTGAGCATCACATACCACATTGGAGAATTATCAGGCATATAATGTCCGACAACAACCAATATTATACATATTGCTTTCGCTATATCAAGAAATACGATTCTATTCATTTTTTTAGAACTTATCTCTTAAATCCCCCTGACAAGGATCTTGTCCCACATTATACCAACATTTATCCAGACACGCAGGCTTACCTTGTATACTCAAGAATTTATTCTTCAATGCCCATTTCAACGGATGCTTAATATATTTATGCATCACCGGAGAAGCAGTACCCACCATCCAGCAGTTTTTCGGACATTTACGTACCATATCACGCACCTGCTGTGCTTGTTCACTTTCCCAAATAGTCATAAAGTTTGGAATTTCACGAATATTACCCATTTTCTTCATCCAATACTTTTCTTCCAACCCATTACATGGATATACATCACCATAAGGTTCAATAAAGAAATTGGCAGACCCGGCTTCGCATGGCAGCATACGACGACCTCCTTCTATATAATTGATCAGCCCCATATTGAAAAAAGCACGAAACCAGCTCTTCGGATGTTTCTCTTTCAATTGCCATTCTATCAACTGTTCAAAGTTCTTGCAGACTTCGTCTTTATTCGTTATCGCATTATCATCTTTATGGAAATAATATGAATTATGAAAAGCAGCAGTAGCAAACTCCATTCCCAACGACTTACTCAATTGATATAGTGAAAGCATGTCTTTTGAGTTATTATTGGATACTGTACATCCAAAACCGATGTCTTTTAATCCCATATCTTTTAGCGTCAATAACGTACGCAAACCTTTATCAAAGCCACCTGAATGTCCACGCAATTCATCATTCTTGCAACTTAATCCCTCAATAGAAATACGAATACCAATATTCGGAAATTTCTTGGCCAACGTTACTACACGGTCTTCAAACCAGCCAGATGTTGAAATTACGATACGATCAGAGTGATTATAGCACTCTTCAACAATCTTATCCAAATCTTCGCGAATAAAAGGTTCTCCACCTGTCAGATTTATAAATTTCAACTTTGGAAGTGTACGTAGCTCCTCCGGTTGTATTTCTTTACTCTTTTCTGTGGGATATTGCCACACATTACACATCTTACAACGCATCGGACAACGATACGTCAAGATAATGCTCGCGTCCGTAGGACACGGAATATTCTTATCTGTCATATTTTCCTTGTTATCTACCTATGCAATCATATTCAAAACCATTCGCAGCCATCTCTGCAACATCATAGATATTCCTTCCATCTATTACCAATCGTCTCTTCATGCTTTTCGCCACTACCCCCCAACTTGGCATACGAAATTGTTTCCACTCCGTCAATATTAGCAATGCATCAGCTTCTAACACAGCGTCATACATATCCGATGCATAAATCACCACATCACCAACACGTCGTTTACACTCATTGATTGCCACAGGGTCATGCACACATACTTTACATCCTGCCTCTAATAATAAATTTATTGTTACTAAGGCAGTAGCTTCACGCATATCATCAGTTTCAGGTTTGAAGGCCAATCCCCATAAAGCGATTTTCTTTCCTTTTAAGTCTCCCCCATAGTGCTTTTTTAGTTTATTGAACAATATAGATTTTTGCGCCTCATTTACTTCTTCCACAGCCTTCAAAACCTGCATTTGATAGCCGTTTTTTTCTGCTGTTTTGATAAGTGCCTTTACATCCTTGGGAAAGCAAGAGCCTCCATAGCCACAACCTGGATAGAGAAACTTAGAACCTATTCGGCTATCTGCACCAATGCCTCTACGTACCATATTAACATCAGCACCTACCAACTCACAAAGATTGGCTATATCATTCATAAAGCTAATACGAGTAGCAAGCATTGAATTTGCTGCATACTTTATCATTTCCGCCGAAGGAATATCAGTGAAAATAACACGAAAGTTATTCAGCATCAATGGGCGATAAAGTTTACTCATCATTTCCTTTGCCTTTTCACTCTCAATACCAATTACCACTCTGTCTGGTGACATAAAATCCTTTATAGCAGCACCTTCTTTCAGAAATTCAGGATTACTAGCCACATCAAACGGAACGTCTACTCCACGTTTTTCAAGTTCTTCCTTAATGGTTTTTTTTACTTTTTTCGCTGTTCCCACCGGCACAGTACTCTTTGTTACAAGAATAGTGTATTTTTTAATATTTTTACCAAACTCACGTGCCACAGCTAACACATATTGAAGATCTGCCGACCCGTCTTCATCAGGAGGAGTACCCACAGCACTAAAAACAATGTCCACAGTATCCAAACAAGTAGCCAAATCTGTCGTAAAGTTCAATCTACCTTCTCGATGATTACGAAATACCATTTCATCAAGTCCAGGCTCATAAATAGGAATTTCACCATTTAACAAACTCCTTATTTTCGATTCATTCACATCTACGCAAGTAACATTAGCCCCCATTTCTGCAAAACATGTACCACTCACCAGACCCACATATCCGGTTCCTACTATCGCTATATCCATAATTATACACAATAAAAATTAACAATCTATCTCAACGGATTTTTATCCGATTTGTACCATTCTATAAAACGCAGTATTCCTTCATGTAAAGAAACATTAGGTTTATACCCCACTAATTCTTCGAGTTTTTTTGTACTTGCATATGTCTGATAAACATCTCCTTGCTGCATGGGAAGATATATTTTCTCAGCCTCATTCCCAACTGCTGTTTCTATCTCGTTAATAAAATTCATCAACTTCACAGGTCGTGCACAACCAATATTAAAGATTTCATACGGCACACCATTTTTACATTTTTTAGCATCCAGATCGTAATCTAATACCCGAATCGTCCCTTCTACAATGTCATCTATATAAGTGAAATCTCGTTGCATATCCCCATTGTTAAACACTTTAATTGGTTCACCATTCAAAATAGCCTTAGCAAACAACATTGGAGCCATATCGGGGCGCCCATATGGACCATACACAGTGAAGTAACGCAATCCACACGTAAATAAACCGTATAGTTTACTATAACTATGAGCCATTAATTCGTTGCTTTTCTTTGTAGCCGCATACAGACTAACAGGGGTATCCACCAAGTCAGTTTCTTCAAAAGGAACTTTCTCATTTAACCCATACACCGAACTAGAAGAGGCGAATACCAACTTTTTCACTTCATTATGTCGGCAAGCCTCCAGCAAATTAAGAAACCCCACCAAATTACTTTGCAAGTAAACATACGGATTGGTAATAGAGTAACGTACCCCAGCTTGCGCCGCTAGATTCACTACCTTATCAAAATGCTCCTTTCTGAAAAGTACGTTCATCGCTTCTTTTTCGTCAATAGACATGCGTACAAACTGATAATTAACAAATATACTACTCTGTATAGGTTGGTGCCATGCCAATTCTCCAGCGCCTTCATTAGTGATACCGCATTCTTTTAGCCTACTATACTTCAATCGTTGATCATAATAATCGTTTATGTTATCTATACCAACCACTTCATCCCCCCGTTTCGCCAGCATAAATGCAAGTCGCGAACCAATAAAGCCAGCAGCACCTGTTACTAATACTTTCATAAGATATCGAATATTCTATAATTTGATTGATATTATTTTCTTTTTATGCTCTGAAGTAAACTGCTTAATTGTTCATAATGCTTTTGAGGAGAATAAGAAGTCAGTACAGCCTTGAATCCATTTTCTCCCATCTCTTTTGCTTTATCAATGTGATCGAACATATACTTCACTTTAGTTCTAAAGTCTTCTACATTTTGATAGGCAAATGTTAGTCCTGTCTCTTTATCCTTGACAAGTTCTGGTAGCGAACCAAAATTAGTAGCAATAACTGCTTTTTTATAGGCAAAACTTTCCAATATGACATTTGGAAAATTATCATACCATTCTGAAGGGACAACCGTACATAAACATCTCTTCAAATAGGGTACTATCTCTTCGAAGTTTTTCTTACCTAAAAACTCAATACGATGTGATTTTCCAGCCAAATAAGTCTTTATTTCATCTTCATACCCATCATTGGAAAATCCAATAATCTTCAATGCATAATTAGTACTCTCAAAAGCCTTCACCAACGTCATCAAACCTTTCTGTTTTTCTATTCTTCCCACAAATAGTACAAAAGGCGTATATTCCACTTCGGGATTCTGTTCTTTCAAATTAAAGAAAGTAGGGATATGGTTAAGTTTATCCTTTGGAATACCATACTCTACCAATTTACCCAATGTAAATGAAGAAGGTACTACAAAAGCATCAATTTTGGAACTGATGCGTAATGTATCATGCAATATTTTAGCAGACAGTTTAATCACAGAATATACTGTTGAATTAAGCACGCATCTGTTCTTTACACAATTCCATTTACTGCCATTCAAACATTCTTCACAAACACCGGTTACATCATTATAGAAAAGTGCATTGGGACACATATACTGAAAATCTGATATACGATGAATTACAGGAATATTAAACGATTTTGCCGCATCAATGATACTGGGTGATATTTTATTATGATACTGCATGATATACACCAAATCAGGCTTGGTATTTTGAAGTAGACATTTAAATCTCTTTTTTGCCTCAAACGAATAAAACATTCTTGCGAAAGATTTAAGAATTATCTTCAAGTTCTTCTTTGACTGCGCAAAGTAGACCTCATCGTCCACAATATCCAAAAAATACTTTTCATAATCATTAGGTACATTACGCATACTCTTCACACTGAAAGGAATCACCTCATGTCCATTATGCTCTAATATTTCTTTAATATTGAAGTAGTATCGTTCAGGTCCACCACTTATGAAATACCGATAATTAACTAATAATATTTTCATACAATCAATATTTATCTATTTTATTGACTCTAGACCTCTATTTATAGAGGTGAACATTCGGATTTTAATATTTATAATAATGATCTGTTATTGAAGAATTTCCCTCTTTAACACACTTCATTGGATAGACAAATGCCTCATTTCTGGAATAATTCCACATAATGGGACGAGCATGTGTGTATCGAGAAATTATCCTTATAAGATTGTTGTAAATCAATACGGGAGATACTTGCTTTATTCTGGATAGCAAGTTCGATAGCATGAATGTATGCTTCATCACTAAAATCTTTAGCAATAAACCCATTTTTTCCGTCTATTATCACATCATTAAAACCACTCACCGGAGTTCCTATAGGTATACATCCACATGCCATTGCTTCAATCAAAGTTATGGGCATACCTTCATAATCAGAGGACAATGTAAAAAAGTCAGATGCTTCCAAATAATCTACTATATTGTGTTTAGCACCAAGAAAATGAATGTGATCTAGTGCTTTCTGTTGAATACCCAATCCTGTCGGTCCTTCATATCCATCTCCTATCACTAATAATGTAATATCATACCCTCTTTTTTTCACTTCATTGAAGCATCTTACTAATTTAGGTATATTCTTTGCCGGATTACATCTTGCTATTGTAGTAAAAACCAATGTATTCAAAGTATAACGGTATTGGTTTATTTCTTTTTCAACGTTACTAAATTCATCCGTAACAGCCATACTCGCACGTCCATTGTATATAATACCCACTGCATTACTTCCGTATACTTTAGCTATAGATTCTGCATTTTGATGTGAAATAGCAATTTGTTCATAAAGATGTAAGCGGAAACCTATCTTTTTCACCCAAAATCTCAAAAAATTTAATTTCTCACTTTCAGCTTGACTATGCGAGGTTATAAAATATTTTTTATCTCTGTCAAGTAAAAAAGACACTATCCCAAAAAAATGTGGATCAAGGTGCATATGGACAATATCACAATTCACATTTTTAATAGCTTTATATAATGTGTAGAAAGTAAATGGGCCAAACTTTGTAAGATTTAGAGATATAAATTTAACTTTATCAGATATATCATAAAGATAAAATCCATTATTGCCTATAGCAGGGTCTTTCATTGTCATCAAAATAATATCATGTCCATCCTCTGCCATTTGGTTGCAGAGATCCACAATAAACCGCTCAGCCCCACCAGAACTTAGTGCGGTTATAACCTCTAGAATTCTCATATTTCAATTGTTTAAACGTCCAAATTTGGACTATTTTAGTTATTCGACAACACTACAATATTCAAACTAATAAGCTTTATACATATCATAAATATTCATATATTTCTCTGCTATATTATCCCAACTAAATAGCCCGCAATCAGCATTTTTCTTAATCTCATCACCCATTTGAGCACACTTTTCTGGATGCTCCAATAAGTACAGTATTGCATTCTCCAGACTCTTCACATCCTTTGGAGGTACCAACATTCCAGTTACAGAATCTATCACAGATTCACAAAATCCTCCAACATTGGTTGCAATCACTGGTTTATATAGAGCATAAGAAGTATAAATTACACCACTTTGAGTTGCGTCGGTATATGGACAGACCACCATTGTTGATTCTTCAATGGCAGATATTAGTTCATCAGTAGGGATAAATCTATTTATTATCTTAACATGAGGAAGATTCAAATATTCTGTAATATCAAAATAAAAATTTCCACTTCCCATTACTGTACAAATAACATTAGGATAGCGAATATGAACATTATTCATTGCTTCCAGAAGATATTCTATGCCTTTATAAGGAGAAATTCGTCCAAAGAATAAAATTTTTTTTTGATGAGAAACTGAATCTTCCTTCAAAGGCAAATTTCTTTTATAAACATTTATAGAATCATATATCCCTAATCTATTAATTATTATCCGTTTTTCACTAACATGATACAAATCCATAAAATCTTGTTTTTGAACCTGATTTAATAAGATTATTTTTGACGAGTATTTTATAGCAAGACAACGAAAAAATTCTTTACGAACATTTTTCTCCCCCGTATGAGGAAACGGGTCATGCAATGTTAATACCAATTTCCGTTTAAATAAGAGCAAAAGACTATCCCAATCATTAAGAACGGTAGTATGTACAACACTTACTTTTAGTTTCAATATAAACCATATAAGTTTCCAAGCAAGTATAAAACTAGGTAAACTAAAATTTCGAGAATTCAATTGATTCACAATATAAACTTTATCTAAATTCAGATAATCAGTAAAAATATGTGATTCTGCATATTCAGAGAACTTAAAAATTCCATTGACAGGTATTTGCTCTTTTATATTAATCAATGTAGAATTACGATTATATGGCGTTAACTTTATCAAAAAATAAACATCAATTCCTCTTTTTTGATATTCTCTTATCAAAGGAAAATCACAATCAGCAAAAGATGGAGTAGAATAATAGACAATTTTCATGACTTTAATATTTTATCAATAAAGGCAAGGGACTTTATTCTCTCTTCCTTCATAATATCATTCACAACTTGATAATCTATATCACTATCCAAAAAAGCAGTTGGAATATCCGATATTTTATGATTCATCAATCCACATTTATCTAATAAGCTATCAATCCTAGAACTGAAGCGTTCAGGAAGTACTGTAAAAAATTGCTTATTAAAATTTATAGAAAAAGCTGTACCATGAAACGAACTTACAACAACAAAATCAGCCTGCAAGAATAAAGAGACAAACATTTCTGGAGTTGAATAATAAAAATTCTTATCACAACAATCCATTTTACAGTCCCTACCACCGTAATAAATTCCATATATCTTTAATTTTTTCTGCTTAGCAACTGAAGAAGCTATAGAATTAATCAAAGAAGCTTCTTTCTTAGTCTCGACAGAATAAACCAACAAATATGGTTCTACTTTCTTAAAGCAAGATGTATTAATTAGATTTGCCCATTCACCCCTTGTTAACAATAATGTCGGATCTAAAGTTACTTCTACATTTTTCAATCCCAAAGAGGAAAGTATCTCTTTCCCTTTATTTTCACGTACAGATATCAAATTATAAGAAGATAGATATTGAAACATTCTATCTTTTTCCATTTCAGGAATATCATTCATTCCAATACTAGAAGCATAAGCAGCTTTATGTTTTTTTTCAGAAATACATGTCCAATAAAAAACCTCATCAAGTCCCTGATTATGAATACTATTCCATACTTGATCGCTCCCTGTTAAATAAATATCTGCAATAGGAGGAGTGTTGGCTAATTCATTTAATGAATTATATCGTTTGGAAAGACTTATGTGTTTTTTTACAAATTTCCAATTATTTTTTCTTAAATATTCTTGTCTGATCCCAATACATAAACGTTTTATCCACTTAAGAGGATTCATTGTATTTTTCAATCTTCGTTTTATCAAATATTTAAACGACATAAAACTACGTACATAATGTACAAGCTCTACACAACATCCTTTTTTTTGTAATACAACTCCTAAAGCAATAGCTTGAAGATAAGTTCCAAAGTTTGTGTTATCTAGTATAGTTATTAATGAGATTTTTTTCATCTAAGAATGCGTTTTAACTTATTGGAAATTTTTTGTAGTACTGTTTTTTTCTGGTAAAGTTTGATATTATATTTTTTAATCAAAGTATCAATATCTAAAGTGAAAGCATCTTTATAAAACGTTTTTCGAGCCGAAGGCATACTAGAAGGTCTATATAAATTTTCATTTCCACCTTCGATAGCCTCCTCTATCGAACGTAATTCCATTTCAACATCGTCTTTTACAGATTGCATCAGATCATATCCTTGTTTTGTATTTATAGAAATACACGAGATACCATTTGTTGTTTTATGTTTAAATGGAGTTGTTTTGCCTATTCCCCAAAAATCGGCAAGTGTAATATCACCAATACGAGGAGTTTTTGCATAAATACATGAATAACAACATTCTCTCTGTAGAAGTCTTTGATAGAAACCATAAACGTAATATGTATCTTTTCCATGTAATACAACATTCTTCAATCTATCTTTTTCATCCAAAAGAATGTTCATCTTAACTCCCCAATTATGCAAATCTCTAAACTGAAGTGATACCATATTAGGATATTTTCCCTTCAAATATTTTACATATTTTTCAAATAGTAGAGGGGAGGGAACCCCATGACAGACTAAATCACAAATATATAAAGAAGATTGGTCCATTTTACCTAAAAATCGCCTCAATCCAGCTACCTGACAAGAAGTTCCAACAAAAAGAACGGCTTTTCCTTGTTTAATTTTCTCCTTTACTCTCCTATATATAAATCCAATCTGACTTTGAACATATTTACTTCCTTGTAATGGAGATAATTCATCAACAGATGAAATTATTCGATGATTTAAAACAAAAGATTCGTCAAAAGCCGCTCCAACAACATATCCATCTCTAGACAAAATTTCTTTTGCCAAAACTGAAAATATCCCTCCAGAAGATCCTCTTTTTCTTATATTCAAGTTCTTTGCCCAAGCTGCATATACATGTTGCTCATTCGAGTTAAAATCTATAGGATTTAAAACAGGGCAGGATTTCTGACAAGCTCCGCACTCAGTACATTTCGAATAAGAGATATCGGGATATAAAAATCCTTCATCATCAGGTTGCATTGATATGGCTTCATGAGAACATTTATTCACACAGGCTTCACATCCTGTACATAATATTTTTTCGCAAAGAGATACCATTATTATTATGTTTTATTTATAGAAAAAACGATATTGGGGTCTAAAAGCATAATATGAAACTATAAAAATCAACCATGGACGTGGTCCTGCGATATGAGGATTAGTAAAGGCAATACTATAAAAAGCTAGAAGAATAAAAAAACGAGACCAGAATGAATAATATCCTTTTAACATATGATTCTGTAATAAAAAAAATAATAATAAAGTTATTCCACCAATTACAATTCCATATTTTAGTAAAATAGAGACAAATCCATTTTCAATTCCAACTAAATTCATCACCAACAAAAGTTTATCATATAATTCTGGATCTCCCCACCATAACTCATAATCAGTAAGATGACCAAAAGAAGCAAGAGCTTCAAAGCGAGCAGTCATACTACTGTCATCTTTAGTAAAACTAGAATCATGATAAAATAATCTACCACCCAAATCAGTATTTAATAAAATGCAAACTATACTTATGGATATTATTATAAATAAGAATAAAATACGCATTTTTTCTTTATAGGACAGTTTCTTTATTTGACTGTAAAGCATGGGGACAGTACAAGCAAAAGTAACCAATATATTACCTCGTTCATTAAAACAAAATAACCCCATAAAAGCTAATGCCAATAATAGTATCTTCTTTTTTCGATTTATTTCTGAAGATATAATAAACAAAATAATAATCATTACTATCATGGCATTTGCCAAGGGATGTCCATACAAAGCCGAAGCTCTGAAAGACCACGAATCTCCCGACGAATTAACAAATGCATAAGAATCTTCCGAAGCAAAAAGCACAGTATTGGTAAACCGTTCGAATAATGCAATCCCTATTTCCACAGCGAAAAGTAAAAAAACAATATTTCTCAATTTATCACGTTGCGACTTAGATATAAACTCCAAAGAATATGCCAAAAGGTATGGAAGTATATAAAAGACAAGGATATCTTTGAACATATCTTGATTTAACAGTGATTTTATCAAGAAAGCCAAACACCCACATAATAATATTAAAACTATATATTTACTATTATACGAAGCTCTTAATCCATTAATAAAAATTTTGTAAATAAAATACACTACAAATGGTCCAAAAGAAACTGTAGTCACAACATTTCCCAAACCCAAATTATTAGCTAAATTTGAATTCAAGAATAAGATTGCCAATATTGCAATCACAAACAAACCAGTTTCAATATGAGTCAACTCTTTATTTAGCATGCCCCACTCTTTCTCTTATAACACTCATAACATATTTTCTTTCTCTATTCTCTAACCCATAAAAATATATCGAAAGCCCAGTAGAAATCACACAGCTTACTCCTACTAGCATAAACCTCAACAATGATAAATCCAAGAAAAAATAAACGAATAATGGTAAAATAACAGATAATGACATAACCCCTATTATTTTTAGTATTACCTCCTTAAAATAGTCATACATATTGAGAATTATCAAGTTCTTCAACAGATATAAACGCACTATTTGTGCACATAAACTAACGAGTATATTTACTATAAACACTATTTCCGGAGCAGAGATAAATAATAAGCATATATAAGACAATGGAACGATCAATAATAATATACCTCCAACACATATTTGATACATACGAATTTTCCCTGTTGCTTGCGCAGAAATAATTAAAGAATTTGCCATACAATCAATCATTGTAGATATTAAAACTAACCGTGTAAAACTTACAGTATGTTCAGGAACGACTTTAAGCCACCATCCTAAAATTTGTTGCATTTCAATCATTAAAGGTAATGACACAAAAAACAACAGTAAGAATGAGTATTTCGCACTTTTAAATATCAACTGATGCATATAGCCCAAATCTTTATTAGCATAAGATTTTATAATCTGAGGATTTAAAGCTGTTTGAAAATTTGTTGAGAAATTACTTATAGTTCCCTGAACTTGAACTGCAATACCTCGAGCTGCATTAACCGCAGGTCCAAAAAATATATTTAATAAAATATTTAAGCCTTGTACTACCCCCAAAAAGGAAATACTACCTACTAAATTCCATCCAGCAAAACCTGTCATTTCTTTCAGCAACTTCTTATTCAAAGCTAATTGGAAAAGTGTCTCTTTAAAATGTCGTCTACAATAATTACTATAAATAAATCTTATTAATAACTGCACGCAGAATATTAATACAGCATATAACTTTAATTTGTCTATATCACCAAGTACCAAAATATAAACAATCAATAATTTCAATATTACCTCTAATACTGATATATAAGCAAAAACTTTCATCCTTTCATGTGCAATAATACAAGCATTATATGGCACACTCATGACTAATACAATCATTGATAATATAGAAAACTGATATACCCATAAAGCTGCATCCATTCTTGAATCAGGAATAGTCATATATGAATATATAAACCACATCCCTACAGTTTCAGCTAATATCAAAATAAAAATAGAAATCAAGGCATGGATTATAATACTTGCGTTAAAAACTTTTCGCATTTGATCTACATTTCCCTCTTTTCCTAATTCGAACGTTAAATATCGTTGTGTAGAAGTTGCCATTGCACCATTCAAAAAAGAAAACATAGAAACGACTCCTCCTACCACATTGTAAATACCAAAATCTTCTATGCCTAATGTACTCAAAACTATACGAGAAGTATACAAACTTACTATCATCATGAAAAACATGCGAAAGTAAAGTAATAATGTATTTTTAGCTATACGCTTATTATTTTCAATTGAATTAGACATTCTCAGAGTATATATTTTCTTTATAGAGCCGATTTTCCTCAATCACTTATAGACAACAGATGCTAAATCCCTGACACAAGGAGAATACCAATCATTTCTACTCCCCTATCAGTTCCACATATCCCACCGGCATATCCGCACAAGCACACCCCAGCATATTCAACCGAACAGCAATCTTACTTCTACCATCTATCGTAACAAGTTCTCCTACAAGCCCTGTCAAGGGACCTTTAATGACACGCACTTTCTCACCACGTGCCAAAGGAGCACTATTCATACAGATTGCCTCTTCGGAATAGTCAAGCATAAAACGGAAACGAGCCATTTGTTCATCAGGAATGATAGTCGGACTGCTCTCACCACGCATTACCATATACCGACTAACGGTAGAAAAGGAAAGAACCTCTTTACGTTCTTTAGGATCAGCATGTACAAAAACCATCATCGGAAGCAACACGGATTCAACCACTTTACGGCGGTCGCTCCATTGATGTACCTCTTGCTGGACTGGTACAAAATTTTCAATCCCCATTTTGTCTAAACGTTCGGCTACTTTCTTCTCATGATGCATACGAACCAGAGCAACATACCAGCGTTTAGAGTGTGCTACGCCTTCCCCTGTCCCAATATTAGGCCCAGCACTTAAAGTTTCTTTCGTTAGAATCATACTTTTTTACCCCTTATGTTTCCGTTACTTCTTAGGTAACGGATAAGGTACTCATTCACAGAAAAACAGATGAAAGCAGAAAAACATGGACAGGAACTGCCTACAAAGATGTTTTTCTAACCTACGCGAAGGGAAAAGCATCTTTGGAAACAGAGTACAGGAATTTCAGGCATGATCAAACAGAATCATCATGTCCTGATATATTTTTGTTGCATATTTCAACAAATCAGAAAAAAAAGAAGATTTTACTTGTTTACTATTTGTATTTTTGCATATCTTTGCACCGAATAATTATCCGTTACCTAAGAAGTAACAGACACATTTCGCCCTTGATTTCTAATACTTTATCGTTAGCTTTCAACCTAAACGATAGTTCCTAATGTAAGATAAATTCCCTTTATTTACCTCTGTGCGTTCTCTTAGCTCAAAACCCTTCAAATAGATTTGCGTGGTTTTTATAGATTTATGTCCCAATGATTCACTAATCATTTCAATTGGCACTCCACGATACTTGGCTGTAGTCGCCCATGAATGACGAAGTGTGTAAGAAGAAACGGGAGATTTCAACCGCAGAGCTCTCGCCAACTCCTTCAAACTATTATTAAAATTCCGAAGAGCAGACTGATATTCACGGTATGCCCTTTCATCTTTCCGTTTCTTGTTACCGCAAAGTATATCAAACAGATAGTCCGGACAATCGGGAATGGGTTCCTGATTACTCCGGAGTTGATTTATCATTCCCTTGGCGGTATCCAATACTTCTACGCTCATAGGAGTTTTCGTCTTGATTCGATTATAGCGCAACACACTCTGATCTAAAGCTGATTTTTCCAAATGTGCTAAATCAGCAAATGACATTCCACAAAACTGGAACATCAGGGCGGCAATAATTTGTGTGCGACGTAAACGCTCTGATTTGGGATCTTCATACAGGAGTTTGTGTAATTCACCGGCAGGCAAAGCTTTCTTTTGCCGGACATCCACACCTGTATAGACATCATGAAATAATCGGGGAACATAAGGAGCACTTCCCGATTCCACTCCCCGATTGTAAATACTACGAAGCATACGCATATACGTAGAAATCGTATTAGGCTTCAAACCACAATCATAAAGATACTGACCATAACGTCGTAAACGTTCTTTGGTGACTTGTCTGAACGATATATTCAACGTACCACAAAACTTACCGAAAGAATAAAGGGCGTTCTTATAAACGTGCGCCGTAGAATAACGCCCTTCCTTTCGTAAACGATTGATGTAGTTCTCACCACATCGACTAAATCCATTTTTATTCATCATTTGCATCACTAGTTATTTTATATATATACTATTTGGCAAGCGACAAAAGAACAAATCTTTTTGCACGTTCAATTTCACTTTCCAGATATTATTTTTAGAATTAACACATATTTAACCAACATTAAAATTAGTAGATTATGAAAAGTAAAAATGCTAAAAAAGGTAGTAAAAACGACAAGGTAAAAAGAAATGTTCAAACAATGAAAAAAGCCCCCGGAAGACAGTCAAAGGAAGAAATCATCACTGAAGAAGAGCTGGAAAACAGAATAGCAATCACTGGAGATATTCGCCTTTATCTCACCACGCATCTGAAAATCTTTATCGATGGATATTTCCACCATCCTAAGAAAAAAAAGCTGATAAATCTGGCCCAATATATCCATAACCAAAAAGTATTGTACATTCACAAACACAATGGATATAAACTAATGGAACTTAGCAGCATACATGCTGAATTGGGAGCATTGAGAAAGTCTGTCGAAGAAGAGTATATGAGAGAAAAAAAGGAAAAAAGAGAACAAGCTGAAAAGGTCAAAAGCAAGTACTAAGAAAAAATAATGGGACAGTTGAAATATAAGGCTTACCTTCGCCGCCGTTTTCAACCGGTCGAAAACTAACTGATTTTCCCTTAAAAAAATAGTGACGGTATGCTATCGTTATAGCGTCACTATAATGAAAGGATAGTGACGCTATGACAACAACATACCGTCACTATCTATAAGGGAAGATTTACGCTTAAACAGAAATTTATTTTTCAACAAAAAAAAGAAATAAAATGAGACAAAAAATCAGAAAGAGCAAGTTCGAAGCTTGCAAATTAGTATGGAAAAAACGTATTACTGCCGAAAAGGGGATTTCGGATAAATGTGCGGAGAGAATTGTACAGGAGTGCATTAAACTAATAGAACACATGTTGTATGGAAATGTAATGATAGCTTTTCATAAGCAGGATGGTACGTTCTGCCTGGAAAAAGGAACACTGGTAGGATATGAAAAATTCTTTCATAGAGAATTTAATATCACAGCACAACAAGAGTCTATTATCTATTGGAGTGAAGAACAAAAAGGATGGAGAAGATTCATGATCGGAAACCTGATGGAATGGAAAGCTATTGTATAGTTTATAATAAAAAATATTGAATAATGAATATGATTAATAAAGGGATACCTTACTTCCCGACACCGGCAAACTTTTTTGACGAAGAGGTTATGGAATTATTAGAAGCAAAATTCGGAGTGTTAGCTTCTTACATGGTCATGAGATTGCTTTGCAAAATCTATAAAGAGGGATATTACATCTCTTGGGGGAAAGAACAAAATCTAATTTTCGTCCGCAAAGTAGGTGGCGGGATCAAAGAGGACATGATGGAAAAGATTGTCGACCTGTTATTGGAAAAAGGATTTTTCCATAAAGAAACCTACGAAAAACACGGTATACTCACTTCGGAACAGATTCAAAGAGTGTGGTTCGAAGCTACGACACGAAGAAAAATAGATTTCTCACAACTACCTTATTTATTAGAGACCAAACAGAGAAAAAGGATACACAAGGATGAGTTGAACAAGGAAAATGCTAACATTTTTCCAACTCAAGAGGAGGTGAGTTCAGAAAATGCAGACATTTCTCGACAAACTAAACTAAAGGAAACTAAACTAAATACTGAAGAAGAAGAAGAAATAAGCGATGCTTCGTTTGAAATTCCGGGGTATGCATACAATCAGGCCACACACAACATGAACGGACTGATAGAAAGTCTGGAACGCCACAAAGTGACTAATATGAAGGAGAGGCAGACAATTCTCCGGTTATCAGACTATGGCAGGAAAGGCACCCAAGTATGGAAACTACTCTCCAATACGGCCTGGAGCAAAATCGGAGCACCGGGGAAATATATCATTGCAGCACTAGCCAGCGGACGGAAATAAACCGACTGATTAAAAGCTGATAAAAAAGGTACGAAAAATCTGTGCTTTTCACAAATTCTTCGTACCTTTACGCTCCGGTAAAACAAGTTCTATCCACATAAAAGATAACAAAATGGAAAACAGAAGTTTAGTAACCATTGCCGAACATTCTAAAGAAAAAATCCTCTACATGCTCGAAATGGCGAAGCAGTTTGAAATGAACCCCAATCGCCGGTTATTACAAGGAAAGGTAGTAGCAACCCTGTTCTTCGAACCTTCCACCCGTACCCGCTTGAGTTTTGAAACAGCTGCCAACCGTCTCGGTGCACGAGTAATCGGATTCTCTGACCCCAAGGCCACCAGCTCTTCCAAAGGGGAAACACTTAAAGACACGATCATGATGGTGAGTAACTATGCAGATATTATCGTCATGCGACACTATCTCGAAGGAGCTGCACGATATGCCAGCGAAGTAGCCCCGGTGCCCATTGTCAATGCAGGTGACGGAGCTAACCAGCACCCGTCGCAGACGATGCTCGATCTTTACTCTATCTACAAAACGCAAGGAACGCTGGAAAATCTGAATATTTTCCTGGTGGGTGACTTGAAATACGGCCGCACCGTACATTCTTTGCTGATGGCGATGCGACACTTTAATCCGACTTTCCATTTTATCGCTCCCGAAGAATTGAAAATGCCGGAAGAATACAAACTTTACTGCAAAACGCACCAAATAAAATACGTTGAACATACAGACTTTTCCGAAGAGATTATCGCCGACGCCGATATTCTATATATGACCCGTGTGCAACGCGAACGTTTCACCGACCTGATGGAATATGAACGGGTGAAGAATGTATATATTCTCCGTAACAAAATGTTGGAAAACACACGTCCGAACCTGCGTATCCTGCACCCGCTTCCCCGTGTCAACGAAATTGCTTACGATGTGGATGACAACCCGAAAGCATATTATTTCCAACAGGCACAAAACGGTCTGTATGCCCGCGAAGCAATCCTTTGCGATGTATTAGGTATCACATTAGAGGACGTTAAAAACGATATTTTATTATGAGCGAAAATAAACAAGCATTGCAAGTAGCTGCCCTGAAAAACGGAACAGTGATTGACCATATCCCATCTGAAAAGCTCTTCACCGTAGTGCAACTGCTCGGTGTGGAACAAATGACAAGCAATATCACGATCGGATTCAACCTCGACAGCAAAAAACTAGGCAAAAAAGGGATCATCAAAATTGCAGATAAATTCTTTTGTGACGAAGAGATCAACCGTATTTCGGTAGTAGCACCGCACGTCAAACTGAACATTATCCGCGATTACGAGGTAGTAGAAAAGAAAGAGGTAAAAATGCCGGATGAACTTCGTGGCATCGTGAAATGTGCCAATCCGAAATGTATTACCAACAATGAACCGATGAGCACCATCTTTCATGTGATAGATAAGGATAATTGCATCGTGAAATGCCATTATTGCGAAAAAGAACAGAAACGAGAAGAGATAACAATCCTCTAACTTCAGCTCACCACAGATTACACGGATTCACACAGATTTTTATTTTATGGGACAATAACATCTATATCTGTGTTAATCTGTGTAATCTGTGGTGAAAAAAATGACAACTATGAAACAGGACTGGAAACCAGGAACGATGATTTATCCGCTGCCGGCTGTACTAGTCAGTTGCGGAAAAGAGGAAAGCGAATATAATATGTTCACAGTAGCATGGACGGGTACGATTTGCACGAACCCGCCCATGTGTTATATATCCGTACGTCCGGAACGCCATTCATACGATATTATCAAAAAAAATATGGAGTTTGTCATCAACCTGACAACCAAAGACATGGCTTTTGCCACCGACTGGTGCGGAGTTCGTTCGGGACGTGATTATCATAAATTCGAAGAGATGAAACTGACACCCGGACAGTGTACGGTAGTCAGTGCCCCGCTGATTGAAGAATCACCCCTTTGCATTGAATGTCGTGTAAAAGAAATCATCTCTCTTGGTTCACATGATATGTTTATTGCCGACGTGGTAAATGTGCGTGCCGATGAACGGAACCTGAACCCCGAAACCGGAAAGCTGGAACTGGCGGAAGCTAATCCGCTGGTATATGTGCACGGAGGATATTACAATTTGGGAGAGAAAATCGGTAAGTTCGGTTGGAGTGTAGAAAAGAAAAAATCATAAAAGGAACGATACTGTCATGAATATGCTGCGTAAATTCATTTTTTTAGGTTTATTAGTTGCAGCCGGCAGCCCGGTTGTCGGACAGAATTATAACGCAGACAGAGTAGACCGTCCCAACACAAAAAAAATAAATATCGGTATCAAAGCGGGCTTCAACTCTTCCATGTTCATGGTGTCTGAACTGAAAATTAAAGATGTAACTATCGATGAGGTGCAGAATAACTATAAGATTGGTTATTTCGGTGCTCTCTTCATGCGCATCAATATGAAAAAGCATTTCATTCAGCCTGAAGTGTCGTATAATGTAAGCAAATGTGAGATTACTTTCGACAAACTCGGTTCCCAGCATCCTGCCATCGAGCCTGATTACGCTTCGGTGCAATCGGTGTTGCACAGTGTCGATTTTCCCGTTCTATATGGATATAACGTAGTGAAAAAAGGACCTTACGGAATGTCTATCTTCGCAGGTCCCAAGCTTCGCTACCTATGGGGAAAGCACAATGAAATCACTTTTAAGAATTTCGACCAAAAGGGTATTCACGAAAAGTTGTATCCGTTCAATGTCAGCGCAGTGATTGGCGTAGGTGTCAACATCTCACGTATCTTCTTCGATTTCCGCTACGAACAAGGTATAGGAAACATCTCCAAGTCTATCATTTATGACAATATCAACTCCGACGGCAGTACGGGTGTGAGCAACATTATTTTCCGTCGCCGTGACAGCGCGTTAAGTTTTTCACTGGGATTCATTCTTTAAGAATAAAATATCATTAAATCCCGCTTTTTACTAACATTTTTCTTACTGTTCCTTCATTCTTTATTTATTTTCATTAACTTTGTGCGCTTAAAATAGGTATCTCGAATTAGAAATTTAATCTTACTTATAAAAGAATGAAAAGAGACGACATCATTTTCGACATCATCGAAAAAGAGCATCAACGTCAGTTGAAAGGAATCGAGCTGATTGCATCAGAAAACTTTGTGAGTGACCAGGTAATGCAGGCAATGGGTTCTTGCCTGACTAACAAGTACGCAGAAGGTTATCCCGGCAAACGTTACTACGGAGGTTGCGAAGTAGTAGACCAAAGCGAACAAATCGCTATCGACCGCCTGAAAGAAATTTTCGGCGCTGAATGGGCAAATGTACAGCCACACTCGGGAGCACAAGCTAATGCTGCTGTTTTCCTTGCTGTTCTGAATCCGGGCGACAAATTCATGGGATTAAATCTGGCACACGGCGGACACCTGTCTCACGGTTCATTAGTGAACACTTCCGGTATCATCTATACTCCTTGCGAATATAACTTGAATCAGGAAACAGGACGCGTTGATTACGACCAGATGGAAGAAGTCGCTCTTCGTGAGAAACCAAAAATGATTATCGGTGGTGGTTCTGCATACTCTCGTGAATGGGATTACAAACGTATGCGTGAAATCGCTGACAAAGTAGGCGCTATCCTGATGATCGACATGGCTCATCCTGCCGGTCTGATTGCTGCCGGAGTGCTCGAAAATCCGGTTAAATATGCACATATCGTCACTTCTACTACACATAAAACACTTCGCGGACCTCGTGGTGGTGTCATCATGATGGGTAAGGATTTCCCCAATCCATGGGGTAAGAAAACTCCGAAAGGTGAGATCAAGATGATGTCTCAATTACTGGATTCTGCCGTTTTCCCGGGTATCCAAGGCGGACCGTTGGAACATGTAATTGCTGCTAAAGCAGTTGCTTTCGGTGAAATCCTGCAACCTGAATTTAAGGAATATGCTAAACAAGTACAGAAGAATGCTGCCGTACTTGCACAGGCTTTGATCGACCGTGGCTTTACCATCGTTTCCGGTGGTACAGACAACCACTCTATGTTGGTCGACCTGCGTAGCAAATATCCTGATCTGACAGGTAAAGTGGCAGAAAAAGCATTGGTTTCTGCTGATATTACCGTTAACAAGAACATGGTTCCGTTCGACAGCCGTTCGGCTTTCCAGACTTCCGGTATCCGTTTAGGTACTCCTGCTATCACAACTCGTGGTGCAAAAGAAGACTTGATGCTCGAAATTGCAGAAATGATCGAGACTGTATTGTCTAACGTAGAAAATGAGGAAGTTATTGCACAAGTACGTGCACGCGTCAATGAGACAATGAAAAAATATCCTCTTTTCGCTTACTAAAACACAATTTTAAAGCTAGTAATTGTAAACTGTTATTAGCTTAATCCCATTTAAGGTCTGCTCTTTACGAAAGGAGCAGGCCTTTTTTTATTTATTAACGGTCCCGTTCGAACCATCTTTCCGGAATTTCGTTTTTCTTACTATAAAAGAAATATATGATGTCATATATCACCCACAACAAGTACGAATTCAACCGTACAGTGTGCATGAAGAGAAAAGAGAAGCACACTGGACTCTATATACAGTCATCCCCGTCTTTCCACATTCATTTTATAGGGAAAGACGGGGATTTATTTTTACCGGCATAGCGCCAGAACAAGTGTTCTTTAAGTGTATATCAGCTCAATCCTTCTATTTCTCCATCCACAATATCGATATGCAATGCTTGCGGTTCTTTAGGCAATCCCGGCATACGAAGAATTTCTCCGGCAATGGCTACAATCATTTCAGCTCCGTTATTGATTACAATATCTTTAATATGGAACTCGAAGTTGTTCACCGCACCATAAATCTTAGGGTCGGCAGAGAATGAATACTGTGTTTTAGCAATACAAACCGGGTAATGAGTGATGCCCATTTTCTCGATCAGTTTGATACGGTTGCGTGCAATACTGCTGTAAGTAATTACACTGGCTCCGTAAATATTAGTAGCCACCTTTTCAATCTTCTGCTGTATATTATCTTCTTCCTTATATGTATAACGCAAAGGTTCGGACGGATTATTTTCGATTGTATCTACCACCAGGCGGGCCATGTCTACTGCCCCCTCTCCTCCTTCACTGAACGCATTGTTGATAGCAAAACCGACTCCCAACTGTTCGCAATGCTCACGCAGCAATTCCATTTCTTCATCGGTGTCGGACGCAAACTTATTGAAAGCTACAATAACCGTCTGACCGAATGAACGAAGATTACGAACATGTTTGTCCAGATTACGCAATCCTTCTTTCAGTCCTTCCATATTCGGTTCTTTGATACGGTCGAGACTGACACCTCCGTGCATCTTCAATCCTTGTGCCGTAGCGACAATCACCGTGAGACGCGGTTGGAGTCCACTCTTGCGGCACTTGATATTGTAGAACTTCTCCGCACCAAGATCGGCACCGAATCCGGCTTCTGTGATTACATAATCGCCGAAAGACATTGCCAATTTAGTGGCCAGAATAGAGTTACAACCATGCGCAATATTAGCGAACGGACCGCCATGTACAAAAGCAGCGGTTCCTTCGGTAGTCTGCACCAGATTAGGATGGATGGCATCTTTCAGTAACACAGTGATAGCTCCTGCCACTCCCAGATCTTTTACGGTAAAAGGCTGGTCATCATAAGTGAAGCCCAACAGGATGTTTTCAATACGGCGACGCAAATCACTCACATCTTTGGAAAGGCAAAGGATCGCCATAATCTCCGAAGCAGGAGTAATATCGAAACCGGACTCTTGGGTAATCCCGTTAGATTTAGGTCCAAGACCGACAACGATGCTGCGCAACGAACGGTCGTTCACATCAAGCACTCTCCGCCAAAGAATTTCTTTCAATCCGAAACCTTTTGCCTGGTTCTGATAGAGATAATTGTCGAGCAATGCCGAAATCATGTTATGGGCAGAGGTGATGGCGTGAAAATCCCCTGTGAAATGAAGGTTAATCTTATCCATCGGAAGCACTTGTGCATATCCTCCACCGGCCGCTCCTCCCTTCATTCCGAAACAAGGACCGAGAGACGGTTCACGAAGAGCAACAATCGCATTCTTTCCAATTTTATTCAGTCCCAAAGCAAGACCGATAGATACGGTAGTTTTGCCAATGCCCGCTTTGGTTGCCGTGATAGCAGTGACCAGGATGAGATTGCTTTTCTTCACTTTCTCTTCATCAATCAGTTGTTCAGGGATCTTTGCGATGTAGCGGCCATAATTCTCCACTTCCTCGCGAGGAATTCCGACACCTTCGGCAACTTGCTTAATCTTCTTCAGCTCAATGCTGCGAGCAATTTCTATGTCTGATTTCATACAGAATATGATTAGTTTTATTTTTGAAAGAACAAAAGTATAACAAAAAAGCGAAATAGAGAAATTTAAAGTTCATCGGATATTTATATATCTATTTATCATAAACACTATAAACTCTTTTCACGCAATAACTGTTGTAAATGACATAACCTAAAACAACAACTTAATTATGGAATGGATTATTAATCAACTAAGGGTACACCCTGAACTTGCTATTTTCCTGACACTCTTTGCCGGATTCTGGCTGGGCAGACTCAAAATAGGGAAATTCTCATTGGGGACAGTCACCAGTGTTCTGCTGGTCGGAGTGTTGGTCGGGCAACTGAATATCACTGTGGATGGCCCGATGAAAGCTGTGTTCTTTCTGCTTTTCCTGTTTGCCGTCGGCTATAAGGTAGGTCCGCAGTTTTTCCGCGGATTAAAAAAGGATGGGCTGCCACAGGTGGGATTCGCTGTACTGATGTGTATTGTCAGCCTGGTGGCACCATGGATACTCGCCAAAATCATGGGATACCATGTAGGGGAAGCTGCCGGACTTTTGGCAGGCTCACAGACCATATCCGCCGTGATCGGCGTGGCAAGCGATACAATCAACCAATTGGGAATCAGCGATGCGCAAAAAGCGACATTCATCAATGCGATTCCGGTAGCTTACGCTGTAACTTATATCTTCGGTACAGCCGGTTCTGCATGGATTCTGGCTTCTCTCGGCCCTAAAATGCTGGGCGGACTGGATAAGGTGAAAGCCGACTGCAAAGAACTGGAGGCTCAAATGGGAACATCGGAAGCTGATGAACCCGGATTTTCCCCGGCTCTTCGTCCGGTGGTATTCCGTGCCTATAAAATCACCAATGAATGGTTCGGCAAAGGAAAGAAAGTCAGTGAACTCGAAACATATTTATGCAAGAATGATAAACGGCTGTTTGTAGAACGGATTCGTCAAAGAGGAGTGGTGAAAGATGTCAATCCGAACCTGATTCTTCGCAAAAACGACGAAGTGGTGCTAAGCGGACGCCGTGAGTTTGTAATCGGAGAAGAAGACTGGATCGGTCCGGAAGTGATCGACGCACAATTATTGGATTTTCCGGCGGAAACTCTTCCCGTAATGGTGACTCACCGGACGTTTGCCGGGGAAACGGTTGCCAAAATCCGGGCACAGAAATTTATGCACGGAGTCAGTATCCGCAACATCAAGCGTGCCGGAATCAATGTTCCGGTATTATCCAAAACAGTTGTGGATTCGGGAGATATTCTCGAGCTCACCGGTCTTAAACATGAAGTGGAAGGCGCTGCCAAACAAATGGGTTACATTGACCGTCCGACCAATCAGACGGATATGATTTTCGTTGGGCTGGGCATTTTGCTCGGTGGTCTTTTCGGCGCACTGGCTATCCATCTGGGAGGTGTTCCTATCAGTCTTTCTACCAGTGGCGGCGCATTGATTGCCGGACTTCTGTTTGGTTGGTTACGCAGCAAGCATCCTACTTTCGGAGGTATCCCCGAACCCTCTTTATGGGTATTGAATAATGTAGGGCTGAATATGTTTATCGCAGTGGTCGGCATTGCTGCAGGTCCCAGTTTTATAGCCGGATTCAAGGAAGTCGGAGTCAGTCTGTTTATTGTCGGTGCACTGGCAACAGCCATCCCTCTTCTCGCAGGATTGCTGATGGCGAGATACCTGTTCAAATTCCACCCTGCCCTTTCATTGGGATGCACGGCAGGAGCACGTACCACAACAGCTGCACTGGGAGCTATTCAGGATGCAGTGGAAAGTGATACACCTGCATTAGGGTATACAGTGACGTATGCAGTCGGCAATACGCTACTGATTATCTGGGGAGTCGTCATCGTGTTACTTATGTAAAACTATATAAATAAATATCATTATGGAAAAGAAAACAAATAACCCTGCCATTACGAAAAGTTATGCCAAGAAAATGGAAACGATCAGCCCGTTCGAGCTGAAAAACAAACTGATCGATATGGCAGACGAAAGCATTAAGAAAATAGCACATACCATGCTGAATGCGGGAAGAGGTAATCCGAACTGGATTGCTACCGAACCACGCGAAGCATTTTTTCTGTTGGGACAATTCGGACTTTGCGAATGTCGCCATGCGTTTTCACTGGAAGAAGGAATAGCAGGTATTCCGCAAAAGGCTGGAATAGCCGCCCGTTTCGAGGCTTTCCTGAAAGAGAATGAAAAAGCTCCGGGTGCTAATCTGCTGAAAGAGGGCTACAATTATATGTTGATGGAGCATGCTGCCGATCCGGATACGCTGATTCACGAATGGGCGGAATCGGTCATCGGCGACCAGTATCCTGTGCCCGACCGTATTTTACATTTTACAGAGTTAATCGTGCAGGATTACTTGGCACAAGAGATGTGTGACCGCCGTCCGCCGAAAGGAACTTTTGACCTTTTCGCCACCGAGGGAGGTACGGCAGCCATGTGTTATCTGTTCGATTCTTTGCAAGAGAATTTCCTGTTGAATCAGGGAGATGCCATTGCTTTGATGATTCCCGTGTTCACTCCTTATATAGAAATTCCGGAACTGCGACGCTATCAGTTCGACGTCACCGAAATTTCCGCCGACCAGATGACTCCTGACGGATTACATACCTGGCAGTATAAGGATGAAGATATAGACAAACTGAAAGATCCGCGAATCAAAGCGTTATTTATCACTAACCCGAGTAATCCGCCCAGTTACGCACTTAGCAAGGAGACTACCGAACGTATCATCAACATTGTGAAGAAGGACAATCCGAACCTGATGATTATTACGGATGATGTGTATGGGACGTTTATTCCTCATTTCCGTTCATTGATGGCAGAATTGCCTCACAATACGCTTTGCGTTTATTCGTTCTCCAAATATTTCGGAGCTACAGGATGGAGAACCGCAGTGATTGCTTTACACGAAGACAACATCTACGACAAAATGATTACCCGTCTGTCGGAGGAGCAGAAATCAATATTGAACAAACGTTATTCCAGCCTTAGCCTGCAACCGGAAAGAATGAAATTTATCGACCGCATGGTGGCTGACAGCCGACAGATTGCACTGAATCATACCGCAGGACTTTCTCTGCCCCAACAAATACAGATGAGTTTGTTTGCCATCTTCTCGCTTCTGGATAAAGAAGACAGTTATAAAACCAAGATGCAGGAAATTATTCATCGCCGCCTGCATGCGTTGTGGGATAACACAGGGTTCACATTGGTGGAAGACCCGCTGCGCGCCGGATATTATTCGGAGATTGATATGCTGGTATGGGCGAAGAAATTCTACGGAGATGATTTCGTTGCTTATCTGCAAAAGACATACAATCCGTTGGATGTGGTTTTCCGCCTGGCAAACGAAACGTCACTCGTTCTGTTGAATGGCGGTGGCTTTGCCGGACCGAAATGGAGTGTGCGTGTGTCACTGGCTAATCTGAATGAAGCCGATTACGTAAAGATCGGACAAAGCATCAAGCGTGTTTTGGAAGAATATGCCCAAACATGGAAAGCATCAAAATAATTAACTGATTAGACGATTTACGATCGTATGATTGAGGATAGTAACCTCAATCGTACATTGTAAATCGTCTAATCGTAAATAAAAGAAATGCTCATTTATTTAAAACGAGAAGTATCGACTTCTTCCCTTTTCTTCTCTTTGTATCCTCCGAATTTATAGTTGAACGAAACGCCGAACGTACGGGTGGTCCGCATATAGTGGTTCTTCACATTCTGCAATCCGTAACGGACTTGTGTTGAAATGGTAGAGGTATTGAATATATCGTCACACTTCAACGTCAGTTGCGCTTTTCCTTTCGCAAAGGTGTAACGAAGCGCCGCATCCAGGTTTCCCGAACGGGGAAGATCAAAAATTCCTTGTATGGCTTTATTTTGATAGAATCCGGTCAAGGTGAGTTTTAAATCGGGTTTTGTGGAAAGGGTAAAGGTGTTGTTCATCGTCAACACGAATGTATAGAGTTTGCGGTCAAACGGGATATCCCAGAAATCACTGTCTTTCTGGCGATAGCGAAAGCTGATGGCTGTTATACGGGAGTCCAGCCATTTTTTCACCTTGAAAGGAACTGTCATCATTAATCCGGCCTGCGATGAAAAATCAAAATTGAAGAATTTGTAAATCTCCACCAAGCGTTCCGGTGATTGGTAAAGGGTCTGCATTTCGTTGTTTTTTGTATAGCTATAAAAGACGGAAAAGACGTATTTGCTTTTCAAGATATAATTGAAGGTCGCTTCATAGTTCGTTGCAGGTTTGAGATAAGGATTGCCTTGAATTTCAGAATAAGCTCCCATATAAGAAATAGCGTTTTGTACGCTCCAATATTCAGGATATTCCTTGTCACTACTCAATGAGAGTTGCAGGACATGTCCAGCAGTGGGCATATAAGTCAGATTGGCTACCGGATAGAGACTCCATTCATTCCAGATATCTGTATGATATTGCTCTGCTGCCAGGGAAACATCGGCCGAAAGTTTATCGCCAAAGTTCTTGCTTAGTCCTGCATAGACATTCAGAGTTTGTTCGCAACGGCGGGAGTCCATGTTATTATCCGGCAACAGGTGGGCTGTTTCAGGATCGTAATATTTTTGGTAACTATGGTCCAAAGCGGTTGTGTAAGCTATACCATAATTCAATCCCCATCCTTTGCCTAAGTTATGTTCTTGCCCGGCATAAAAACGCCATTGGTTGATTTGTTGTTTATCCCGGCTTAAGAAATTCATCGTTTCCGTTCCCAGCGTACTATATAATAACTGGCTGCCGGGAGAATGGTAGTAAGTAAATGCTGCACCTGCTTTCAGTCCGAAAGGGGTTTGATAGTCCAGCTTCACATTATGGAGCTGGCTGTCTCCCTGCGAATCGGTAACGGAGTTCTGTGCCCCGGCAGCTACGGCATAATGTTTGGAATCGGTAAAGGCGGTTGTATAGACCAGGCTTAACAGATGATCTTCGGCGAGGGAGTAATCCATCCCGAAACGTACCTGATGACTGTTGGTACGGGAAGTCATGATATCATCCATATCCATCTGATGTACCGAACCGTCGGCCAACGTGTGAAGCGCTTCTTTCTCCGTGATTCTTCGGTCGCGATCATACGAGTAAGAGTAAAGAAGATCTGCAGAGAATTTACGTCCGGAGTACAGAAGGCTTCCACGTTCTGCCAAAGATTCGTAATGGTGTTGATTGAAAGCTGTATAAAGTTCTCCCTGAAGAGAAGATGCCTGTCCTGTGCCGGGTGCTAATATCAGGTTAATCATCGGTCCGCGTACCTGATAGCGTGCCGGAGCGGAATACATCACTTCCGCCTTTTCAATTCGGCTGACAGGAATCGATTTTAATAAAGCATCCAATTGTTCGGCAGACAGAGTGGTCACTTTTCCGTTGATGACAACGGTAACACTCTGTCCTCCTAATGTCAGACTGCCGTTCATATTGACTATGCCCGGAAGATTTTTTAAAATATCATAGGCATTATCCACAGGCAGGTTGCCTACCAGTCTCGGCACATCATACACGAGTTTACCTTGCTCCGCTTTCACTATCGGGCGTTCACCCATAATCATCACTTCGGGCAATTCTTGGAACAGGCTATCCATATAGCCTATATTTTTCACACTATCGGCAGGTTCCTGTAACGGTTGTTCTACTTGCGCGGTGGCGTGTATACACCCACATAGAAGAGATATCAATAATGAATTAATCCGTTTCATATCGTATTTATTTTTGTATACGGCAAAATACGGTAGAAAAAACGGAAAATTGCGTTATCGCTGACTTATCTAGTGTTATTTAGTCTTATCAAAGAGAAGGATAAGAATAGTTTCCTATTATCTTTGTCAGTATGAAATTACCGCTAAAACATATCGTCATTCTGGTTATATGCTCGCTAATCGGAATCTTCGTCTACCAAGCTTATTGGTTGACAGGGCTTTACCGGACGATGAAATCGGAAATGGAGAGCAATATCAGGGATGCGATGCGCACAAGTGACTTCAATGAAGTCGTGCTCCGGATAAATGATTTGCAAAAAGATAATGTGGAACATGGTTCGGTAACAGTGTCCGCTGGATATGACGCAGACGGTCATTCATTAGTGACTCAACAAACGATTTCTTATACGGATAGCACCCGTCAGGATACGATACACTCCCGGACGGAAACAAACGTGGATACGGTAAAAACCGTTGGTAATGATCCGGAAGCTGTTGCAAGTAGTGAAAGCGGACTGGATGTGTTATTAAAAAAACAAGATTCGCTAAAGGAGCTGTTAATCAGTATCCAGCAGGGGATTCATTCGGGGGTGGACACCTATATAGATGTAAACCTGCAACGATATGACAGTTTGCTCACCCACGTGATGAAGGAGCATCATCTTTCTATTCCTCATCACACTCTTCTGATTTATACCGGAACCCGTGCCGATTCTTCCATTATATATATAGATACATTAGGCATGGCAGGAGATAGCAGTTATATCCCCAGTCCTAAAGCAATCCGCTTTGACTATGAATTTAACCGGCATCGCAGCCAACGCTACCAACTGATATTCGAGCCGATCGACTCATTGGTGTTGAAACAGATGACCGGTATTCTGGTCACTTCCTTTGTGATTCTTCTGATTCTCGGATTTTCTTTCTGGTTCCTTATCCGGACGCTCTTGAAACAGAAAACGCTGGACGAAATGAAAAGCGATTTTACCAATAATATCACGCATGAGTTAAAGACTCCCATTGCTGTGGCCTATGCGGCTAATGATGCATTACTGAACTTTAATCAGGCGGAAGAGAAAAGTAAACGCGACCAGTATCTGCGCATCAGTCAGGAGCAGTTGCAAAGACTTAGCGGATTGGTGGAACAGATTTTATCCATGGGAATGGAACGTCGCAAAACGTTCCGTCTGCATCCGGAAGAAATCAACTTGAAAGAGCTGATTACCCCGCTTGTAGAGCAGCATCAGCTAAAGGCGGACAAACCTGTACATATCTCATTGGATATGAAACCGGAAACGCTTGTTATTGTAGCCGACCGTACGCATTTCAGCAACATCATCAGTAACCTGATAGATAATGCGGTGAAGTACTCGAAGGAGGAAGCCGAACTGTCTATTTACTGCCAGCAGACTGGGGAAACAGTGACGATCAGCGTTAATGACCGGGGAATCGGGATTCCGCTTGATAAGCAAAAGCATATATTTGATAAATTCTACCGGGTCCCGACGGGAAACCTTCATAATATAAAAGGGTACGGACTAGGGCTTTTTTATGTCAAGAGTATGGTCGAGAAACATGGAGGGACTATCACCGTAAAAAGTGAACCGGACAAAGGAAGTACTTTTACCATTACTTTATAAACCTGTAAAATCATGAGTAAAAACAAAATCACAGTATTACTGGTAGAAGACGAACAGACGCTCGCCATGATTATCAAAGATACACTTGAAGAAAATGATTTTATCATTCATACGGCAAGTGACGGCGAAGAGGGATTAAATCTCTTCTTCGAACTTCATCCGGATGTACTTGTGGCTGATGTGATGATGCCGAAAATGGATGGCTTTGAAATGGTACGCCGAATCCGCCAAACGGATAAACAAACTCCTGTCTTATTCCTGACTGCCCGCTCGGCCATCAATGATGTGGTAGAGGGGTTTGAACTCGGAGCAAATGATTATCTGAAAAAACCGTTCGGTATACAGGAACTGATTATCCGTATCAAAGCATTGGTGGGAAAAGCTTATCTCTTTACAGAGAATAAGGTAGGAAACCGTTTTGAGATAGGGAGTTATCTGTTTGATCCTGTGGCACAGACTTTATTGCACGCAGGAGTGAAACAGGAACTCTCCCATCGTGAAGCGGAAATCCTGAAACGACTTTGCCAGAACCGGAACCAGATAGTCAACACGCAAGATGTCTTGCTTGAGCTTTGGGGTGATGACAGTTTTTTCAACTCCCGAAGCCTGCATGTGTTCATTACCAAATTACGGCATAAACTCTCGCAAGATGAACAGATACGTATTGTGAACGTGCGTGGAATCGGCTATAAACTGATTGTCAACTGAACCCTTAAAACCGCAAAGTGCCATGAATAAAAGACATCTTCTCACAGGATTTATGTTTTTACTTTGTACCTATACCGCATTTGCGCAACAGGTGGAAGTGAAAAAGGATAGCATCGGCCGCGCGGTTCATCTGCCACCGGAGCAAAAACAGCTATTAAATATGGATAAGGATGGTTTTGTCTTACCCGATATGAATGTAGCGCCAAACGACAGGAAAGCAACCATTCAAGCGGATAGCATGACGCTTCATATATCTCCTCCCGAATTTATTGATGTTCCCTGGCCGGCTCCCAGATTGGGAACTTCTTTCGATCCTTTCAGTCGTGACTATAATCGTTCGGATATATTCGGGATTAATGCAAACAGCTATTTAAGTACGTATAGTTTATATAACACTTATCCTACCATGGGAACGCATATTCAGGCGGGTGCCATTTATACGTATACTCCCAATGACCGATGGGAGTTTTCGGGTGGGGTGTTCGGTGCCAAATATACAATGCCTTCTTTCCAGCATGGTGCCAGAAACGATTTTGGTTTTACCGGTTCGGCTGCTTATCGCATCAATGACTTTCTGCGCATCCGGGCTTTCGGCGAATATTCTGTGAATGGTGAGCGGAATGCGTCACAGGGCTATCTCACACCTATATATCCGCAAAGTGGTTATGGCATGGTTCTTGAGATTAAGTTCAATGATTATATCGAACTTCATGGTGGCATGGAACGTTCGTACAACCCGATGAAAAGGAAATGGGAAACGAGCCCTGTCCTTTATCCGGTTATTAAACTGAAAAGATAGTTTTTTTCTAAGAAAACATAACGGAAGCGAATAGTCAGGCTGAAAATCTCTATCTTTGTGGTAAATCAACCTTTACGAAGATGAAAAAACTGATTCTATTTCTTTCGCTGATATTATCGGTCGGTTTTGCATCCGCACAGTCGGAAATTCCTTCCGATAGTATTCGTCGTGCTCCATCCACCAATATTAAAGAGTTTGGTGGCTTTCTGCTGGATATGGGGTTAATGAATGTAGCGACTCCCGAACTTCCCAAGTTTAATTTAGAGATGCCTAATATGACGAAAGATTATAATCAGCTCTTTCGTTTAAATACAGACGTTACTTATTCGCAAGGATTCACTGACTCTTTTTCTTCGTCTTCTTTCTCTGGTTTTTCTGGCTTTGGCTACGGATATGGTTGGGGATTGTCCTCTTCTCCACAGTTTATGCAGATGGGGTCTTTCAAACTGAAAAACGGAATGAGAATCAATACCTACGGAGATTATGATAAGGATGGCTGGCGGGTGCCTAACCGCAGCGCTATGCCTTGGGAAAGAAATAATTTCCGGGGAGCATTCGAACTGAAATCGGCAAATGGTAATTTCGGAATACGAATCGAAGTGCAACAAGGACGAAACACGCCTTATTAAATAAGGTACTTCAATATAAAACCCCGGAAGTCTGAAATAAAACCAAGTAGTCCTATAGATTAGATCAGACAGTCCGGAATTAAATCAAGTAAGTTCGGCACAGAATTAGGAAAGCTCGAAGGCCTTATCTGCCGCACTTATTGCGTTGGCAATACGATCACACCATGAATCAAATTCCGGATCGGGTATTTGTGATTCCGGATGGGAAAGCATATAGTGTACGGCTTGTCGTAATCCGTCTGCCATGGAAGTATTGCATATAAAATCAGGAACCAACCGCTTTATCTTCGAGTTATCAAAGACTACCGTAGCTGCTTTATCTCCTAACAGTTCACCTCTGAAATCATAATGATCGCTATGCTTGGCAAGGAAATCGGAGGCTACGTGTAATGCATTCAGAGGTTTACCCAACGCGTCGGCAATGGTTTGATAAATCTGATTCCAGGTCATGCTTTCATCGGTAGTGATATGAAAAGCGTTCCCAATGGCATGAGGGTTCGCCATCAGTCCTACATAACCTTTGGCAAAATCTTTAGAGTGAGTCAATGTCCACAAAGAAGAACCGTCGCCGGGGATAATAACAGGTTTACCTTCAAGGATTCGTTTTAGGATCTGCCAGTTTCCCTTATCTCCATGTACAGATACGGGAGGTTTTGTTCCGTTGTAGGTATGGCTGGGACGGACGATTGTAACAGGGAAACCGTTTGTGCGATAGGCTGCCATCAGCACTTCTTCCGCTTCTATCTTGTTACGGGAATACTGCCAATAGGGATTGACCAAAGGGGTGCTTTCGGTTATGCGGTAATCGGCCAATGGCTTTTGGTAGGCAGAGGCACTGCTGATAAAGATATATTGCCGCGTTTTATTCTGGAACAGGCGGATATCACGCTTCACGTCTTCTGCCGTATAGCCGATGAACTGTGCAACCACATCGTAATGTTCGGACACGATGGCTTTTGCCACAGCTTCTTCATCATTAATATCCGCAATGATACTGTGAATTCCCTCCGGCATCTTTTTCGAACCACGATTTAGGAGAGTAATCTCCCACCCTTTTTGTTGCGCCAATGCCACTACATCTGTACTGATCGTACCTGTACCTCCAATAAATAATGCTTTCATAAAACCTGTTTTTTATATTCTCCGGAACAAATATATCAATTCCATCATTTACTTCCAGCAATCATTGCCATTTATTTTTCTGCCCGAAAGTTTATGTAGTATACAGATTACTGATTCTTATACCCATATTACTGATTTGCTGAATGAAATTAAAAAGATACCTTCAAATGTTTTATCTTTGTATCAGATTAATAACAGAAGCATATGGATGAAATAACAAAAATTGAAACCGTCGATCAGTATGACCAATTGTTTGGACTGGAAACATTGCACCCTTTGGTGAATGTAATCGACTTCTCAAAAGCCACCAGGTCAGTTGAATATATCCGTATGAATATCGGATTCTACTGCTTGTTCCTGAAGGATGCAAAATGTGGCGACCTCACTTATGGACGTAAGAATTACGATTATCAGGAAGGAACGGTTGTTTGTATGGCACCGGGACAAGTGAGCGGAATAGACAACCGCAACAGGCCTGCTCCCCGCACCAAGTCAATCGGCGTTTTGTTTCATCCCGATTTAATCCGCGGAACTTCATTAGGACAGCATATCAAAAACTATACTTTTTTCTCTTACGAGGTAAATGAAGCATTGCATCTTTCAGACCAGGAAAGAGAAATCGTAACTGATTGCATACATAAAATCAGGATCGAGCTGGAACATCCTATTGACAAACACAGCAAGCAACTCATCGTGCGAAACATCGAACTGCTGCTGGATTACTGTATGCGTTTCTACGAACGGCAGTTTATTACACGTAATCAGGCGAACAAAGATATTATCGTAAAATTCGAGCAATTGCTGGACGAATACTTCCAGAATCAGGTGGCAATAACCGAAGGACTGCCATCCGTGAAATATTTTGCAGACAAGGCATGTCTCTCTCCTAATTATTTCGGAGACCTGATAAAGAAGGAAACAGGAAAAACTGCACAGGAATATATCCAGTGCCGGATTATCGAACTGGCAAAAGAAAGAATACTGGAAAGTGTTCAAACTGTCAGCCAAGTGGCTTATGAACTGGGATTTCAATATCCACAACACTTCAGCCGATTGTTTAAAAAGCATGTCGGTTGCACCCCGAACGAATATAAACAAAGAAACTAAGCATTTTTTAGCTACAGGAGTCTCAACATCATGGGAGATAAAGTACTCAAAATAGGAACCGTGCATCAATGCAATTGTTGTCTGGGAAGCAAAACACTACATCCGCTGGTGAGTGTCATTGATCTCTCAAAGGCTGATTTGTCGCCTCATACGGACATCAAGTTCGACTTTTATACGATTCTATTGAGTGAGTGTAAATGTGAGGCCTATGTGTATGGTCACCAGTATTATGATTTCTCGGACGGTACTTTGATCTGCCTGGCTCCCGGAGAGTCTATCAGTATGAAAGAAAAGAATAAAAGATTTCCCTCCAAAGGATGGATATTGGCTTTTCATCCCGATCTGATTTGTGGCACTCCGCTCGGACTTAATATAGATAACTATACTTTCTTCTCTTATCAGCCTGAAGAGGCACTGCATATATCATTGCGCGAGAAACAGATCATTCTGGAATTTATGGACAGAATCAACCAAGAACTCGAACGTTGTATTGATCGCCACAGCAAAAAAATAGTTTCCAAATATATAGAGCTATTGCTGGATTACTGTGTACGTTTCTACGAACGCCAATTCATTACACGTAACGAAGTGAATAAAAAGATTATCAAGCAATTTGATAAAATCATAAATAACCATTTCGAAACGAAGCCGGCACCAGCTGTCGATGTGCTTTCAAATGAGTATTGCGCTAACGTGCTTCATTTATCTCCTGAATATTTCAACGACTTGCTGAAGCACGAAACGGGGAAATCTTTTAAAGAATACATCGAGTTCAAACGTTTCGAGATTGCCAAAGACTGGTTGCTGAATACTGATAAAACAGTTAATCAGATAACACAAGAACTGGGTTTCCAGAATCCGCAGTATTTCAGCCGGCTATTCAAGAAAGTTACCGGTTGCTCTCCGAATGATTTCAGAGTACCTAACTAGAAATGAAATCTAAAAGGATTGGAGGACGATAAAGCAACAAAAAAGTCTTAATAAAATTTGAATTGAAATATCCAATTCTTAATCTATGTTATGAAACATACTTTTTTGCTTGGATTATTTGCTAATTTCCCAAGAGTCCGTATCTTTGCAATGTGTTTTTCAT
>ERZ791571.92-NODE-92-length-81341-cov-9.087530_pt1 | contig 81341 bp, 60 predicted proteins | sample MGYA00509972_ERZ791571 | MGnify/ENA primary metagenome ERZ791571 (study PRJEB30046, sample SAMN00791936) | human gut metagenome | study: EMG produced TPA metagenomics assembly of the A metagenome-wide association study of gut microbiota in type 2... | reverse complement strand
AGAAATTGATGCCCGGCCTGAATGCCTGCTTCGTGGACGTGGGTTACGAGAAAGATGCTTTTCTTCATTATCTGGACTTAGGTCCTCAATTTAACTCGTTAGAGAAATACGTAAAGCAGACTTTAAGCGATAAAAAGAAACTACCGCAAATCACCAAAGCAACCATACTTCCCGATCTTGAAAAAGATGGTACCGTTGCCAATACACTCAAGGTGGGACAAGAAGTAGTGGTGCAAATTGTTAAGGAGCCTATCTCTACCAAAGGTCCGCGCCTGACTTCCGAAATCTCATTTGCCGGAAGATATCTGGTGCTGATACCTTTCAACGACAAGGTTTCCGTATCACAAAAAATTAAATCGAGCGAAGAACGCGCCCGCCTCAAACAATTGCTGATGAGCATCAAACCGAAGAATTTCGGAGTGATCGTCCGCACCGTTGCCGAAGGGAAACGCGTAGCCGAGCTCGACGGAGAGCTTAAAGTTTTATTAAAACACTGGGAAGATGCTGTCACCAAAATACAGAAAGCTACCAAATTCCCGACATTGATTTACGAAGAAACCAGCCGTGCCGTAGGCTTATTGCGCGACTTGTTCAATCCTTCTTTTGAGAACATCCACGTCAACGACGAAGCCGTGTTCCACGAAATCAAGGACTACGTAACTCTTATCGCCCCTGACCGGGCAGGAATCGTAAAACTGTATAAAGGACAACTCCCCATTTATGACAATTTTGGTATCACCAAGCAGATCAAGTCTTCGTTTGGCAAGACGGTTTCATACAAGAGTGGTGCCTACCTGATTATTGAGCATACTGAGGCGCTTCACGTAGTAGACGTGAACAGCGGTAACCGCACCAAGAATGCCAACGGGCAGGAGGCCAACGCACTCGAAGTGAATCTGGGAGCTGCCGACGAACTGGCTCGCCAGCTACGACTGAGAGATATGGGTGGTATCATTGTGGTGGACTTCATTGATATGAACGAAGCCGAAAACAGACAAAAGCTTTACGAACGTATGTGTGCCAACATGCAGAAAGACAGGGCAAGACATAACATCCTACCGCTCAGCAAATTCGGACTGATGCAGATTACCCGCCAGCGTGTGCGCCCGGCAATGGATGTCAATACCACAGAAATCTGTCCCACCTGTTTCGGAAAAGGCACCATCAAGTCCTCTATCCTCTTTACGGACACTTTAGAGAGTAAAATTGATTACTTAGTCAACAAACTGAAGATTAAGAAATTCTCGTTACACATCCACCCGTATATTGCTGCTTACATCAATCAGGGACTCGTTTCCCTGAAACGGAAATGGCAGATGAAATACGGATTTGGTATCAAGATTATTCCAAGCCAGAAACTCGCGTTCCTGGAATATGTATTCTACGACCCGCAAGGGGAAGAGATTGACATGAAGGAAGAATTCGAAATTAAATAAGAAAATACGGCGAAGTAAATCAGAAACTTCGCCGTATTTTTTATTTTTATCACCGTCTTTTTTATTTTTATCGCCAACTTTTCAAAATCATTGGCCGATACTTTAAAGAAACTCACCCTTTATATAGAAGCGAACCATCACTCACTCCCCTGCACATGCAAGGCGATAAATCTCTTTGCTATCCTGCTTCGTCAGCTTCACATAATTCCCTACCAACTCTCCCTTATTGCGGTGCAGACTATCCGCCAGACGGTCAATATCAGGATTTTCAACACCCAGTTCTTTAAATGTCACAGGCAGACCAAGAGAGTTAAAGAAAGCTTTCAGCTTACCAATACCCTCCAAAGCAACCGCTTTCTTATCTTCTGATTCAGGAACGCCCCATACACGAACAGCATATTGGGCAATCTTTCCTACATTATGCTCTACCATCCAAGTCATCCAAGCAGGGAAGATAACAGATAACCCAGCACCGTGGGTAACACCATAAATAGCACTGATTTCATGCTCCAGGAAGTGCGAAGCCCAATCTTCCTCACAACCTACGCCACAGGTACCATTATGTGCAATCATGCCCGCCCACATCAAGTTGGCACGCGCACCGTAATCTTCAGGATTTCTCATTACCTTGGGAGCTTCATTGATGATAGCCATCAAAGTGCCTTCACAAAGACGATCTCCAATTTCCACCTCCTGAGTGTTCGTAAAATAACGCTCCATGATATGAGCCATCATATCAGCCACACCGCAGGCAGTCTGAAAGGGCGGCAAAGTATAAGTAAGTTCCGGATTCATAATAGAGAATACCGGACGTAAAACTTCCGGTACACGCAGACTGAGTTTCTGCAAACCGTCCAGTTTCGTTATAACCGTATTACCGGAACCTTCACTTCCGGCAGCAGGAATAGTCAGCACAACGGCTACCTTCAACGCTTTGGTCACTTTAGCCTTCCCGATATAGAAATCCCAGAAGTCACCTTCATAAAGCACACCTGCCGCTATGGCTTTGGCTGTATCAATGACAGAACCACCACCCACAGGCAACAGCATATCAGCCTGTTCACGGCGGCAGAATTCAATGCCTTCATACACTTTCGTATCTACCGGATTGGGCTGCACGCCCCCCATCAGGCAATATTCAATTCCTGCTTCCCGCAAAGACTGTTTCACCCTATCCAACAAGCCACTCCGTACAACAGAGCCGCCGCCGTACACGATCATCACTTTCCGCGCACCATGCTTCCGTGCCAGTGCACCGACTTGCATTTCCGTAGCTTTACCGAATACAAATTCGGTAGGACTGTAAAAGACGAAATTATTCATTAACGGATATATTTACTATAACGTTCGAAAAAGCGCTTGAACGCTCCCCATTTCATCAATCCTTTTTCAAAGGCAAAGATACCCAGGAGAGCACAGAATATTCCCAATAAGACATCAATCAGATAATGATGCCCCGAATAAACGGCCGTACACCAGATACCCACCATGATAAACGCGAACAATGCTATCAGCCAGCCTTTACAGCGGTTCATAATAGCATAAGCCAATGCCACAACCATATACGCTGCATGCAATGAAGGTACGGCAGCAAATACATTGGCATTACGCCCATAGATTGAATTGAAAATAGTGCATCCCATCAATTCATCGAAGCGTCCCAGCCCTGCTACATTTCCGGGAGTATCAAGCATAGCCTCAAAACCATAATTCATGGCATACCAAGGTGGTGCCGCAGGATGAATGTAATATCCCGCAAAACCAATCAGATTCACAAGCAAAAAGACCATTGCAAAGCGCAGATACATCCGGCGGTCTCCCTTCAGATAAAGCCACAAACCGAAAACAATAGGCACAGGCACCCAACAAAGATAGAACACGCCTGCAAAGAAGTCAGCAATCGACCAGTGATGTATGGCAAAGTATTCGCAAGGAATAAGTATCGTCCCATTCACAGATATACCGAAAAGGGATTTCTCCGCTTCATACAAACCCTGCACATCAATAGGATTCACCTGATAATTGGGATACACCCGCATCCAATCGTAGGAAACGCCAAAAATAATAAAAGGCAGTAACGCTACTGCCAGTTTACGGGTTGTCTTCCCAGCAAAAAACAAAACGAAAAACAAACCCGCCATCAGGAAATGCTCCGGACGGAGCCCGATACAAGTAGCCGTCAGCAACAGGAAAACCACCGTTATAACCACTACCAACATCGTTTCTCTCACCGGAGGAAAATATCTTTTTATCATTTATTCAAAAGTTTATAGCAATGTGCCAGACGGACAAAAGCTGTCAGATTAGCCAATACGGCAATGATTGCCAGAGGAACTATCAAGATCAACATCGGATCGAAGAGTGTGCAATCGGAGAAGATGCCACAGAACAAAGCTCCCAGACTGGTCAGCACTACTCGCTCAGGACGCTGCATAATACCTACTTTACATTCCAGTCCCAGCCCTTCGGCACGTGCGCGTACGTAACTTACCATCAGCGAACCGATCAAAGCAAGAAAAGTGATAATGGAACCCCAGAAATAACCTTGTAATATGAGATAATAGGATATACCGAACAAGGTAAACAGTTCACTGTAACGGTCGAGCACCGAATCGTACAATGCCCCGAAAGTGGAAGACATATTGCCAAGACGCGCCACACGGCCATCCATCATGTCAAACAACCCGGCGAAGAGTATCAGTCCGCCTGTCCATCCCACCAAAGAAAGATCCTCTTCCGAATCTGTCACTAACCCTGCATAAATAAATATACCGGCAGCCACAATGTTAAGTATCAACCCGGTAGTAGTAATAAAGTTAGGCGTAATGCCAATTTTAATCATGCCGCGCACAACGGGATTGATAATCTTGTATATCACCTGTTGCAGCCAATCTCTGTAATTCATGTTCATTCTATTTTTTTCTCCAAACGTTGTTTCAGAAATCTTTTTAAGTTGTGGTTCCGGTAGACGAAGACCCGTTGCAAATAGTAGTTCCAGAAAAAGGCAACCAACAGGGCAACCGTTATTTTAGACAAGATAAACACATCATAGACGTAGTATCCCAGCAACCCGTTCACCCATTTCATTCCTGCCAGCCATTCCGTCAAAGCAAAAGTACCCCATGTATTGATCAGGATGCTCCCCCCCCAGACTATGAAATACTTCAGCCCCACATGTATCTTCTTGCAGTCTTCCGCCTTAAATACCCATTCATAGTTGATTACACAATTAACAATACCGCCAACCACGGAACCTATAAATGTGGCATACAAATAATATATACCAAATAATTTCACCAAAAGAATAGTTATCAGAAAATCGATTACAGTAGCTATTTGTGCAGAAAGCTGCGCCTTCATAAAAAGCCACACTTCCCTGCGCCAACCTGCAAACCGACTCTGTTCTTCTACTCCATCAACCATCTCGCCACAATTAAAACAATGAAACCATACACTCCTGCCAATACGTCGTCCATCATCACTCCCACTCCACCCGGCAGTTTTTCCATCCGCCGGATACCCAGCGGCTTCAGAATATCAAAGAAGCGGAACAAAACAAATGCTGCCAGTCCATACCAGATATGACCTGCCGGAGCTGCCAGGAGCGTGATCCACACACCTACCATCTCATCCACCACCACGCGCGACGGATCTTCACCCCAGTAGGGTTCCAGACGGTCGGTAGCCCAAATACCGGCTACGGTGAACAGGGATATCAGTGCGACAGTCGTCCACAACAGACAAGTATCTGATATGAGTAAAGAAAGTCCGAACCAGATTAGCGTAGCGAGTAAAGCGCCCGCCGTGCCCGGAGCCAAGGGAGAAAAGCCTGAGCCGAAGCCCGTGCCTATCAGGACAGGGAAGAAGGAAGGTTTCCTCATAGAAAAAGATATAAAAAATGATAAGATGATAAGACGGTAAATGATAAGATAGCTCAATACAATCTCACCATCCTATCATTTTACCATCCTATCATCTTATTTTATGATTAGTCCAGATAGCTCGGTGATTTTTCACCCACCATCGTACGGATTGTTTCTTTCACCATTCTCCATTGAGTGAACAGATCATGAATCGGTTCATGCTCAAAGTCGTGCATCGGGCTCTTGCAGAAGAATGACAGCCAAGTCTGGATTCCAGACATACCTGCACGCAATGCCAGGTCACTGAAAATAACGAGGTCGAGTGCAATAGGAGCTGCAAGGATAGAGTCACGGCACAGGAAGTTTACTTTGATTTCCATCGGGTACCCCATCCATCCGAAGATGTCGATGTTATCCCATGCTTCCTTATTATCTTTACGGGGAGGATAGTAGTTGATACGAACCTTGTGGTAAACATCGCCATAGAGATCGGGGAATTTTTCAGGTTCGAAGATGTTATCGATAACAGACAACTTGCTAACTTCTTTTGTTTTGAAGTTTTCGGGTTGATCGAGCACTTCGCCATCACGGTTACCCAGGATGTTGGTAGAGAACCAACCGCTTACACCCAGCATACGAGTCTTGAACATCGGAGCAAGCACTGTTTTCATCAATGTCTGTCCGCTCTTGAAGTCCTTACCTGAGATGGGCACATTCATCTTCTTAGAGAATTCCCACATGGCCGGAGTATCTACGCACAGGTTAGGAGCACCCATGATGAACGGAGCACCTTCTGCAATTGCAGCATAAGCGTAGCACATACTCGGAGAAACCACTTCCGTGTTATTAGCCTTCATTGCTTCTTCCAAAGCAGCAAGCGACTCATGTTCTTTACACAACGGAACGTAGATTTCAGTACTTGCAGCCCACAGCACGGCAATACGCTCGCAGTTGTTGGCAGCCTTGAAGTTACGGATATCCTCACGCAATTGCTCTACCATTTCCCAACGGGTGGCAGCCTGCTTGATATACGTACCATTCAGACGTTTTGCAAAGTTGTGGTCGAAGGCAGCAGGCATCGGTTTGATAGCTTGCAATTCCTCTTTTACCAGATTTAAGTCTTTTTCTTTCAGGACTTCCGCATACATCGCGGCTTCGTATGCATTATCAGGGAAGATATCCCATCCGCCGAAAACAATGTCGTTCAAGTCTGCCAAAGGCACTACGTCCTTAATCAGCTTTTCGTCGTTGTTCTCCATGCGTATTGTGGCCATCTGTGTAATAGACCCAATAGGTTTTGCCAGTCCCTTACGAGCAGCCAATGTACCCGTTATCATGGTGGTTGAGACCGCGCCACCCACTCCGACTACCAGTACACCCAAACGACCAGTTGCCGGCTTAATGTTTTCTTTCATTACCATTGTATCTTTTAAAGTTTAAAAAATTGCTCAAATTTAGGCTATTTTGTTCAATTGAGACTCGTCTTTTTATCCGATTTAATGTTCTGTTAGTAAGATTTAAGTTAAAAGGTCATATGCAAACTGATTCTAAGGCCGGATTTATCAATTCCGGGCAGATTTCTGTAAGTTAATCGCCAGACATAATCGAAGCGGAGCACCTTCAAAATATTCTCCACACCGACACCCACTTCCATATAAGGAGTATCCCCCATATAAGAGGTTGTGGCGGGAAAACGAAAAAGATTATTGCTGACCGTCGGGTTATTCTTGTCGCTCAAATTCCCGTACAATCCCCGGAATGAAAGGACTTCACGCCATTTCAACTTTTTCAGCAAAGGCACGCGGTTGAACAGAAAGCCATTTAGATAATAAGTAACGTCCCACGAAGCATATTCATCGTTCATAAACTCCATGGCATTCATCAAGGAGTAAGACTCCGGCTGAATGGTATAGGAGAGGTTGGCGTTCGGAATAATCAGTAACGGAAAAGGTACTTTATTCCAAACTTTTCCGGCTTTCAGGATAACGTCGGTATAGCCGAAGGCCGAAAACCAGAAACGTTTCTGGAAACCTGCCTCTGTATATTGATAGGTATAATCACCACCCAACACTCCTTTTGCAGCCATCGTATGCGAAAGCGAGAAGACCGGAGCATCCAGCGATACCGGAAAACGGTTCCATTGCGTCTGAAAGAATTTTTCATTCGGCGCATAACGCAATTTTACTTCAAACTCGGCATTCGATATTTTCTTCACGGGCGTTGCCACCTCATCCTGCTTCAGGAAAGGGATAAGATACGAAGACTCATCCTGCCGGAAGCGGGAAGTGAGCTGAAAGGAGAAACCGGAATGGAACTCATTGGTGTAAGTCAGTTCCGCCTTGCGCTGATAGCCTATCCGGTCGTCCTTCTGGCGCTTCAAGCTCAGGAATACGTTGTCCTGACTGGTATAAAGGTAATGCTGCCCGTATTGATTCACATCCGAGGTATATCGTGCTTTCAAAGAATGAATAGGAAATTCGTTGGCATACTCCTTCTTCTTATGGAAAGAATATTCCACTTCCGCCATTCCCTTCATCCGATGGTCTTTGAAACCATAAGCCATGTATCCTTTATAGAATAGGTGCGGATTGAGCCACGCCGTAGTCATACCTCCCGCACGCAGACGCACACCTTCCAGGGTGTTGCCGCTTATGGTGGTATTCATCATACCTATATAGAACAGGGGTTCCTTCTCTTTAGGTGCGGGTATGTATCCGGTAAACAACACTTTCAAGGTCTTCTCCGTCCAGTAATAGACAGGATACGTGCGAAGCTGCGCCATCATTTTATCAACGGAAGTTTCCTTCTTGCTGACTTCCACCTGACGGTTATCGTCCCAGTAAGCTTCCGTGCGATGCGTCGCTTCGGCCGGCTCAATCACTTTTTCCGGCTTCTTGAAGGCTGAAAGGGCATCCGCAGAAGGTTCATACACATAATTCCTGTAATATACATCCCGTTTGGCATAGATACCGTCACTGTTGTCCACCAGCTTGAATTCGGTAGTGATATGTTCGTCAGCCAACTGGCGCGTACCGTCTGCTCCACGGGTAAAGTTCTGTTCAAGAGACATATAATCCACAAAATTCAGATTGATTTTCTGTGGAAAGTTCATGGTGGCACGACGCACGAAATAGGTACTATCCAAAGTAACGTACAAGTGTCCCGTAAAACCGAAGGATTCGGAATTGAAGGGTACGAATGTCAGGTCCACACAAGGCTGGCCCGCTATCGTAAGCGTGTCCATCAGATAATATTTATAGAATGAAGGACCCAGGGAAGAGAGCGGACTTACGAACTTATTGGTGAATAGCGTGATGTTGTTCTCATAAATATCAACATCCGTCATCGTCACACTGATGGCTTGCTCCATGCCTTGCTGCGAAAGCATCTCATCCACACCGGCCTGTTTGCGGGCATGTACGCGCTGTTTCTGACTTTTGGGAGATTTGCGGTAATAGTCCGTAGCCAGCAACTCACGATTGGAGACGGCAAGTACGGGCTTTCCCGTAACGGCGGAAGTATCCACATAGTCCGTCAGAAACTTGAACTTACGATAAAGCCACTTCTGTTGCTTTACGCTGTCAAAGTTGTTGATGGCAAAGGTCATCTTCTCATAACGATCCCGTTGCCAGAAGTCCAACTCTTTGGGCGAATAGTCATCCCGATGTTCTATCATTTGTCGCACAAATTCCACGGCGGGATTATCTTTTTTCTTATAACGCTCCCGTTTGGGCTTTACCAGCACTTCGTTCAGGGCATACGTTGCCGGAGAAAGGGCGATGGTAAGACGGATACCTTGTGCCGGATGAATAAGACGGGTGTATTCATTATATCCAATGGCAGAAATAACCAGCACGGCTTGGGGGCGGTAGGTCTTGAAAGAAAATTGTCCTTTGTCGTTGGTCATACCTCCTTCGGTAGTACCTTTCAGATACACAGATGTATAAGGCAGAGGCTCACGGGTTAACGAGTCTGTAACAACACCTTGTACCACATATTGTGCTTGCAGGGGAAAGCTCATCCAGCAAAGGCCGATGAACAATAAAATCCTTAAAAAAGTAAACCTCATACCTATTTATATAATGTTGAAAGATAAATGATAGTTTAGCGGGCTATATAGCCTATTGATATACGGACTATCAGAAATCACGCCGCTAAATTATCATTTATCCTTCTTTTGTGTCCGCAAAGGTACGCAAGAAAACTTTTTCAGAAAGTTCAGTTTTACTGAATAAATGTTCTAAAAAACCACTTTTGCACGAAACACTTCCCATTGCAGGCTGTTGTATATGTCTTAAACGACGCCAAAAGCATCGAAAACCAATTAATAACCTAAACAACTTAATTATGGAATGGATAATAAACCAGCTCAGGGAGCGCCCCGAACTTGCCATATTCCTCACCCTGTTCCTGGGGTTCTGGCTTGGCAAGCTACGCATCGGGAAGTTCAGCTTGGGGACGGTCACAAGCGTATTGCTTGTAGGCGTATTGGTAGGACAGTTGAAGATCGACGTGCCAGGCCCCATCAAATCCGTGTTCTTTCTTCTCTTTCTGTTCGCCGTCGGGTATAAAGTAGGGCCGCAATTCTTCCGCGGACTGAAAAAAGACGGACTCCCCCAGGTAGGCTTTGCCGTGCTGATGTGTATATCGGTATTGGTAGTGACCTGGCTTCTCGCCCTCGTGATGGGCTACAATCCCGGTGAAGCCGCCGGATTACTGGCAGGTTCGCAAACCATCTCCGCCGTCATCGGAGTAGCCGAAGACACCATGGCAAACATGGGGCTGGACGAAGCGCAACGCCAAAGCTATATCAATATCATCCCCGTATCATACGCTGTGACTTACGTTTTCGGTACGGCAGGTTCAGCCTGGGTGCTCTCCTCCCTCGGCCCCAAACTATTGGGCGGACTAGAGAAAGTGAAAGCCGCCTGCAAAGATCTGGAAGCCAAAATGGGTAGTTCCGAAGCAGACGAACCGGGATTCATGCACGCCGCACGTCCCGTAACCTTCCGCGCCTACAAGATAGAAAACGAATGGTTCAAACAAGGCCGCCGGGTGATAGACCTGGAAATGTACTTCCAGAAAGATGGTAAACGCCTGTTCGTAGAGCGCCTGCGCAAGCAAGGAGTCGTTCGGGATGTAGCCCCGAATACCGTATTGAATATAGGAGACGAAGTCGTTCTCAGCGGACGCCGTGAATTCGTTATCGGCGAAGAGGACTGGATAGGCGAAGAAGTACAGGACGCGCAGTTACTCGATTTCCCGGCAGAAACGTTACCTGTCACGGTCACAAAGAAAACGTTCGCCGGAAAGACTGTGGCGAATATCCGCCGGCACAAATTCATGCATGGCGTCAGCATCCGCAGCATCAAGCGTGCGGGAATTGAAATACCCGTATTGGCACAGACCAAATTGGATGCCGGCGACGTCATCGAAGTAGTAGGCACCAAGCAAGAAGTGGAAAGTGCCGCTGTACAAATAGGATATGTGGATCGACCTACCCACCAAACGGATATGATATTCGTTGGATTAGGAATTCTGATAGGTGGTTTGTTCGGTGCATTATCCATCCACATCGGTGGTGTCCCCATCAGTCTGAGTACGAGTGGTGGCGCATTGATAGCCGGATTATTCTTCGGTTGGCTGCGCAGCAAGCATCCTACGTTCGGACGTATTCCCGAAGCTTCCCTGTGGGTACTGAATAATGTAGGGCTGAATATGTTCATCGCTGTAGTGGGAATAGCCGCCGGACCGAGTTTCGTACAAGGCTTCCGGGATGTCGGACTCAGTTTGTTCATTGTAGGTGCCATAGCCACTACCCTGCCGTTGATTATCGGTTTGTTGCTTGCAAAGTACGTCTTCAAGTTCCATCCCGCCATTGCCCTAGGGTGCTGCGCCGGAGCACGTACTACAACAGCCGCACTGGGAGCGATACAAGATGCAGTGGAGAGTGAGACGCCTGCGCTGGGTTATACGGTGACGTATGCCGTAGGAAATACCTTATTGATAATATGGGGTGTTGCCATTGTGCTCATGGTTTAAACGATAAATCTTCATCAGATGAAGAGCTAATATCTGCGATATGGAGAACTAATATCTGCGATGCATGAAACTAATCCCGGAGATGCATATAATTATTCATACAACAATTGTTGCAAGAAAGTATTATAACTATTGTAAGATAGTATAACAGCTATTGTAAGAAACAATAATAATTATAGTATGAATAATTTCTTGCAACGCAGAGATTAGTTTCCTGCAGCCGCAAGATTAGTTTACCGCACCCGAAGAATTTATAAGATACAAACTTAAACTTAACAATATGGATACTAAGAATTTTGAAAAGAAAATGGAGACCATCAGCCCATTCGAGCTGAAGAATCAATTGATCGATATGGCTGATGAAAGCCTGAAGAAAACTGCCCGCACCATGCTGAACGCCGGACGCGGTAACCCTAACTGGATTGCTACCACCCCTCGCGAGGCCTTCTTCCTCCTGGGACAGTTCGGACTGGAAGAATGTCGCCGCGTCATGAACCTCCCCGAAGGCATTGCCGGCATTCCCGAAAAGTCCGGCATTGCCTCCCGCTTCGAAGCATTCCTCAAAAAAAACAATACCGCCCACGGCGCCAAACTCCTAGAGCAAACCTATAACTACCTGTTAATGCAACATGCCGCCGACCCCGACTCCCTGGTACATGAATGGGCAGAAGCCGTCATCGGCGACCAGTACCCTGTGCCCGACCGCATCCTGCACTTCACTGAAATACTGGTGCAAGATTATCTGTCGCAAGAAATGTGCGATAACCGCCCTCCACGCGGCACATTCGACCTCTTTGCCACCGAAGGCGGAACCGCCGCCATGTGTTACCTCTTCGATTCCCTCCAGGAGAACTTCCTGCTGGATAAAGGTGACGGTATCGCCCTGATGGTGCCCGCTTTCACCCCCTACATTGAAATTCCGCAACTGAGTCGCTACCAGTTCAACATGATAGAACTGCATGCCGACCGCATGACGGACGACGGATTCCACCTCTGGCAATACAATGACAAGGACATCGACCGCCTGAAAGATTCCGCCATCAAAGCGCTCTTCGTGACCAATCCCAGCAATCCGCCCAGTTACGCCCTCAGCCCGGAGACGATGGCACGTATTGTTGATATCGTGAAGAATGATAACCCCAACCTGATGGTTATCACGGATGATGTATACGGCACATTCAGCCCGCACTTCCGCTCATTCATGGCTGAACTGCCACACAATACGCTTTGTGTCTATTCCTTCTCCAAATATTTCGGAGCTACCGGTTGGCGTGATGCTGTCATCGCCCTGCACGAAGACAACATCTACGACAAGCAAATCGCCCGCCTGCCGGAAGATAAACGCAATGCGCTGAACCGCCGTTACTCAAGTCTGACTCTGCATCCCGAAAAAATGAAGTTTATCGACCGCATGGTAGCCGACAGCCGACAGGTTGCACTAAACCATACCGCCGGCCTGTCATTACCCCAACAGATGCAAATGAGTTTATTCGCTTCCTTCGCCCTGCTGGATAAGGAAAATAAATATAAACTGAAGATGATGGAAATCATTGAAAAACGTCTGCATGCCTTGTGGGATAATACGGGATTCACGTTGATAAAAGACCCACTCCGTGTAGGGTATTATACAGAGATCGACATGCTGGTATGGGCAAAGAAATTCTATGGAGATGATTTCGTAGAATACCTGAAACGTACCTACAGCCCGCTGAACGTCGTATTCCGCCTAGCGAAAGAAACGTCTCTCGTCCTGCTGAACGGCGGTGGTTTCGATGGTCCGGAATGGAGCATACGCGCCTCGCTTGCCAACCTGAACGAAAAGGACTATGTGGTCATCGGCCAGGGCATCAAGCGGATTCTTGACGAATACGCAAAGGCATGGAAAAAGACTACGGAAAAATAATGCGGAACCGTGTCAACCCATCACTATACGTGCGTAGAGAGAACGTACACCCATGACGGGTAAGCACCTCGCGAATAAACACCAGACCGATTCCCTGCCCGTTCGGTTTAGTGGAAAAGAAGGGACTGAAGAGCTTTGCTTCAGTCTCTTTTGTTATACCGGGGCCATTATCTACCACTTCAATCGTGGTAGGAGCGATTGTACGGACTACAACCCTACCCTGCTGGATCGTTCCTTCGGGCGCATGTTCGATACTTTCCGCAGCATTCTTGATAATATTCACCAATACCTGTTCCAGCAATGCCGCATCAAAGCGTACCGGTTCCAGCTTCGGATCACATTCCAGCCAGAGAAGAATATTCCGGTCGTTGCACATACCCTCCATAAAGCGTTTACACGTGGAAGCCAGTTCATTCAGTTTGCCCGTAACCAAGGTGGGCTCAGGAATTTTCACAACATCGGCAAAACGGGTGATAAAGCGGCTCATGGAGAAACAACGTTCGGTACAAATGCGCATCACATCGCAGATATCCTCCATATCCTCTTCAGTGGAAAGGGCTTGCTCCACGGTATCGAGGGTAGATGTAATACCCGCCGTCGTATTGTTCACTTCGTGCGCAATCATACGGATCACCTTCTCATACGCTTTCTTTTCAGCACGCATCACCTCATCTGTCATCTTCTCTATCAGATAGAAAGGATGATGAAAACCTCTGTCGATAAAGGAGGAATGAGTACATTTATAGATATTCGAGTCATTCAGACGCACTACTGCCGTCTGATCTTTAGGGATATTCGCCAGTTCTTCAGCCAGAGGAGAGTCTATATTCTCTATTTTCTTTCCCATGATCTCTTCCAGACGTACTCCCATCATCTTCAATCCCATCGGATTGAGCTGGGATATTTCACCGTTCAGTGTGGTTATGACAACTCCCATCGGTGAAGCCTGGATAAGCAAGTCCAGGAAATGGTTTTGCTCGCGCAGACGCAAACGTTCGTTCTTCAATTGCTCCATCATACGGTTGAACACATTTACAATGCGGTCCGACTCGTATTGCCCTACTTTGCTGAGCCTGCTGCTGAAATCCTGTTCGCGCAGCAATTCCATGCCGCTGCCGATAATATTCATCGGCTTCACGATCTTACGGTAAAAGACAACCAGAAACACCAGGATACACGCAATGATCCCCTCTACAATGTAAAGATGCAATATCTGCATCCCCTTCGCCAAGTAGAGAAGAGCACCACCTAACCCCAGGAGGAAGAGGACAAGTATGGAGAAATAGAACTTTATTCTCACGATAGTAGCGATTAGGAGTTAATGATTAAATCACTTTTCATTAACCGTTATATTAAACTTTTCCAGTCGGCGATAGAGCGCGGCACGACTGATGCCGAGTGTCATAGCTACCTGACTGAGATTTCCCTTATGGCGATCGAGTGCCTGCAAAATAGTCTGACGCTCTATTTCATCCAGCGTCATGCCTGCCAGAGACGACGAGTCCGAGGCCTTCACCGGTTCATCATGACGCAGATATTGTGCATCGAAATCCGAAGCATCCAGTGTCGGCTTCCCGCTGACGAGAATCGTACGCTCCACAAGGTTCTTCAATTCACGGATATTTCCCGGATAAGGCAAACGGGAAAGGAAGTTCAGGGCATCTGCCGAAAATTCCGTGCGGGGTAGTCCGTTGATCTCTGCCTGACGGTCGGCAAAGTGGCGTGCCAATAAAGGAATATCTTCACGGCGTTCGCGAAGGGCAGGCAGTTTAACGGTTATCAGATTGATACGATAGAACAAATCTTCGCGGAAGGTACGTTCCGATACCATCTTGCGGAGGTCGGCATTGGTGGCGGATACCACACGGATATCCGTCTTGCGGGGACGGCTGTCACCCAGCACTTCAAACGTCTGATCCTGCAATACACGAAGCAGTTTCACCTGGCAGGAAGGATCAAGGTCACCAATTTCATCCAAGAAGATAGTACCCTTGTTGGCAAGTTCAAAGCGCCCTACACGGTCTGTTGTCGCATCCGTAAAAGCACCTTTCTTATGACCGAACATTTCACTTTCAAAAAGACTCTGCGAGATACCGCCCAGATTGACCTTTACAAACGGCTGTTTCACCCGCTGGCTGTTGATGTGGATGGCTTCGGCAATCAATTCCTTACCTGTTCCACTCTCACCGGTAATCAGCACCGAGGCATTGGTACGAGCAATGCGCGCCACCGTATTCAGTACTTCCGTCAACCCCTGAGATTTTCCGATGATATGGCTGCGGTTCAGTGTCTCACTCTGCTCTTCCTGTACATCTTTCGAAGCAACTGCAGTCAGTTCAAGAGCTGTCTCGATGCGTTGCAGCAAAGCAGCATTGTTCCACGGCTTCGTGATAAAGTCGAACGCACCGGCCTGCATACCTTGCACGGCGAGCTGTATACTTCCCCAAGCCGTCATCAGGATAACAGGTACATCGGGACGGAATATCTTCACTTGTTTCAGCAAAGTCAATCCTTCTTCTCCCGTTGTGGAAAGGGTGAAGTTCATGTCCATCAAAATGAGGGAGGGTGCCTCGGCACGTACCACATCCATTGCTTCGCGCGGTCCAGGAACAGTCTGCGCTTCATATCCTGCACGTTTCAGCATAAAACTGAGGGAAGAACGCACGGCACTATCATCGTCGATTATCAGTATCATAAGATTTCGTTGTTTTATGGTTTGCAAAAATAAACGATTTCACACAGAAAGCACAGAATAACACTATTTTTTTCAATAACAAGCAAAAAACGGTTATGAGTTATAAGTTATTATTCATAACTCATAACTCAAGCTCAGTCTCTTACAATTTCTTCAAAGTCCGCCTCCAGTTCACAATTCCGTTCAAAATCCCAAAGTGTCAGACTGCGGATCTGATAGAAATAGTACCAATAATAATAAAGTTCGGAAATATGTTTCTGTCTCGCTTCATCTTTTGATTTCTGTGCGTCGTTCAGGTCCAACGTACTGATTTGTCCGATCATAAAGGTTTCTACACTGGTTTTATAACGTTTCTCGGCAATGCCGTCCGCTTCCTGGGCAATACCCAACTGTTGTGCCTGGTTATTGAAGTTCGCTACGAGCAGGAAGATATCCTGATTGAAGTCCATCTGTTCCTGACGGATTCTGGAAAGCACCACTTCACGGTTACTCTTTGCCACACGTACTTTTCCTCGGCGTTTTCCCCAGTCCAAGATAGGAACTTTCACACCTACCTGTACAATCTGGTTATCGAGCAGATCTTTGTAAGCGGAAGTAAAATCACGATTCTGTCCCGTATACCCCACGCTGGCAAACAAGTCTATGCTGCGCAGATTTCCACGGGCCGTAGCCACTTCATAATCTGCTTCCAACTGGCGGCGACGGATATTCTGTGCAAACGAGTTCCGATCCAAAGCCTTGTTCAATACAAGATTATATTCCATCTTCATATCCGGTGCCGAGCTCGGCAATATTGGATTCAGATTCTCGTCCTCCGACAAACCGAGGAAGGAACGCAACTGGAACATCTTCGCATTCAGGTTACTCTCTGCTTCCGTCACGTCCGCCTTGCCCTGCAAAGCATTCAATTTCAACTGTAACAGGTCATTTTCTGAAATCTGCCCCATCTTGCGCTTTGCCATCGCCACTTCATAGAGGCGGTCGGCATTCACTTTATTCTGGTGAGCAGTTTTCAGATTTTCTTTAGCCAGCAGCAGATTGAAGAAATAAGTGATTGTCTTCATCGTCACCTGTTCCGTAGCCGTGATAAAAGCAGCTTTTGCTTCTGCATATCTCACCGGTTCGATACGGCGGTTCCACTTCAAGTTATTCACTCCAAAGATAGGTTGCGTCAATTCCAGACTGACGGGGACGGACATAAATTGTTTATCTCCTCCGGAACCCAATTGCTTAATGTATTCAAGAGAAGAGGCAAGTGACAGTCTACCACCCGTAAACCATAAGTTCTGGTCTATGGAGAGCGTTCCGGAAAGTCCCAAGGTATTGTTACGCACGAATGAGTAGGAGCCATCCGAGTTTTGATATCTACTGTAAGATTTATTGTAATTAGGTAAAGTACCGTTCAGATTCACTTCCGGTAACAGGTCGGCACGGAAAGTACGATATTCCCAGTATGAAGTCTTCAATTCATTCAGCGCTACGGCGGCATCCACTGACTGGGTACGTGCCAAAGCTATCGCTTCATTTAAAGTGATGAGACGTTCACGTTCGTTTGTCAATGTATCGTTCTGTGCAAAAACGGCGAACGGAAATAGCATCCAAGCTGCGAGTAAAATATTCCTTTTCATGTTTATCAAAAAATAGTTGTAAACAGAAAAGCAAAGAGCGTGCCAAAGCGCCAGGATGCTTCTGGGCAGGGATAGGTGTTCATTATCGGACAGTGAGGATGTCCATTTCTGAACGGTGAGAGAAATATGAAGTATTAAGTATAAGCTACGCTGTGACTCTGCATAGCTATACTTAATACTTAATATTTAATATTTAGATTAAAGCACTCCCTTCGAACTCGGCAATTCAAAGTGATAGATATCCCTCTTCACCGCCATCTTTATAGCGCGGGCCAGCGCTTTGAAAATGCCTTCTATCTTATGGTGCTCGTTCTGGCCTTCCGCTTTTACATTCAGATTCATCTTGGCAGCATCGCTCAGGGATTTGAAGAAATGCAGGAACATTTCTGTCGGCATTTCACCAATCTTTTCACGAATGAACTCTGCATCCCATACCAGCCAGGGACGTCCGCCGAAGTCCAGGCAAACCTGGCAAAGGCAGTCATCCATCGTCAGGGCATAGCCATAACGCTCGATACCACGCTTATTTCCCAATGCCTGATAGATGCAATCGCCTAATGCAATCGCAGTGTCTTCTATGGTGTGATGCTCATCCACTTCCAAATCACCTTTCACATGGATCGTCAGGTCCAAACCGCCATGCTTGCCTATTTGTTCCAGCATGTGATCGAAGAAACCCAGTCCGGTATGGATGTCGCAGGCACCGTTACCATCCAGATTCAGAGACACGAAAATGTCCGTTTCCTTTGTTGTACGGCGTACTTCCGCTTTCCGTTCTCCGGCAAAAAGGAATTCGGCAATTTTATCCCAATCTTTCGTGACAAGGGCACATACCTCTTCCAGACCTTCGCAGGCAGCAGTTCCACCTTCGGATTCCGGTTTCAGCAATGCAGTATCATTCTGCAAAAAAATAGCCCGGCAACCCAAGTTCTTAGCCAGCTCCACATCCGTCGGACGGTCACCGATAACAAAGCTTCCAGCAAGATCATACTCCGGATTATTCAGATACTTCCTCAACATCCCTGTGCGCGGCTTCCGGGTAGGTGCCATATCTTCCGGCATGCTACGGTCGATGAAGATTTCATCAAACGTAATCCCTTCACCTTCCAGCGTCTTCATCATCAGGTTATGCGCAGGCCAGAAAGTTTCTTCCGGGAAAGATGCCGTGCCCAACCCATCCTGATTGGTCACCATCGCAAATTCGAAATCCAATTTGCTACGGATGAAGCCCAAGTTACGCATCACTTTGGGATAAAACTCCAACTTTTCCAGCGAATCCAACTGGTAATCTACGGGCGGTTCAATCACCAAAGTCCCGTCACGGTCTATAAATAATACTTTTTTACTCATAGCTTTTCAACGCTTCTATCAGTTTATCATTCTCCATTCTCGTGCCTACCGTCACACGCAGGCAGTTGCCACAAAGTGATATTGAATTACGGTTGCGGACGATGATCCCCTCTCCTACCAGATAATTATAGATTTTCACCGCATCCGTCACCCGTGCCAGGAAGAAATTGGCATCAGACGGAAAGACTTCCACCGTCAACGGCAGTTCGGAAAAACGTTTCTCCAAATCCTCTCGTTCCTCTTTCAGCCTCTTCACCCAACGCTCTATCTCATAGTACTTATGCAACATCTCTATTGCCTGTTTCTGAGTCAGTTGGTTCACATTGTAAGGGTACTTTATCTTGCTCAGGATACCGATGATTTCCGTAGAAGCGAACGCCATTCCCAGGCGGATAGCCGCACAACCCCATGCTTTAGAGAAAGTCTGGAACACAACAAGATTCGGATATTTATCTAAATCCAGCAAGAACGACGGGGATTCTGAAAAGTCACTGTACGCCTCATCCAGTATCACCAGCCCTTCAAACTCACGCAGCAACTTCTCTATCTCACTGCGCAACAAATCGTTTCCGGTCGGATTATTAGGCGAACACAGGAAAATCAGCTTCGTCCGTTCATCCGCAGCTGCCAGCAACTTATCTGCCGAGAACTGGAAATGCTCGTCGAGCAGGACTTTGCGATACTCCACATTATTCACATCAGCACATACCTGATACATGCCGTAAGTAGGATCGATAGCCACCACATTGTCCACTCCCGGCTCACAGAAAGCACGGAAGACAAGATCAATAGCCTCGTCACTACCATTGCCCAGGAAAATATGATCGGGAGACACCTTCTTTATTTTGGAAAGTTCCGTTTTCAGCTCCCACTGCATCGGGTCAGGATAGCGATTGTGCGGCAGGTTGTACGGGTTCTCGTTTGCATCGAGAAACACCGATGCCGTTACACCTTTATATTCATCACGTGCCGAAGAATAAGGTTTCAGCTTCCAGATATTCGGACGGGTCAGTTCTTGCAATGTTTTCATGATCTATAATATGATAAAGTATTGAACACTATTTACGCGAATTACACAAATTTCATCTTTACCCTTATTCGTGTAATTCATGTAATTTGTATTCTATATTGTTTTTAATCTCACTGTTACCGCATTTTTGTGCGCATCCAGATGTTCGTTCGCCGCCATCTCTTCAATAGCAGGACCGATATTCCTCATACCTTCCGGACGGATTTCCTGAAACGTTATCTTGCGGATAAAGCTGTCCAGGCTCACACCGCTATAAGCTTTCGCATATCCGTTCGTCGGCAAGGTATGATTCGTTCCCGAAGCATAGTCTCCCGCACTTTCCGGTGAGAGTGATCCCAAGAAGACGGAACCCGCATTCACCACACGTTCTGCCACCTGCATATAATCCGCAGTTTCCACAATCAGGTGTTCGGGCGCATATTCGTTCGTCAGTTCGATGGCCTCTTCCATATCCTTCACCACAATAAGCTTACTGTTGGCAAGAGATTTCTCCGCAATTTCCTTACGGGGCAGAAGTTCCAACTGACGTTCTACTTCCTCTTTCACAGCCTGTTGCAAAGCCTCCGAAGTGGTAATCAGCATTGCCTGACTGTCCACACCGTGTTCAGCCTGGCTTAGCAGATCCGCAGCTACAAATACCGGATTCACCGTTTCATCCGCCAGCACTTCCACTTCCGACGGACCAGCAGGCATATCAATCGCTACATCACGCAGACTGACCAACTGCTTCGCTGCCGTCACATACTGGTTTCCCGGACCGAATATCTTATAAACCTTCGGCACGCTTTCCGTTCCGTAAGCCATCGAAGCAATAGCCTGCACACCACCTGCCTTGAATATCCTGTTCACCCCTGCCACCTGTGCGGCAAAAAGAATAGCAGGATGCACCCTTCCTTCCTTATCCGGCGGCGTACAAAGCACAATCTCCTTGCAACCCGCAATTTTCGCAGGCACAGCCAGCATCAGCACCGTAGAGAACAGAGGAGCCGTTCCTCCGGGAATATACAATCCCACCTTTTCAATAGCCACCGCCTTTTGCCAGCACGTCACGCCCGGCATGGTTTCCACCTTCTTGCCCTCAAAGCGCTGTGCAGCGTGAAAAGTCTCTATATTCTGTTTAGCCAGGCGGATAGCCGCCTTCAGCTTTTCATCCACCAGCGTCTCCGCATCTTTCAGTTCCGCCTCCGTCACCGCCAGTGATGTCAGCTCCGCCTTATCAAACTTCGCCTCCATCTCCAGCACCGCACGGTCACCGTCCGACTTCACGCGGTCTATAATCCCCCGCACTGTATCGAACAGATTCTCAGTATTCATCACCGGACGTTTCAGTATCTCCGCCCACTGTGATCTATCCGGATTATTAATTAATTTCATACCCTATTCCATTTTTTATATTCATTCTACACCATCACCCCGAATGGTTCCCGGCCTCACTGTAGGAGCGTCAAACTCCGGAAGTGCAGCCTTGAGTTTTTCTTTTGGTATCTTTTCTTTTGTCTCAAGACAAAAGAAAAGTACATCACAATATCATTTTCTCAATCGGCAGCACCAAAATCCCCTCTGCCCCCAGCGACTTCAACTTTCCGATAATCTCCCAGAAGCACTTTTCATCCAGCACCGTATGTACCGAACACCAGCCCTCCTGTGCCAACGGCATCACCGTCGGGCTCTTCATACCCGGAAGCACCTGGATAATCTCTTCCAAACGTTCCTTCGGTGCATTCATCAGCACATACTTCTTATCTTCCGCTGTCTTCACAGCATTCATACGGAAAAGCAACTCTTTCAGGATCTCCTTTTTCTCGTCACACAGATTCCGGTTACCAATCAACAGCGCCTCCGATTTCATCACCACTTCCACTTCTTTCAACCGGTTGCTCACCAGCGTAGAACCCGAACTAACAATATCAAAAATCGCATCCGCCAGCCCGATGCCCGGTGCCACCTCTACCGAACCTGTAATCACGTGTATCTCCGCATTCACATTCTGCGTTTTCAAGAATGTGCTGAGGATGCCCGGATACGACGTCGCAATCTTTCGCCCTTCAAACCACTGCACACCCGGATATTCAACATCCTTCGGAATAGCCAGTGACAAACGGCACTTACTGAATCCGAGACGCTTTACAATCTCCGCATTTTCATTCTTCTCCACATATTCATTCTCGCCTACGATACCTATATCCGCCACGCCTGTTGCCACTGACTGCGGAATATCATCATCACGCAAAAATAATACCTCTACAGGAAAATTAGACGATTGTACCAGCAGTGAACGTTTCACCGCATTCAATTTGATATCCGACTCTCCCAGAAATGACATCGTCTCGTCATAAAGACGACCTTTAGCTTGTACTGCAATTCTTAATAACATAATCTTATTTATAATTTTACGATTTAACTACTCACAAAAACTAAACTAGACTTAACTAAACTCTTGAAAACAAAAAACGAGGCTTGCCATTATCCGGCAAGCCTCGTCGTTTATATGTTTATTCATTATGCACATACAATCATACGCCTACCGATTATTCGTCAGGTAATGATGATGGTGATGATGTGCAACAATATTTTTCATACAATTCTTTTGTTTTGATGCGACAAAAGTAAACTATCCGTTTGAAACTTCCAAAGATTTATCACAAAAAGTTTCGTTTTCCTATCATTTTCTTAGTTTACGTTACAAGTTACACTGATTTGCACAGAACAATTTATTATGAGAAAGAAAGGAGGAAAAAGAGTGAGCAAACTTAAATCAGCGGCAAAATCTCCTCTTTCTCCACATCGCAGTGATGAAAGTGCATTTCCTGCTCTGCCTTCTCCTTCGGGAAAGTGAAGTAAGTACATACCGCCTCCGAGCACACCTCTCCCGCCTCATTATAAAGTTTCGCGTCGATAATCACGATATTCCGCTTCTGCTCGCGTATGGAAGCCCGCAACACTACATGTGAGTCTGTAGTCGACACCGGTTTACGAAAACGAGTTTCCATCTTCGAAGTCACCCCGCTTGTCTGCAACTTACGCACTACCACCCATCCGCAAATTTCATCCAGCAGCACCGACTGAATGCCACCATGCAACGTATTCAGCCAACCCTGATACTCAGGACGCGGCTTCCAGATGCTCACCACCTCGTCGCCATCCTCATAAAACTCCATTTTCACACCGGACTCATTATTGGGAGCACAACCGAAACAATTGTATCCTTCCAAATCTTTCCATGGGTTAATAATCTTCTTCATACAATTTCGTTTTTATTATAAATGGGTATGCGGACGACGCGGATAAGACGGACGAACGCGGATTTTTATCTATCAATTATAATATGTATATTCACGCTCTTCGTACACCACAGGCACATCGTCTATATACTTGATTCTGATTTTCCAGTTCCCCTGATCGTCATTATGGAATTTATAGACATATTTCACTTCTTCGGTTTGCCCTTCCGGACACTCTGTTCCGGAAATCAGTTCCCCTTTGGTATTGTATCGGTACGTATGCTGGCTTTGAGGTGTACCATCCGGTGAAAAATATTCCTCAAACACTACACGCCCCTGAAAATTATAGCCTCTCCGGACAGAGCCAACCGGATCAGATCCTTCGGGTTGCAATAACACTTTCCGCTCTATTTGCTGCCCATAGGAATCATATATATAACGGAATTCACTACATTTTGTTCCATTCGTCAAGTAACCGGCTTCCTGTACCATATTACCTTCTATGTCGTAGCGAAATATATCCCGTTGTATAATTTCACCCTTATCATCCAGTATCGAACAGTGTTTGAGACGCCCCTCTTTGTCATATCCATAATTCTTGTTTACCGTCAGCACCCCCGCCGGTGTATAATGGCTTTCTTTCAACAAATTCCCAGTCTCATCATATTCATACTGAATCTTTTCCCGGCATACTCCCGCTTCCGTAAACCGTTCCTCTTTTATTTTCCGTCCGTTTTCACCAAACTCGTAAACGAAGAACTGTCCTTTCTTCTCTCCCTTATCCACCGCCTGCGGACCTTTGGCAATAGCAATGTACGACCTTTGCTGTACCTTCTTCACTTTACCGCGCACGGGTATTTTCTCCCGGTCATTTCCACCGCCTGCATACTCTATATCCCTGCGGATAATGAAATTCGGTTCTCCAGACTCATTGCAACCTTCAAAACGCTCTGTCCAGTTACCCGCTTCATCTATCTTCCGAATCGGATTCTTCTGATTATTATCTTTTACCACCCGCATCTTCCCAAGCCGCAGTACCCCCTTTCTTTTCAGAGTCAGTGTATCCCAACTTTCAACCCGGTATTCTCCCACACGTTCCATATTCCCATCCGGACCATCTATCAGGATTACTTTCTCCGGCATTCCCTCCGCATTGTACAGCACTTGTCTGCCCCATGACCTATTTTTCACATAGTCTTTGGAGTACTTTTTCAACACCTTTCCCGCTTCATCGTACAGCGCAGAAACAATCTGAAGCGTATCTTCCTGCCCGTTCATAGAGACAATGCTATTCAAACGCCCCTTTTCATCATACGTATAATTCCAGCAATCGCTGACTCCCCTGTCCGCAGTCGCATAAATCTCGCGCGACACCTGTCCGGCAGAGTTATACACATACACCAGCTTGCCATGCGGACTGCCATCCGGCTTCAGCCTGTTCTCTACCATCGTACGGCCTTTGCTGTCATACTTCACGAATGTGATATAATCCACCACCTTACCGGTCACCCACGTAGTATCCTTCAGTAGCGGCTCATACACCACCGTACGTATGTTTTTAATCCCCGGCTGATCCTGGGCGCGAAGTACAGCCGAACCGGCTGCCAGCAGAAGAAGCAAACCCAATATTTTACATCTCTCAGAAATAAATCGGTATCTCATATTCAATAGTGTTTTTCAATATGTTGCCACAAATGTAACAATACTTCGGCACGCACAAAAAAAGACGGGGAGTTTTTTACTCACCCGCCTTCATTCAAACGTTGCCTAAACCTAAAATTCCGCATTTACGTCAAAACAAGGGCACTCTTTCATCCTTTCCCAAGGATCTACAATACCGTTGTAGTTTCTATCAGGGCTCAGATCCCGGTGCCCCACCACCCGAGCCTCCGGATAACTCTGCAAAAGGTCCGCCACCAGTCTGTGCATCGCCTCTTTCTGCCGCAAAGTCCGCGTGTCGGCGGGACGTCCGTTCACATCCAAACCGCCCTCATAACACACTCCCAGACTGTTTGCATTGTATCCGCGGGCATGCGCTCCGAGCACATCTTCCGGTCTCATCAACTCCACCTGTCCCGACTTTCGGATATAATAGTGATATCCCCACGATGAAAAGCCCCTGTAACGGTGTGCCGTATCCACGTCCTGCGCACTGAAATCACTGTCCGCCCTTGTGGCGGAACAGTGAATAATAATCAGATCGATCTTTCTCATAACCGGTATGTCCATTTATATCGTCATAGCATGTGCACTCAGCGCACCCAACAAAGCAGAAGCCATCGCAATTACAATTTTCAATACCGTATCCCAAGTAATCTTCTTCATAACGATCAGTTTTTAGTGATTGAATTTTTTATTCTTTAATTTCTAACACCTCTGGCGTTAGAATCTATCCCAACGGATCATCTTCAATTCCTCCGTCCCCACTGCCGGAGCCTCCTCCCTCCGAACCATTGCCGCCCGAAGCCGAACCCTGCAAACTCCGGGTCAGCACACGGGTATACGCCATCGTCTTGGCAATATCCGTCAATCCCTTGCCCGGGCGAAAGTTCACTCGTGACTTCTTGATCATAGACGCAGTAAAGTCTTCCGCTTTTTCCACCCCCTTACTGCTGAGTCCCATCTGCAAGGAACCCAAATCTCCCAACCTCACGATGCGTCCCGCTTTCAGTGCACGTTTCGCTTCGTAAATGATGCCCGCCAATGCAGCACGTACATCAGTTTCCGTACACGTGGTACGTCCCGTTATCGCCTCGCACATTTCGTCGAAGTCCAACTCGCCCGAAGCTTGCGCCAAGGCATAATACTTACTCGGCTCATCCTTCTTAGAAGGATTTTTACGAGCCACCACCGAATAATTCATGGATGTTGCCATATCGATTAAATTTTAAAGTGAGTGTAAACCATCTATTTACACTGCAAATATACCGGATCGAAGGTACCCCTCAATCGCCAATGAAGTTTTACGAATATTATTGAAATAAACACATCCCAAAACTTTTACAGACCGTTTATTTTCAGTAAATTTACATCATATAAACAATCAATAAATACCAAAAAATGAAAGAAGAAAAAGGCACTTTCACAGTGCGTAGTTACACTAAATCGGAACTCGCTCATCTCTACAATCCACAACTGACCCTTAAAAATGCCACCCAAGTACTTCGCCGCTGGATACTCCACAACGCCGAACTGCATGCTGAACTGATTCTGTTGGGTTATCAGGACCGGAACCGTATTCTCACTCCCCGACAGGTAAAAGTTATAGTCGACCATCTGGGCGAACCTTAAACTTAACTTTACGTGAAAAGCAAAAAGTTACTCCCCGTTATCGGACACATTCGTTAATTTGCATCAAATTTTTTATAAACAATGAAATATTCGTATTATCAAAACAAGAAAAAACCGCCTGTCGGCGAAGTAACCGACGAAGAAGTGGTCAACATCATCCGCCACGATGAAAAACTGGCACACATGACCCTTGACATCCGACAGCACCTCACTGCCAATGACATCGCAACCGCTGATTTCATAAAAGGAGAACTCCCCTCCGTCACCTTCTCCGCCCGCTTCATAGGTGGGCGCCGGTATGACAAACTCATAGAGTACAACGGAGAAATCCCCATCGACCTCGACAAGAAAACTCCCGAAGAACTGGCACGCATTTCAGCAGCCGTCACGAGAAGTCCGTTCACCCATATCAGTTTCACCAGTCCGAAAGGCAACGGCTATAAACTAACCGTACAAACCAGCCTGCCCGACGGCACCCTGCCGCAGTCTCCCGAAGAAGTACGCAACTACCATGCCCACGCTTACGACCAGGTTGCGGCACTCTACGAGGAGCTTTGCCAAACGGACATCGACGAATCGGGCAAAGACATGACACGCATCTGCTATCTGCCCCATGATGAAAACGCCTACTTGAATCCCGCCCCGCAGTTTCTGATTGTCGACCTCAACCGTCCGCTCAGAGAGAAGAAAAAGAAAACTCCCGGACGGAAAAAGGCTGCCGCAGCAACGACAGATACCACCCGGTGCAAAAAGCCTTCGGACAACATCTCTTATCCCCAAAGCGAAAGCCGCTCCCTGCTTGCTCTCCTCCTTTACTACCACGATCACAAAAACAAGTACGAAGAAGGCAACCGCAACAACTATCTGTTCCGGCTGACCTGCACATACAACGCTTACGGCATCCCAAAAGAAGAAGTCGCCCCTTTCCTGCGCCTCAACTTCACCGATATGCCGCCCGAAGAGATAGACTCCCTGACAGACAGCGCTTATCAGCATACGGATGAATTTAACACACGCAAGTTGAGAACCTCGCAATGGAACTTCCTCCGCATCGGACAGTATATCAACAGTCATTACGAAACGCGCTACAACCAGATGAAGCACCGCATGGAATGCCGCAAAAAGGGTGAAGATGATTTCGTCATGCTGGATGACATGGTAAGTAACAGCATCTGGATGGAACTGAACGAAGCCGGTTATCCTTGCAGCGTCAAGAACATGGAGAACCTGATCTACTCCGATTTCAGTTTCTCCTACCACCCCATCCGCGAATATATGAATCATCTGCCTCCATGGGACGGCATCGACCACATAGGCTGCCTTGCCGAAAGCGTCCACACCATCCCCGCCCAGAGAGAATTCTGGCTGAAAGGTTTCAGGAATTTCCTGGTAGGTATGGTAGCCGCCGCCACGCAAGAAGAGGTAGTGAACCACCTTTGCCTCCTGCTATGCAGCAAGCAGAACCTGGGAAAAACCACTTTCATCAACAACATTCTGCCGCGTGAGTTGCGAACCGATTATCTCAGCACCGGCATCATCTCCGCCGGAAACAAGGACGACCTCTCCCGCATGTCGGAATATATGCTTATCAACTTCGACGAATTCGAAGGCATGACGGGGCATGAACTAAGTCTGCTGAAGGACCTCATCACCCGGAAGTTCATCAGCATCCGCCTGCCTTATGCCCGCCACACCCAGAACCTGCCGCACTGGGCTTCCTTTGCCGGCACCTGCAACTATCCGCAAGTGTTGTACGACCCAACCGGCAACCGCCGGTTCCTCTGCTACGAAATTGAAAAAATCAACCGCCTCGAAATCGACTATCCACAGCTTTATGCCCAGATCAAGCATCTGCTGGACAGTGGTTACCGCTACTGGTTCGAAGCCTATGAGAACGATGAGATAGAACTCAACAACAAGCCTTTCCTCTTCCAGACTCCCGAAGAGGAAATGGTACTGACGCACTTCCGCAAACCGGAACGCTTCGAGAGTTTCAAGTACATGACGGTAAGTGAAATGGCGGAGGAAATCCGGAACAGAACCGGCTATCAATACAACCATGCCGGAAAGATTCTGATAGGAAAGATCCTCACCAAATACGGTTTCCAGTATGTGACAAGCAAGAACATGAGGCGCTACGAGGTGATACTTCTGGAGGCGGAAAGTGTGAGAAATAATCAGTTGTATCAATAAAGATATACCATTAACCGGATATGTACATCCATAGATGAACCGTTAAATAATTCCCAAAAAGAGAAGAAAAAGAAAGAACAACTTCTCTTTTCGGGAATTATTGACTATATTTGTACTTAAATAAAGAAAACATGAATATTACAGGATCTGAAAAGTTTGAGAAATTCTGCAAAAAGCACAATGATGCACAAACTGCTTTAGAGAAGTGGGTTGAAGAGGTAACAAAAGCTTCTTGGAAGAATCATAACGAATTGAAAAACGATTATTTGTCTGCGGACTATGTAGGGAACAATCGTTATGTATTCAATGTCAAAGGCAATAAATATCGCCTTATTGTTTTGGTTGTATTTTTTGCAGGAAATATCGATATTCGTTTTGTTGGAACCCATTCAGATTATGATGCAATTGATGCAAATAAAATAAAAACTATATAGGAGGCATATATATGAAGATTAAGACAGAAAAAGAATTCCGCGCTTATCAAGCAGAAATGGAAAGCATTATCACTAAAGGTACATCTTTAGGTGATATGGAATTATTGAGTGAGGAAGACAAAACAAAATACATAGCCCTCTCTCAAGCCATCAGCGAATGGGAGGCTGCCTATCATCCACTACCCGGAAGAGTTTCAACTTTGATTATTGATGCTATTCGGGCAAAAATGGAAGCGAATAACTTAAAGCAGAAAGAAACAGCTAAATGTCTGGGAATATCAGAATCCAGAGTCAGCGATATCCTGAATGGTCGTCGTTCATTGAATCTTAATATCGTGAAAAGGTTACGTGATAACTTAGGCATACCGGCTGATTTCATCTTAGATAATATTTCATAAAGTGAAATCATTCTACACTTTCAAACGCATCGAATGGTTAGGTCGAAGTGGGTTATTTCTATAACTTCCCGAATATGTTTAACTATAGTAAGTAATCACTTTCTATTTTTATCTTCCTCACGAAAGTTTTAGAAAGTAACCTATCTCTACCTAACCATCCCAATAAAAAAGACATCGTTACCATTATTCATAAACAAAAAGTATGATGAAATAAAAGCCTGAGAAACAGAGTTCAAAAAGTTGGCGGAAAGTCTCAAAAAAGCGGCGAAAAATTTGAAAAATACCACCATGTTTTCCAAATCTTTCGCCACTTTTTACTATAACCTCCTTATGAGATTTTCTCTATAATTCTTTAACTGTTATGCCAAAACTGCGGCAGGATTGTTCGTATACTGCTTTCAGATCTAAGTTCATCAGTTGTTCAATCACAGAACGACCTTTCGCACTAATGCCTTCATCAAACAGAAGTTGATTTTCTATTTCAGTGACGGTAGATCCTTCAATAACTGTTGAATGGGTAATAAGAGAATACATACAGTTACAGTATACGAGCATAGAGATTTCCTATTCTTTAAACCTTATCTCATAACTTTTAGTTACTGCTGAAAAGCGTTTATTATTCAAGAGGTCCTCCCCTTCTTCAAACATAAAAAGATTTCCAAGATATTTGATTCTTCTTAGTTCTTCATTTAGCGTGTTAGTCACAAAAATAATATGGTAAAACTTCTTCTCCTGCTTGGCTTTTTCTATCTCCGGTATCGTTATTTCAAAACAATTCTGATTATCTGCTTTTCCCTTAACCTCAACGAAATTTTTATTTCCAGTTCTGTCAGTATATTCGATATCATACCCCAATCCATCAGTCCCATGCGGATTGTAACCAGAATAAGCAGGTTCGACACGGGCAGCATATCTTGATACCCATTTAACATTTTCTATGTTCTGATCTTCCTGCAATTTCTCATAAACGATCATTTCAGCTACCATCCCTATAATTAGCTTCTGCCTATTATTCTTTTGCCCATCATATTTGAAAGAGCCATCGCCTGTTCCATATTGCTTGCCTGTTAATTGCATTTTTTCCGGTACACGACTAGGTTTGATATTCTCAATAACTGGCTTGCATTGATTAGCATATTTCATAGCTACCTGTTCCGGAGGAAGCTGTAATTCTTTAGTAGATATATTTTCTCTCTGATCTATTAGCCATTGCTTCATTTCTTTTGAAAGGAGTTTGATATGATTGAAATAAAGCAAACTTTGCCTTCTTTTATCTTCAATGAAAAGAGTTAATTCCTCTTGAGAATAATCTGTACCTGATAATAAAGAAATTAACCTATCCAAATTTTTCCGATAAAGAGATTGAAGATCGAATAGTATCTTTATACTAAGATCAGTCAAAGTAAAATCCATATAAGGGTAAAAGTTATTAAGACATTCTATAAAATGAGCTTTTACATCTATCCAGATAACATCTTGAGATACTACAGGATGAAAGGCACTGGTATATTGATATATCCATCCTTGATAAGTTGACTGTTCCTCCAGCGATAATCTACTCAACCTTTGGTAAAGAATAAACATAAACTTATTTTCAAATTTATTCTTTTCCTGATTAAGTAGATTCTGATAATAAGGATAGAAATCTACTTCCGGATATATATGCAAATTAATCTGCTCTCTTGATATGCCAAGTTTGTGAAATAAAGAAGATAACAGCGGAACATTTTCGTACCGATTGATATTATCAAAATTAACTTCTTCATTTATCTTTCTTACAGCCTCAAGTTCCAATCCCGCCAATGAAGCTATTTCTTTTATATCGACCGTATCATTCACAATAATCCGATCAAAATTGGGTGTTTTTTTTGTGATAAAAACAGCTTGCCAAAACTTCTGTAGCTGGGTAAAATCTGGAGCATACAGTATTTGCCGGATTTCCTCTATCCGAGTAACTGATATGTCATAGTCTGCAAGGTAATCTGCTTTATTTTTTGATTTTATAAATTTCCACAAATCAATATTGAATCTTTTTAAATCACGATCCAGCATACTCATAAACAATTCTGTCAAACAGGCAGCAATAAGTTTCGGTTGCCTTAAACTGTCGTTCTTAATATGGAGAATAAAATTTCTTCTGGTTTTCTCAATATAATAATCAGATTCAATAATCAAACCAGACAGTTCGCCAACAAATATTTCGGTCTCTACTTTTTCTTTTTTCCAGACCTCTACAAGCTTCAGCGCTTCAAGGTATGAAGACATAGAAATATCAAAATTATATTCCAGCAATGCAATTGCTGGCGGCAAGTCAGTAAAAAACTCTATTAAAAAAAATTCCTTTAAGGCAGGAGATTCAACTAAGTTTTTAGTTATTGAGTTAGAAAAACGTCTCCCTATTTTTGCCGCAATTTTCCCAAATGTATTCCTATCCCGATTGGTGAAATGCGGTTGTATTTCTGCTCGGACAGATTCAGGTAACAAGTCATAGTTAAGTTTATCGTCAATATAATAGATATTTTCCGGATACTCCCATTTTGACCTTCCAATGGTTTCATTAATGGCCAACATAGGTGTATTGCAAATTGTCCTCACCTCATTATCCGAAATCTCATTCTTGTCATAGAAATCGAAAACCTTACTTAATATGCGATTATAGAAATCTGTAAAGTCCTTCCCTTCAGGTATATATTTATGGTATCTATTATAAATATGTTTGAGAAGCCGATTAAAATTATCCACAGTATTTCCATCCAGATGACATAACCCCACCGACTCTATAAAATCACGGTTATTTTCAAAATCAATTGGAAACAGCCTGAGATATTTAGATATAACTTTATTATGAACTTTTGAAATATCAGCTAAACGCATTCCTACAATATACGCCAGTGAATACACTTTTTCATCGTCATCCAAGACAATCCACCGTATCCTGGACAATTCTTCGCAAAATGATGAAAATTTCATTATTGCAGAGGATTGGGCATCGTGCTTATAGCTAAAACCATTGGAATATTTCATTTTAGGCAACCACGTAGCGCTCATAAGAGACTTATAAAGTTCCCAATTTTCTACAATAGTATCAGTAAACCATTTTGTATACTTTACGGGTTTGTCCAGCATACGGTCATTCTCAATATAAAAAGGCGTATCATTAAGGTGCGTGTTACGCTGGATATGCTTCACCCGGATATTACCATCTCCACGGGATGCGATCTGCACATCACTGCTGATATAAAATGCCGGTATCTCCCATACTCCACACAACTTAAGGAAATCTTCGACACGATTTTCCGCTTCTATTTCTTCCTTTCCCGGTTCCTCTTGCTTAAATACGGTTTCATCAACAAAATAGCCCTCAGGATATAATTCCCGCAATTCTTCTTTATCAAAATAGACCGGATGCTTAAAAGGTGATACCCAATCTTTTTGGCCTTTGACAGGAAGCTGTATCTTTTCTTTTATATCCAGCTCGGATCGTGCATCTTGTGGGTTCAGATGATAGATAGCATTCAGTATATCTACATTAGGAACAGTCTTTTCATCGAATAATTTTAGCAACCTTCGGATCAACTCATTAGTATTAAACTCTTTCACCGCAATACGTGTCTCTCTAATTTCGAGTTTTATACCATTATGCATAAAGTGCACATACTTCTGGATGCTGGCAGGTAGTGAAACCGGATTCCTCCGCCCCCCATAAAAAACATCCTCTTCGTCGGATATCAATTTCCAGTGATTGGTCAACAATATCCTCTTGCCTGAGACATTTAAATCTTTATGTCTATCAATATATCGGTAAAGATTCTGAAAAAAGTCAAGATTCTTAGATTTTGCCTGTTTTTTAGCCTCCTGCTCGATGCCACTGGCAATATCTTCATAATTTAAGTAATATATATCAAACTCAGCTCTCAGCCATTCAACAACAGGGGCCGACCCAATATAGATAATTGGTTTACCATCAAACCGATCATCAGGAAAAAGTCCTTTATCGAATCCATCTGCAACAATCACTTCTGATGTTTTATAATATTTCCGTGAGTGTTGATCATAAATGAATTTTTGCCCCTTCAACGTCTCAACCAGTCCATCATAAAGTTCTTCCAGTCCGGCGTCTTCATTCCTTTTAAAACAAAGAATTTCGTTTGTATTGTATTTTCCCCTCTTTAATAATTTCAGCATACCACTCCCAATATACTCACCTATTTTACGAAGCAGGTATCGGTTCAAAGGTGACTTGCGAAGCCGTGTTCGTTCCGGATTAACTAAAAAATAACTATGTATCATAAAGCGAAAGCCGGAACGAATATTGAGAGGGTAAAACAAGTACAATTTTGCATTTGCATCAGGTACAAATAAATTCTTCTCATCAAGTTCAAGCACAATATGAATATCAATAGATGTGCTATTACTGTATATTTCCTTTTCTTTTCCTTCAAGACTATTCAGAATATCGTCAGGAAGAAAGTTTTTTTCATTTGGGACGTAATACCTGAATCGGTTCAGTATTTCCTTACCATTATCAACAACTATAAGATTTTTCCGGATATCCTTCTGGATATTATATATCGTCCTTTGAGTTGGAGTTGTAAAATCTACTTTCTGTATGTTACCCAACAACACAAGTTGCTTGGCTTTAATTTCTCCGAAATCAGCACAAATTTTTTCTTCTGCAAAACTTTCTTTAAGAGGAAGTTCAATCTTTGTGACAATACCTTTCTCTCGCTCTTCGCTTGTCAATGCTCTTGAACGGTAATGAGGGAAAAAGAATAATGGCAATTGATTTTCAACAAGGTTACTATTATACTGACTCAGCACTTCCATCGTAAGCTTCCTATCAAAATATATAGCCCCTTCAGTGGTAACGATACGAGGTGTATCTGAAACTTCCAGCGTCGATTTAAAACCAATACCTTTGAATCCAATAAAGTCTAGGCTTTGTTTCGGACTCTGCCCAATGGAAGTGATTGATGCAATCCCCTCCTCACTGAAAGGAGCACCTGTGTTTGCTATTGACAGTACATTGTCTTTAAGTTCAATATAAATATCCCCCTCTTGTGATGCCTCCTTGTTGGCATCTCTCACATTTTGTATTAATTCGAAGAAGTAACGACCTTCATACGCTTGTTGAAGATATTTTTCTGCTTCACAGATGGTTTTCAGTCCCCGTTCAGAATTCCTACAGGAATCTTCAAACAATGATAATGTTTTTTCCTTTATACCCATAAAACCAGTTTGTCTCAAGATTTATTTTCCCCTCACGACTATTCCACAAGATTAACTAACGAGACAAGGATAATAAAAGCAAAACTAATTTAACAATAAAGAGATAAAAAAGATAGAGAATACATCAATTATGACTGAAAATCTGACTCACAAAATATTGAGGGGAAAAGGCGGATTACTCCGCCTTCCATCATTCATCCTCCGGCAACTCTCCTGTCCGTATCCACTTTGCATAGGACAGCAACGTTTCTCTGCTCACAATCTTTCCCGTCTTTACATTCACCACATCTATCACCGAAGCCAGCGAATGGATAATCTGTGTATAATTTTCCACTCCATTGTAGCGCAACTTCCCTTGCTCTATCAACTTTACAATGACTCTGGCAATCTCCTTCGGATGGCCGTAATACTCTAACCTTGCAGGTGTATCATGCTTTTCTACCTGCCGAAGCTGCCGGAGCAGACTTTTTTTTCTCTACACTAACCAGCAACTCTTCAACGAGTGCGTACTCGCGTTCACTGGTAATTTTCAATTCATCACGCAATTCTTCAATTTCCATAATTAATAAAAATATTTAATATTAATAGGAGACTATGGTTAGTGCATAGTCTCCCTGTTGTTAACGTGTTAAGTTAACCATCACCGTCTTCTCTCTCTTACATAAGAACGATGTCCATAAATTATAATCACCACAAAACAAATAAAAGGAAGTACAAATGAAATATTCACAGCAGGCATACCGAACAAGATTTGCATGTCAATAATACTCGCCTGAAGCGGTGGCAGCACCGAACCGCCCAGAATCGCCATTATCAAACCCGCAGCACCAAACTTAGCTTCATCACCCAATCCCTGTAAAGCTATTCCGTAAATCGTAGGGAACATCAATGACATACAGGCAGATACACCCACCAGACAATACATTCCCCCGATATCCTGAATAAAGATAACCCCAATTGTAAATCCACAAGCCGCAATAGCCAGAACCTTCAACAGCAACCCCGGACTGAGATAGCGCAAGATGAAAGTACATATAAACCTACTTGCACAAAAAATGATCATCGCCACAATATTATATTGCTGAGACAACACTTCCGCCGCCTTTTCTCCCATCCCCTGAGACATGAATAAACGTGTGCCATATTGTATGACAAACGTCCAGCACATAATCTGGGCACCGACATAAAAGAACTGGGCAATCACCCCTTCCCTGTAATAACTGATAGAAAAGATACGTTTCAATGTCGGAAAGAAATTGATGTCGTGAGACTGGTCGGCATTCTTTGGCATTTTCACCATACGAATCAGTATCAACATCACCAGAATCACAATGCCGATAATCAGATAGGGAGCAATCAATACACCCAAATCAGAATCACGAACCGCTTCGAAATCAGTAGCAGAAAGCTGACTGCGTTCCATCGTATCCATTGGGTTCAAACGATTCTGTATAAAATTCATCGCTACATACATTCCCAGCAACGATCCCATCGGATTGAACGACTGAGCCAGATTCAAACGACGGGTAGCCGTTTCCTCCGTCCCCATCGAAAGGATATAAGGATTACTGCTGGTTTCAAGAAACGAAAGCCCACACGTCAGGATGAAGTAGGCTATCAGAAACGGGTAATAGCTTCCCGAAAGCATAGCCGGAAAAAACAGAAATGCTCCGAAAGCATACATACCCAATCCTAAAAGCACTCCCGCCTTATAAGAAAATTTACGTATGAACATAGCTGCCGGAAAGGCCATGGCAAAATAACCGCCATAGAAAGCAACCTGTACCAAAGCGCCATCCGTAACGCTCATACGGAATATTTTGGAAAAAGCTTTCACCATCGGATTAGTGATATCGTTGGCGAATCCCCACAAGGCAAAGCAACTCGTGATTAATATAAACGGAATCAGATAGCTCACACCATCCTTACTTATTATCGAAGTCTTCTTTGTGTTATTCATAAAACAAAAGGTTTCTTACTCACGGTTTATTACAATGCTTTTCTATAAAGTTCAAGAATGATCTCCTTAGAAACTTCACGCGGATTGCCCGGTGTGCATACATCCGCAAAAGCCGCCTCCGACAGGCGTTCCAAATCATCTTCTTCAATTCCCAACTCAGATAAATGCTGTGGGATGCCTACACGCATAGCAAGTGATTTTACAGCTTCCACAGCTGCACGGGCCGCTTCTTCCCGACTCATACCGGAAGTATATACATTCATGGCTTTGGCAATATCCACGTATTTATCGAGTGCGGCAGGCGCATTGAACTCCATGATAACGGGCAGCAGCACAGCATTAGCCACCCCGTGAGGAATATCAAAGATAGCTCCCAGCGGATGAGCCATTCCATGTACTACTCCCAAACCTACATTAGAGAATGCCATTCCGGCAATGTACTGTGCCACAGCCATGCCATTGCGTGCTTCAGAATTCAACGGTTCTTTGACAGCCGTTTCCAGATAGCGGGTAATCATTTCAATAGCTTTGATTTCGAACATATCGCTCATTTCCCAGGCACCTTTGGTAATCAACCCTTCAATGGCATGTGTCAAGGCATCCAATCCGGTAGAAGCGGTCAGGCTTTTGGGCAAGGTGTACATCAACTCTGCATCCACAATAGCTATAGCTGGAATGTCATTCGGATCAATGCATACCATTTTCTTTTCATTGACCTCATCCGTAATCACGTAATTAATTGTCACTTCGGCAGCAGTTCCGGCAGTAGTAGGCAGGGCAATAATGGGAACGGATTTCTTTTTTGTATCCGCCACACCTTCCAGCGAAAACACATCACCGAATTCCGGATTATTTGTAATAATTCCGATAGCTTTCGCCGTATCGATTGAAGAACCGCCACCGATAGCCAAGATAAAGTCTGCCCTCGACTCTGCAAAAGCTTTCACACCTGTTTTTACATTGAACACTGTAGGGTTCTGCTTGATCTCACTGAATACCTCGTAAGGTATTCCGGCAGATTTAAGCACACTCAGCACTTTATCCGCCACTCCGTACTTGATAAGATCTTTATCAGTTGTCACAAAGGCTTTATGCAATCCCAAACGGATTATTTCTTTTGGAAGCACTTCACGCGCTCCCGGTCCGAAATATGATACTTCATTCAGTATAAATCGATTAATCATGATTTCCAATTTTATGTTATTACCTATAAAAATCTATTTTCTGAAAGCTGCCAATTTATTCCTATAGTATGTTTCCACATCTTTCCAATGATAGTAAGGAGCAAGTGTACTCTCCACCGGAAGCTTCATTTCCTGTTCATTAAGCAACACTTTCACCAAAATATCATCGCTCTCTTTTTTACGATAAAAAACGAACTGTATGTTGCAAGCCATCGGGAAAATCTTGTAATTACGCCAAACATCGGCGAGACTGTTCAAATCGGTAGTCTGATAAGCGCAATCCCCCAACTCCAACAGACATGCGAGAGGAAGCACACAAGATTCATGACCGAAACGTAAAGTAACGTTATTCTCTTTCTTCGCAATACAGGTGTCCGCAGTATTCAGTATATTTTCCAGCAGATTAGCTTCCAGATAAGGCATTTTCCCTTTTGTAAGTGGAGACGGGCCGTAATCAATATACCAATTTGCATTATTTAGTAGCCACATGTCGTAGCACTCTTCTTTGGTAAAAAGAGAATAGAGTTCGATATCCGTATCGTGATTTTGCATAATGACCGCAAGTTCAAACAAGTAGCTCATCAGCTTCTCTGCATCCACTTTCCACTTCACATACTCTTCGCTATTGAAAAGCGACTTCATCAACCGTTCAGGATGAAGGTGTTCTTTGCGGAACGCAGCTTTTGCGGCCAGAACTTCGTCCGTCCGACGCTGTTTCCTGTAATAATCATCCTCATTGTTCATATAATACATATCGTGATAGCTTGCATCATTCTTTATCTGCAACTTTGGATTAGCGGATTGCAGTTGCAGACATTCAGCCATCATGGAGAGAATGCAACGAATCACAACCGTGGAGCGTGCATCGACTGCTGCTGTTCCCTGAAAAACTTCAGGAAAGTTATTATACATTCTTTGAGCGATCCCCCTATGCTGGCGTGCTCCTAATGGAGTCAGTTCACCATATCTTCCTTTTGCCATCCTCGCAAGGCTGTCTATAACAGAAAGTGTTGTTTTCCCCAGTTCGGTAAGTGCTCCATCCTGTTCGGCTTCGCGCAAAATCTCCAATGGCTTTGTATAATCATCAGGATTCACACGATAACGGGAACCATGACGGGCATAATGACTCAAATAAAAAGGTTTATATCCTTTTGGTGGAGCAGTCATTGCAAAATCCGGTTCGGGATAGGCATAATGATTGGCTGCCGAGAGATGGATATCTGCATAAATTTCCTCCTTGGCTGTCTGGGCATTCACACCAAACATCAAACAACACAAGAGGGCTAACAAAGTATAACGTTTCATTGTATTCATTTTTCCTATACATAAAACTCACCCAAGCTTACAAAAGCAAAGTTCGCAAACTTGGGTAAGTTTCAACTATTCTAATTATTCACTAACATAAGGACCAAACTTTTTCTGCACAGTTAGATTTGACTTCCTTGCATCCAATACATATACTTCATATTTCCCGTCAGGGTATACTCTGATCACAATATGTCCTTCCTTCGCTTTTACACCCCGAGAGTACCAGGGGCCAATACCTATGCCCGTCTCTTCATGATAATAGGTCATAAAGATATCTCTTTTTTGGGTACCGACATTTGCCGACAATAACCGCTGACCGACTTCGGGCCCCGGATGATCCGTACTCCACGATTGAGCCACCACAACCTTAGGATCGAGAACGTCCAGAAAATTCCGATTGGTAGCATCCCGGTTGCTATGATGGTTTAGCGACATTGCCGAAACTTTTCCTACTATGGGTGCCATCGGGGTTTCAATATCATACCATTCTGCATGATCTTGATCTACCAAACCGGAATTATCTCCACCGGCATAATACTTAAATTTGCCGTAAGTAACAACAAGGGCTATTGACATCTGATTATCATTAAATTTCCCATTCTTAGCCAACAATTCTTCCACTGTAAACAAAGGTGTTGTATTTTTACCTTTACCCGTCCATAGCAAGTTATTAGACTTTACATTCCTGATTTCAAAGCCGGAATAAGATTTCGGATCTTTTTTCAGCACAAATTGCTTGTTTGAACCGATATCAAACTTTTCCAGTTTCATCCCATTATGTTCTTTTTGATAATCCAGAAATTTCAGTAGATTCTGAAATGTAAGTGGTTCAACACCCCCATTTCCAGACTCATTTGTCCGTAAATCAACCGGAAAGTTATAATCCGGATAATCTCTGTCCACATAAGTTTTAATAGGAATCACGTCACCGAGTTCTGTCAGTCCGGTCAACCGATATCCGTTTTCAGAAGTGCCGGAAGCGTCACGCACACTGCCGTAATGGTCGGAGTGGAAATGAGTCAGAAGAAAATAATCTATTTCCGGCTTTTCATTCCCTAACAGGTTAGTAACATAGTTTATTATGGAAGAACCAGCCGTATAACTACTATTAGGAAACACCTGAGGAGCGAACATCGGAGCATACTTTGCATCGAATGCCTCGTTATCAAAATCACCGGCATCAATCATCATATTTGTCCCGTCCGGAAGAATCAAAAAAGCACAACTTCCACGGCCTGTATTGATATGGTGAATGTCCAGATAACCTTTTTCCCACTTGGGGAGTTGAACTTGTGCACTCCCCAAGACACAACATAAGATTGTAATTAAAAATAAGATACTTTTTTTCATGGTGTATTCTTTTTATTTTTTCATATTATTTACTCATTATAGCTTTGACGGAACAATTAACTTTTCCATCCGTTGAGCGTATAGATATCACATAAAACTGGTTAGCATTCAATGCACTATTAAATTGACTGATTGTAATGACATTATTGCCACTATCGGCATTTCTTTTACCTTCATAAACTAACTTGCCTGCCAAATCCATTATTCTCACAAGAAGTTTTGTAGAAGATTTAAAAGGATAATCTAACAAGATTATGTCATTTTTACAATCGGCCATAACTTCCGGTCTATCCATATCATTTGCTATTTCTGTCTGTTCTGAGTCTAAAGCACGAGTGGATATATTAGATGATTGCTTTTCAAAAGCCCACAATTTGTTTTTTTCTCCAGTATTATATTGTATAATAGGAACTCCATCAAGAGAAGACGCATCTTTCACTACCGCATATAATTCAGAAAGCTTATTTCTTAAAGTATAAGCAATATGTTGACTTCCCGATTCCGTGTAAATTTCCTTACTAATCCTCCAATAACTGTTAGGAGTACTAGCTCCATGCTGAATAAGGGCCTCACCAATTTCTAAACTCGCATCCTTTACAACAAGATATTTTTGACTATTCTTATTCCTCAATTGCACAAACCCAAATGCAGCAGGCACTATTTCCCACTTTGCATTTTCTTCTCCAGTACTATACTGAATTATTTCAGCAGCATCGGCTTTCGAAGCTTCTTTCACAACCATTAACTTAAAGCTATTTACATTTCGCACTTTAAAAGTCCCTTCCGGTAATGGTGGATCTGAATAATACACTCTTTCAAGTTGCCAAATTTCATTATCACCAGCACCCGAAAGATACTGAGCAATGTGAGCATTTTCTTCTACAGACGCATCCTTAACAACTGCATAAAGAAATGCTTCCGCATTTCTAATACGATACTCACCAGCCACTCCCGTTGGTATAAACTGCCAATTGAAAGCTATAGTTTCATTATAATGTCCTTGAACAAGATCCCTTCCTTCAGAATCATTCCCCTCATTTGTCATAGAATAGCTTGATATAGCATTTGTGACAAAATATCCAGTTTGATTAGAACCACTTGGATTTAATATCCATGTATCAAATCCAATATCATTCTCCGGATCTGTTCTACTATGTTGAACAAGATTGGCTCCAATAGACAAACTTTTATTTAGAACTGTCAAATACAAATTACTTTTCTTATTTTTAATTCGATAGAAACCTGTTTCAATATATGAATATTCATTTGGAAATGGATTCTCAAAAGCCCAGTAAACGCTTTCTTCTCCACTATTGGCTTGAATCAATTTGTAATTATCTTCCTTTGAATTCTGAAAAACAGCCAAATATTTACCACTATTTTTATTCTTCAATCTAAAATATTTAGTATCAATAATCGAATATTCCAAAATCCAAAACTCATTATCAGCACCACCAGGCCCATATTGAACAATTTCAGCTCCTGTTTGCATAGATGCATCTTTAACCACCATCAATTTATTCGAATGAAGATTTTTTATCTTACATTCATTAACTCCAGTAAAAGACAATATCCACTCGTTATTACCAATTCCTGTGGAATGCTGAATAATAAGAGCACCATCATCTTTACTAGCATCAATAACATCCGCATACTTTCCCGAATTTTTATTCTTTATCTTCAAAAATACATTTTTTGGATATTCCGCAGTATGCTGAAAGTCAATTTGTGCATCCGTTAATTCTGCATTATATACTTTAAAATCATCCATAGCTCCAGTGAACGGATAATGTTCACCATACCCACCTACATATAAATACTTACTTGTAGGAAAACTTTGATCGCCCATCCAGATATAGGAAAAAGCTTTTGTAGAATCCGGTTTATACATAATCAATCTTGTGTAATACATCCCATGAACTACAAAAATATGATACAAGCCTGTTTGATCAAACTGCGCAGGATTATAAGACCAAAGATACCAAGGAACCGTTGTTCCATCTGGCTTGGGGATAAATCTATTGAACCCTACAGTTGCTTTTTTACGTCCCAAGCCTTTTAAAATACGATTCTCCCTATCAGTCCAATTATAGAATTCATATTTTGTATCTGTAGGACTGAAAGGTATTGCACCTGCAGGAATTTCTGATGGGTCATATATATCTAGCCAAAAAGAAACTGTATGCACTGTATTGATATCATATCCAGATAAACATATTCCTGATCCTTTTCCATCAAACCTTATAGATCTATTTATATTTCCAAATCGATCCACCCATTGTTGAGACGCTCCTGTATAGACTCCTGATCTTTTGGATATAGACTCATAAGCAGGGTCTGTTGTGTCAAAAGCTAAATAAATACTAGGATCAGGTACACTTATCTGTGAGCAGATATTTTCAACATATACAAATAGAAAGCAAATAGCAAATATTATAATATTCCTATTCCTGTTGAATTTCGTTTTCATAATACTTAATTTATAATGTACGTTTTCCTATAGTCTGTAAATAATCGAAAAGAATTTCCAAGCGATCGGAAATAATGAGATCTGGTGCATGGGATGTTTTCAATAACCAATCCCAATCACATCGGCGATCTGTTCCTTTCAAATTAATGATACTATATTTAAATTTCCTCGGAACCCAACACCCTTTCTCCGTTTCCGGCCACATCGGAAACTGGATGACGCGGGTGTTTTTAGCCTTTAACCAATTCAATATATTAGTATATGTTTGCCCTTCAATTGTAACTTGCCTCGTTAACATCGGGTCTGAGTCTTGAAAATAAATCATTTCAAACCCCTCACATCCTGCATCTATAAATGCTTTCATTTTACTAATTAAATCAGGATCTTTATCCATTAATTCGGAATAAACAGTGGGAGTAAACATCTTTACCAATTGCCTCTGATCTTCTGTGTTTTTCACTAATTGTTTTATTGACTCCGGCGTAGGGAAAAACTGTATTTTAGTTTTGAAAGTTACTTGTTCAACCATTCCAAGTGACTTCACTAAGTAATACATCTGAGGAATTACATTCTCAGCTTTATCAATACTTACCAGAACTTTATTCTTGCACATCGAAAGAGCTTCACGTAAAGTTGCCAACTTATATTCACTCGCCTCACCTGTTACTTCTTTCAATTTCAAGTTTTTGAGTTCATCCCAAGATTTATAATATTCAAAAGTAGCACCTTCACCCTTTCTTACAATCCCATGTCCTGTAGTAAGGCGATCTAAACCGTAATCGTGTAATAAATAAAGAACATCATCATCTGATTTTGTAATATCAAACTCTATCATATCTGCTCCCAAGTCTATTGCAGCCTGTATAGCTGGAAGCGAATTTTCCGGATAATCCTTCCAATATCCTCTATGAGCAGATATCATAATATAATTCGGATAATTAGCAGGATTATTAAAAACATCAATTAGTTTTTCTATAGGAAGACGCTGCGATTGAGAATAGCAGAACTGTAAACCTACTCCCCCCAAAAACAAAAGTAGCAATAATAGTTTTTTCATAATAATACTTTTTAAGTTCAACAAATAAGATTCCTTAGTAGATTGCGAGTATTTAGGTGGTTTGTCAAAATAGGACAAACCACCTTATAATTGTAATTTTTTCAGTTCATAAATTAATTATACCCTTCATTCTGTTTTGTCGCAGAGTCCGTGTCAATTTGTCCCTGAGGAATAGGCTGTACATAGTTTAATTCACTTATTGTTATGCCATTATATCCGGGAGTTCTTACAAAATATGCATTCATCACCTCAACAGCTTTACCTGTTCTTACCAAATCGAACCAACGATGACCTTCATTAACCAATTCTTTACGTCTTTCAAGTGCGATTTCCTCTTTTATCAACGTAGCGTCTCCTAATGATACTTCATCAATACCTGCACGTTTCTTGATATAGTTCAGATATTCGTTTGATTTTGGCATATTGTTCTTTTCCGCATAGCATTCAGCAAGCATCAGGAGAACATCAGCATAACGCAATACAATGATATTGCTACCGCCATCAGCAACAGTAACAGAAGTTTGCTTCAACTTTCCTGTTCCTATAACTCCATTTTTAGTAACAATAAAATAAGCTGATTTACGCTTATCATTATCTGCAAACAACCCATAAACTTCTTTTGTAGGCAAGTTGTGACCTACAGCACCACTGACAGTGCCTGAAGGACTGAACTTCTGGAATGCACGGCTACCTTCCGAATTACCATTCACGCCCGATTCAAATTGGACATCGAAAATAACCTCTTTGTTCCCTTCATTATTCACGTCAAATATATCAGCAGGTTCGTCTAACAAAGCATATCCAAACTTTTCCACTTCCTGCAAATATTTCAAACTGTTATCATAATCCTTTAGAGTTAGATAAACTTTACCCAGCAACGCCGCAGCAGCACCTTTAGCAACTCTCCCTTTTTCAGTAGGTGAATCAGGAAGCATTGCATATGCTTCAGTCAAATCTTGCACAATCTGTTTGTACACTTCTTCTTTAGGAGTCCTCACCTGACCAAAGAAATCATTAGGATTGGTTGTTTCTTTCACCACCAACTGAACATCGCCAAAAATACGAACTAAATTAAAGTACATCAATCCACGCAAAAAACGCATTTCACCTTTAATATTCGTCTTTTCAGTCTCAGCCATATCAGCAATACCATCAACACGGTTCAAGACCACATTACATTGCTGAATACCTTTATAATGATGGCTCCAAGCTTTATCAATTATGGTATTGGCTGAAGTCATCGAGAATAAATCCAACTGTCCATAATTACCGTTATCATTAGCCGGAACTTCATCCCATGTGTTATCAGACGGAAGTTCGCCCAAAACTAAATTTGCCAATTCATACACACCTTCAGCTTGCAATATCCCGTATGCAGAATTTACTCCTTTTCTTAGCTGCTCAGCATCTTTATAATAATTATTCAATACATTCTGCATTTCAGGTGTCAAATCAAGAAGACTTCCGGAACATCCAGCAAACAGAATTGCCGCTATTCCCAATGCTATACTATATATTCTTAGTGCTTTCATATTCATTTTACATTAAAAGTTTATATTCAATCCCAAAGAGAAAGTACGAGGTACAGGATAGTTATAACTCTCCAGTCCTTGATTCAATGCATCTGTAGAATTTCCATTCAAACTCATTCCTTTATACGGAGTCAACAGTAATAAATTGTTCGCCAAGAAATAAACCTGAGTTCTCTGGAGTCCTAAGCGGTTAATAAAGGAAGAAGGTAACTCATAAGAAAATTTCAGACTACGAATATTAAAGTTCGAAGCGTTGTAGAAGAACTTATTTGAAATACGTGCTTCTTTACGTGCACTGGAGAAATTTCCCATATTAGGAGTCGCATAAGTTCCATTAGGATTATTAACCGGATGATAGCGATTATTAAAATATTCTTTCGTTGTGACCGCAAAACCTTCTCCGGTATCCATATACGTAGCCAATGCTGTACTATATAATTTCTTACCTAATTCACTATATAAATCCAATGTCAATTCAAAACTCTTATAACGGAATGTGTTATTCCAGCCAAGCACAACTTTAGGAAGTGGAGAACCAAAACTTTTCTTATCTTTTGTATTAATAACGTTATCATCATTTTGATTCTTGATAATATAATCACCTATTTGTGTTCCTGCCATAGCAGGGTATTTCTTGAAATCTTCGTCAGACTTATAAATTCCAATGATTTCATATCCATACAATTCAGATATGGATTTTCCTACTTCTGTTATTGAAAAGCCTTTGCTGCCGATTATCTGGGTTTGTCCGGGTGCAAGTGCCAAGACTTTATTTTTATTTGTAGATAGATTTAATGATGAGTTCCATGAAACAGGTCCCATATTAACATCTTTTGCCGTAGAAAAACGTATCTCAAAACCAGTATTTCTTACTTTACCAATATTCTGCAAAGAAGTAGTATATCCAGATTGATGAGGTACAGGCACACTCAATAACAAGTCATTGGTATTCGCCAAATAAAAGTCTGCACTAATACCTAAATATTTGAATAAGGTAACATCCAAACCAATATTCCAGGTTGATGTCATTTCCCAAGACAAATCGGGATTGGGAGATGCATTTATGACTGTACCAGATGCCAAAGTGCCGCCAAATAAATAATCATTATCCGACATCAATGCCTGGGCACCATAATTTGCAATCTGATTGTTACCGGATTTACCCCAACTAACTCTCAATTTTGCATAATCAATTGCTGAACAACTATTCATAAACTTTTCATTCGAAATCAGCCAAGCAGCCGATAAAGCCGGAAACATCCCCCATTTTGTATTATCACCGAATCGGGATGAACCGTCTCTTCGCATAGAAGCACTAAATATGTATCTATCCTGCCAGCTATAATTCAAACGTGCAAAATATGAAATCATAGCCCAGGAATATTGTGAAGGTTCTACCTTAAAAGAACTTCCGCCAGCTATATTTTTTATGGAACTATCGCCAAAGCCTGTAGCAGTGACTTTCAGTAATTCCTGATCTTCTCTTTGATAAGATTGTCCCAATAGAACCTGTATAGAATGTTCTTTTATCAATTTATTGTAGGTCAATGTATTCTCAATCAAATAATTCTTTCTATTGGTATTACTTTGAGAGGCACTAATCGGTTGAGGAGCCGCCGCACGATATTTTCCAATATCCGAAGGGGTATAGAATTTATAAATTGATGCATCATAATCGGCACCTACATTTGTTTTGAACTTGAAATCTTTGAACAACCTGACTTCAGCATACATATTGCCAAAAAGTCTGAGCCTATCTGTTTTACGTTGCACCTTTTTAGAAATGGCAACAGGATTCTCATATAATGCTCCATCCGTACTGGTATTTGCCTTAATCTGCTCTGATATTGACAATGTTCCATCTTCATTGTACGGAGCAAAAAAAGGATAAATGCCAGTAGCTATATTAAGAAAATTACTACTCAAAGCATCTTCATCAAAGGTGTTTTTCTTAGAATAGCTTGGAGAAAAGGAAAAACCTAAAGTTATAGTATTGGTTGGCATCAACTTTAGGTTAACATTAGCAGAGAATTTATCAAAATCAGTACCAACGACAATCCCTTCCTGTTTCATGTATCCCGCTGACAATGAATAAAATGCTTTTTCAGAACCACCACTGACAGATATATTGTAATCCTGCATAGGTGCCAATTGAAATACTTCATCCAGCCAATTAGTATTTGTCAGGCCTTTCTCTCCATTCAAATATGGATAAAGATAATCAGGAATCAATTCACGCTTAGAAGCTCCATTAGCCTTCCTGACAGCAGTATCATCAGTTTCTTTACGGATAGAGGGATTCTTATTCACATATCCGGTATTACGTGCTTCAAGCATATACTGAGCCATATCATAAGCATCTACAAGTTCCAATTTATCATATCGTTGTTGTAAACTGAAAGTAGCTGAAAGAGCAACATTAGGTTTACTGGTCTTGCCACTTTTAGTAGTAATCATTATGATACCGTTTGCACCTCTTGAACCATAAATAGCTGTAGAAGCGGCATCCTTCAAAACTTCAATAGACTGTATTGCACTCATATTGATACTATTAATATCCGAACCTTCTGTTAATGGAAAACCGTCTACTACAATTAAAGGCTTACTTCCGGCTGTCAAAGTTCCGATACCACGTACATTGATAACAGGGCTCCCCCCCGGCGCACCAGATGGTAATGAGACTTGTACACCTGCCATTTTTCCGGAAAGTGCAGATGCAAAATTCGTAGATGGATAACTTTGTAAATCATTAGCTTTTACAGAAGAAATAGATCCGGTAGCACTTTTCACAGTTGTTGTTCCATAACCTATAACAACAACCTCATCCAACATTTCATTGTCTTCTTGCAAAACGACTTTAGCTAATGCCTTATCTTTAGCTAAGAATGTCATTGACTGATAACCAATGAAAGAGATGGTTATTTTTGAATTATCCGGAACATCCGCCAATGTATACTCACCATCTACATTAGTAATAGTGCCCAGAGTAGTTCCCTGCACTGCAACACTCGCACCAATGACAGCCTCGCCTTTCTCGTCAACAATCACCCCGGCAAGAGTTATTTTCCGGGAAGCATCACTATCAGAATTCGCAGCAACCATACTCACTGCTATCGTATTATTATTCCTATTGAAATGAAGTTTTGTTTGTGCGGTAATTTCTGCCAGCACAGCTTTCAGTGTAGCTTTCTTAACATCCAACGTCACACGAGGCGCATCATTCACTACCTGTTGATCGTAGAAAAACTTTAAATTGGTAATCTTACTGAGTTGGTTGAAAACATTCTCTACAGTTTCGCTTTGTACCTTCAGTGTGATGTCATTCTCCTTTAGCGACTGTGCCGACACTGGAGAAGCAAACAAACCTGTAAATAGTAAAAAAGCTAAAAACAGAATGCAATTTCCTGATTTCCCTTTATGGGTAAAAAGATTATTCATACATTTGTGTGTTTTAGTAATTAGACTTGATTTATTAAAACAAAGGTTATCCGGATACTTTATTCATACGGGTCGAAAACGAATGAATATTCGTCCGGTCTGCCGTATAGGGACATTCCTGTGGAGTGTTCCTATTTTTTTGAATGAGCTAAGTAGGTGCTTTCATGTAATTTCAATTTATGAGGGTTAAACAATAGGTATCTATTTATAGAATGTAATCTTCATCCCGTCTTTCCTGTATTTCAACTTACCACCACTGATAAAGCGGATAGATTCTAACACATCGTCAAGACTATGATTGCCGTGTTCACCGGAAATCTGCAACGTAGTGTCCACTCCGGGGGAGAAACTTATCTGACAACCATACATGCGTTCCAGTTCCTTCGCCACATCACGTATCGGAGCACTCTGGAAACGAAGTTCTCCCTTACGCCAAACAGCCACTTCACGCGCTTCCTTCCGTTTACTGTACTCACCGGACACTGTATTAATTATGACCTGCTCCTGTGCTTCCAAACGCATCATAGCCTCAGGCAGATTAACCTGCACCTTGCCACTCTCCACACTGACCGAAACCAGTTCGTCTTCTTTATAGGATTTCACATTAAATTGAGTACCCAGCACACAAACATCCAGTCGGGAAGTGCCCACAACGAATGGCTGTTTCTCGTTTCTGGCAACCTTGAAATATCCTTCTCCTTCCAACTCCACTTTACGCAAATCTCCATTGAAACGATTCGGATAGCGGACATAAGAGCAAGAGTTCAATTGCAATTGCGTACCGTCGGGCAAAAGCAATTGTTTCTTTTCTCCATAGCGGGTGAAGGCTTCCAGATAAGTCGCATCCTGATCTTCAAGATACGCCAGATAGCGAATACTACCAAGCGTTATGCAGAGAACTGCCGCCACACCTGCTGCCGCCACTGTTATCCGGCGGAACCAGGTACGCTTCTTATGTTCAATGCGTTTCAGGAGTTGGGCAGCTTCTTTCTTATATTTCTCACGTTCCAGATCGGTAAATGTTTGTTGGCTGGAGGATTCCTCCCAAACTTCAGCAGTCAAATCATCAAGTATATCACGAGACTCCGAAGTATGCAGTTCGTCCAGCAACTTGCGGGCGTCTGCCGTAGTATACAAATCATCTAAATAGCGACGAAACAGTGAAATATCTTTTTTAATATCTTTCATAAGTAGTGTTTATGTTAGTAATACACGGGAAAAAGAAACATCTAGGGTATGATTAACATTTTTTATATCATATCGATTATAGTATTAGAAAAGAATATTAGTAATCAGCAATTTACAAGAAGTTAAGAGTTTGTCAACAAACTCCTAACTTCTTGTTGACAAACTCTTAACTCCTTGTCGACAGGGTATTGATAGCATTGATTTACAGATAAATTATTGCATACCTAAGCAGGTAAGCAACAAAATGATATCGGTATATTCGCTACCGGAATACTTGATAAGGTAAGTACGGATAATTTTCAGAGAAGAAGATATGTGTTCCTGGACAGTATTGACAGATATACCCAGTTCTCCTGCGATTTCTTTGTGTGAGAGTTGAGCTTCCCGGCTCATTTCAAAAATTTTGCGCTGGCGGGGAGTCAGTTGCTCCAAAGCACGGGAAATGATAAATTTCAAATCATTCAGCATGACTTCACGCTTAGTATCATCTGTGTAGTCCAGTGCTTGTGAAAGAATACTTTCCTTGAGTTTCTCCTCATTGGCAGCATCACGCAATTGATTCAGAAGACGGTTACGGATAATCGTATATAAATAAGAAGAGAAAGAAGCATCAGGGTCGATAAAACGACGGCTTTGCCAAACCACCGTAAACGCATCCTGAAAAACATCTTCAGCATACTCACGTGACTTCAAAAAGCGCATGGCAAAATATATCAGACGATTCTTGTAGGCTGCATAAAGCTCGCAAAAAGCATCCTCATCCCCTCCTATCAGACGGAGAACAAGTGCACGTTCATCATTAAGAATATCCGTTGCGTACATATAGCGTTTTTAAGTTTCAGGCACAAAGGTATGGGTCTGATGTTACAAACGTATGTAAAATTTAGGAAAGCAAAAAATAAAGGAGGATATTTTTTATCCAAGAAGAGAAAGCATCCACTTCTTACCAATATCGGCAATACCACTAGATGCCGTATATTAAGCAATTTAGAATCTATAAATCAGTTCCCATCCCAAAACATGCCTGTCCAAATCACTTTCGTGCTGATAACAATAGAACACATCAGCCGTCCAGCGTGAAGACAATCTTGCTTCTACACCGCCCCGGGCACGGAAACGGGTGGCATGGAACCATTCGTCCTTACCCAAACCGTGGTATTGCTCTAAAGAAACATACGGCGACCATGTAGTTATCTTGTACGCTGCCTTCAAGCGAGTGCGAAGACGGAATTCATCTGAACCACGACCATCAAAAGTATGCTGGAAACGTTCGCGCAAAGTAAATGTCCATTGTCGTTTTTTGAGAGTAGCCGAGACTCCTGCATGATAACGGTGCCGGGATTTCCAGATATCTTCACCACGATTGCGGTAGTGAAATTCGTAACCGCCCTCAGCTTTTAGAAATGAAAGAAGACGAACAGAAGCGCCTACACCAAATCCCCAACGATCTATCTCATCCAATGCATCACGGGTACGCATCTCCACATCTCCGTAAAGTTCAACCTTAGGTGATACATATCTGGCTTTCATCTTATTCCAGGTCACGAAATCACTGTCCTGTGCCTGCAAAGGGAATAGGCAAACGACGAATAACACAATCAATAGAGAAGTAAATCTCAATAATAAAAAACGTCTTTTCAGCATATTATTCTTAACTGTTTTCATTTATCTTTTGAGTTCACAAAGCTAAAGATAAATTCTGTAATAATTCTGTAATATGAAAGTCATTTCCACAATAATGTCAGTCCAAATCAGGGAATAAGCTGAAATATATCTGACAAAACTATTTCATTCCCTGATATTTAATATTTTACACCATATTCATGCCAATACTACGTTTTATGAGAAAAAGACTATTAGAATAGCTGTACCGATAAAGATGTTTATCAGGGTCCCAAAGAAGACGACAAATAATTCAACGAATTCGGCTACGAAACAGTTCAAAGTAAAGTCAACTTGGAAGTTAGCTATTTAAACAGCGAAGTACAAGCTAACGTTTATTTTGAATTGTATGATGAAATGCCCGTTACTCCTAGTGAGTACAACTACATTAAGCGAGATGATGAATGACTCTTCTACTAACAGCCGATACTGCAAGTACGAGATTCCGCTTAATAAGTGCTATTCCATTAGAAACTTTTGTGGCGGAAAGTTCACGTGTTTCACTGTATGGGATATATAGATGGGAGACGTCGGAGATATAGATGTGTGGTAAGGATGTGTGATCCGCCCTTTATTTCTTTCAGGAGATACTTTCAGCCCAAAAGCCGATGAACAGGACAGTTGATGAGAACTGAAAGAACTGTAAGTTTAAAAATCGCTTTTCTCCCGAAACCTTGGTCTGCGAAAGAAACATGAAGGTGCGAAACTTGAATGAAATAAATAGCTGAGTTTAATTCTCAAAACTCAAAAACACCAACGGGTAAATGTAGCAGGTACAACTCCACATACTTTTACGGGTGAGCCATAAAAAGTAGAGAAGACATATCTGATTATAAATTCACAAGCATCAGAGCTAAAAATAAAGGACTGAAAATTTAGGTTTCAGCCCTTTATTCTTAGCTCTGACTTAAAAGCAACCAACTTATTATAAGTCTCAGCCTCCCACTCTGATAATCAAGAAATCCGTTTCAGGTGTTCTTCTATCTTTTGAAAGAATGATGCCAGATGCGAACCATCTACAAAGGCATGATTCACATAAATGGATAAAGGAAATACCAGACGTCCCTCACGGGTTACCGCTTTACCGGAAGTCATCAAAGGGTAACTGCAACCATTACCGACTTCGGCCAGCGTATAAGTAGTAGCAGTGAAATACATCTTGGGGACAGCGCTTAAATGCACTACATCATAATCTCCCTGTTTTGCCAACTCCTCTTCGGCACCATAAGGATTGCCATCTTCGGGGATATTGGTTATCAACTCATACGCTTCAGCATAAAAGCGTTTGAAATCTTCGTGGTAAGGGATCCGAACCGTATAAAAAGTCTTTCCAGGAATAGCTATCGGAGAAATGATATCCACTTCATCATGAAAAATAACTTGTCCGTTCTTGTCGGTACGATAACGAAGTTCCGGAACTTCATTCGCCGAACGCACTACGGCATACAGATAATAGAGAAAAAAGGAATGGCCCGAAGCTCTCGCTGCGGCACTGGCTTCGGTACAATCAATCTCTGTGGTAATGGAATACCAGGAATTTACAAAGCTCCGGAAGAAATTGTAATTGTCCCGGCGCTCCCAGGTCTCGATGTCTACAATATGTCTCATAAAGTTATTGATTAATGAAAAATGCCCGGTCGCATATATCAGCCGGGCATTCGTTCGTTTATTTTCCTTTCTTATAGTTTTCCAATCCTGTTTGCAAGAACTCGATATACTTAGGAATGTCCTCGTCATACGAATAAGATTTATTCAAAGGGCGACCTTCATTATCTATCAGCACATAGAAGGGCTGTGCATTGGCACCGAATTTAACGCGTTGGAGATAACTCCACTTATCACCTACTGTACGCAATGTACGTTCTCGTCCGTTTTCTGTCACTTTAACAGGTGAGGTCAGCAGGGTTTTATTATCTACATAAAGTGTAATAAGCACGTAGTCGTTGTTGATAATATCACTTACCTTAGAGTCTGTCCATACGGCAAGCTCCATCTTACGGCAGTTTACACAGCCATAACCGGTGAAGTCGAGCATTACAGGTTTGCCATGCTGACGGGCATATTCCATACCCAGATCATAATCATCGAACTTGGCATGCACTTCATTATTATAGAGGTTGAAGTCCTGAGTCTGCATAGGCGGTGCAAAAGCACTGACTGCCTTCAACGGAGCACCCCACAAACCGGGAACCATATATACGGCAAATGCCAGCGAGAAAAGTGCCATAAAGAAGCGGCCCACTCCCACTTTCATATCGTCATCATCGTGTGGGAACTTGATCTTGCCCAACAGGTAGAAGCCCAGTAAAGCAAACAGAACAATCCACAATGCCAGGAACGTTTCGCGGTCGAGGATGCGCCAGCCGTATGCCAAGTCGGCTACAGAGAGGAACTTCAGAGCGAAAGCCAGTTCCAGGAAACCGAGAGTAACCTTAATGACATTCATCCAACCGCCTGATTTCGGCATAGACTTCAGCCAGGACGGGAACAAGGCGAACAGTGTGAACGGCAATGCCAAAGCAATAGCAAACCCGAGCATACCGATAGCCGGAGCTACCACACTACCCGTTGTAGATACCTGTACCAGTAAGAAACCGATAATAGGACCTGTACAAGAGAAAGACACCAGTGAAAGCGTGAATGCCATCAGGAAGATACTGAGCAGTCCGCTTGTTGCTTCTGCCTTACTATCTACTGCGTTACTCCATTTAGAGGGCAGCGTCAGTTCGAAAGCTCCGAAGAAAGAAGCTGCAAACACAACCAGCATCAGACAGAAAAGGATATTGAACACGGCATTCGTGGAAAGCGCATTCAGCGCACTGGCACCGAAGATCAACGTAATGGCCAAACCTAAAGTTACGTAAATCACCACGATGGAAGCGCCATACGTCCAGGCATCACGAATACCCTTCTTTTTATCTTTGGAACGTTTCAGGAAGAAACTTACCGTCATAGGGATAATAGGCCACACACAAGGGGTAAACAATGCCAGCAGTCCACCGAGGAAACCGGTGATAAAGATATAGAACCATGACATGTCGTCCTGTGAAGTGGTTTCACCATAAGATTGCAGATCATTGATGACAGGTTTCCACAAGTCAATATTACCTGCCACATTTATATCCGTCGGACCATCTGCACCACCTATGATGCCAGTAGAAGCTGTATCAGCAGGTGTTTCAGTTTGTGAAGCAGGCTGAGTTTCCGGTTTCGTTTCCTCTGCCGGAGCTGTTACCTTTTCAGCCGGAGTTGCAACTGCTGTACCTTTAGCGGCTTCTGCCTTACCTGAGAAATCAAACTCTACCTGCGTAGGAGGCAAACAGTTTTCATCATTACAAGCACCGTATTCCAGAAAACCTTCTATCTTATAATCTCCTCCTGTGAGCTTTAGTTTCTGAACAAATTGTGCCGTAGACTCAAAATAGCGTACGTTCATCTCGAACAACTTATCATAAGAAGCTATTTCTTTTCCTTTCGGCTGCAACTTTCCTACAACTGTAGCACCGGATATCTTCTCTACATTGAAGGTAGCCGAGATAGGACCACCGTCGCCCAGGTCGGTAGAATATACATGCCAACCCTTATCGATAGTAGCGGTAAATACAATTTCCGCCTCTCCCGCTGCAAGCGTCTTCAGTTCCGACTTAAACTTGACGGGCTCCTGTATCTGCGCTTGTGCCACGACAGCAATCAGCAACAGACAAATGGATAATATTTTCTTCATATAATCAATGATTAATTACTAATTGTCAATTGTCAACTATCAATTGTCAATTGTTTCGTAGTCAACACAAGCGCGATTCTCCTTTACATCAGCAATCAGCTTGCCTGCTGCCACATGTTCGGGATGAGTAGCATAAAATTTCACGTCGTCCAACGTATCAAATTCGCTGTAGAGGGCAATGCTCCAAGTTTCGCCAGGATTCATATTGAGTCCAACTTCTATCTTACGTATAACAGATATTTTAGCTGGCAAAGCCTCGATAGCAGCCTTGAATTCTTTCATTGCTGTCAGCTTTTTGTCAGCCGGAGCTTCGTCTTTTAATTTAAATAATACAATGTGTTTGACCATAACTTTGCAATTTTAATGATTTATCTATATATTTGTCAACCGAAGCGATTAATATTAACCGCAAAAATACTCGTTTTGTTTTAAATATACACTTAAACGGATGTTAATAATAGGAATTGCAGGCGGAACTGGCTCGGGAAAAACCACCGTCGTACGTAAAATCATTGAAAGCCTGCCGGCAGGTGAAGTGGTACTGTTACCGCAAGACTCTTACTATAAGGACAGTAGCCATGTACCTGTAGAAGAACGACAGAACATCAACTTTGACCACCCGGATGCCTTCGATTGGGGGCTTTTATCCAAACACGTAGCCATGCTGCGTGAAGGGAAAAGCATTGAACAACCTACCTACTCGTATCTTACCTGTACACGAGAGCCCGAAACGATTCATATCGAACCGCGGGAAGTAGTGATTATTGAAGGGATTCTTGCCCTGTGCGACAAGAAACTGCGTAGCATGATGGACCTTAAGATCTTTGTGGATGCTGATCCGGACGAACGTCTGATTCGTGTCATACAACGGGATGTAGTGGAGCGCGGACGTACGGCAGAAGCTGTTATGGAACGTTATACCCGTATCTTGAAGCCTATGCACCTGCAATTCATCGAACCGTGCAAACGATATGCGGACCTGATCATACCCGAAGGGGGAAACAATCAGGTGGCAATCGATATTCTGACGATGTATATAAAGAAGCATCTCTGATAAATGAACAACTGAGGCGTCTCAGTTATTTATATATTTGAATGAATAGAAGTATCTTAATATTCTTGCTATGTCTGTGCTGCCTGTCGGGGTGCGGAAATAAACGGCATGGTTCCATGCCCGATGAAGCTGTGGGCGATTTGCAACAGATAAAAGATAGCGGTGAACTCGTTGTACTGACGCTATACAGTTCTACTTCTTACTTCAACTATCGTGGTCAGGAAATGGGCTTCCAGTACGAGTTGAGTGAACAGTTTGCCAAAAGTCTCGGGGTAAAACTGCGCGTAGTGGTGGCAAGGAATGTACAGGGACTTATAAACAAGTTACTGGCAGGCGAAGGAGACATCATTGCCTATAATGTCCCCATCACGAAGGAATTAAAAGACAGTCTGATCTATTGCGGTGAAGAAGTAATCACACACCAAGTTATTGTGCAACGCGCAGGCGGGAAAACAAAACCGCTGACGGATGTAACGGAACTGATAGGCAAGGATGTATATGTAAAGCCCGGGAAATATTACGACCGTTTGGTAAATCTGGATAAAGAACTCGGTGGCGGCATCCATATCCACAAAGTGACTAATGACAGCATTTCAGTAGAAGATCTCATCACACAAGTATCCCAGGGAAAGATTCCTTATACGGTAGCCGATAATGACGTAGCCAAGCTTAACACAACGTATTACCCCAATCTGAATATTAAATTATCCATCAGTTTCGACCAAAGGGCTTCCTGGGCAGTGCGCAAGGATAGTCCGGAACTGGCAGCAGCCGCTAATAAATGGCATGAAGAGAATATGACTTCTCCCGCCTACACTGCCAGTATGAAAAGATATTTTGAGATCAGCAAAGCAACTCCACACACTTCCATCCTTTCTCTTCGTGAGGGAAAGATTTCACACTTCGACGAATTGTTCAAAAAGTATGCTTCGGAAATAGACTGGGATTGGCGGTTGCTTGCCTCTCTGGCCTATACAGAGTCCAACTTTGATACAACAGCCGTTTCATGGGCCGGAGCCAAAGGACTAATGCAACTGATGCCTGCCACAGCGCGCGCCATGGGAATCCCTGAAGGAAAAGAACAGAACCCGGAAGAGAGTGTGAAAGCTGCCGTAAAATATATCAATGCTACCAGTAAGAGTTTCTCTTCAGTACCGAGAGAGGAACGGCTCAACTTTGTACTTGCTTCCTACAATTCGGGTATCGGGCATGTGCTGGATGCAATGGCACTGGCTGAAAAATATGGAAAGAACAAATATGTCTGGAAAGATAATGTAGAGAACTTCATTTTATTAAAAAGTAATGAAGAATACTTCACCGACCCTGTCTGCAAAAACGGATACTTCCGTGGAATAGAGACATATAACTTTGTGAGGGATATTATGGGGAGGTATGAGACATATAAGAAGAAAATAAAAGAGTGATAGGGTGGTAAGGTGATAAAGCGATAGGATGGCAGATCTATCACCTTATCACTCTACTACCTTAATCTTCCTTTTCATTAAAACAAATTCAGCTTATTCTTCTGCGCCTCCTCCAACGAAACTGTCTTTGGTGCTTGCGCAGCGTTCTTTTCACGCAACTGCTGATATTCTGAACTTAATTTTTCTTTTAATTCTTCTTTGGCTTTCGGATTCATCAAGCGGGCAGCTACTGTTGCATTCTGCGAAGCATCTTTCAGATGAACCACAGGAGCATGATAGACAGGAGCTATTTTCAATGCTGTATGCAGTCGGGAAGTAGTGGCGCCACCTATTAATAAAGGAATATCGGCACCTGCCTTTTCCAATTCCATAGCCACGTGTACCATTTCTTCCAATGATGGAGTTATCAGACCACTAAGTCCAATCATATCCACCTTTTCTTCCAAGGCACGCTGAACAATCGTTTCAGCAGGTACCATCACACCAAGGTCTATGATCTCATAACCATTGCAGGCCATGACCACGGAAACAATATTCTTACCTATATCATGCACATCACCTTTCACCGTGGCAAGCAGGACTTTTCCGGCAGAAGCGGAGCCTTCCTGTTTTTCCGCTTCAATTACAGGCTGAAGAATGGCAACGGCTTTCTTCATGGTACGAGCAGTTTTCACCACCTGGGGCAAAAACATTTTTCCGGCACCAAAGAGCTCACCTACATAGTTCATACCTGCCATTAAGGGACCTTCGATGATATCCACTGCTTTCGGATAGAGCTTCAGGGCTTCTGCCAAGTCTTCCTCCAGATAGTCACCAATTCCTTTCGTCAAAGCATGTTTCAAGCGTTCTTCCACACTTGTTCCATTACGCCATGAAAGAGGGGCAACTTGTTTATCAGTGGCATTACCTTTCTGTTGTTCGGCAGCAGCTTTCAGTTGTTCAGCAGTTTCTATCAGACGCTCGGCAGCATCGGGACGACGGTTTAAAACCACATCCTCTATGCGTTCCAGTATATCGGCAGGAATATCAGTATAAAGCACAGCCGTAGCCGGATTTACGATCCCCATGTCCATTCCTTCACGGATGGCATGATAAAGGAACACCGCATGCATGGCTTCACGGATATAATTGTTGCCACGGAAAGAAAATGACAAATTGCTGACGCCACCACTGACATGCGCACCCGGCAAGTTCTTACGTATCCAACCGGTAGCCCGGATGAAGTCTACAGCATAATTATTATGTTCGTCCATACCCGTAGCCACAGCAAGGACGTTGGGGTCAAAAATTATATCATGAGGATTGAATCCCACTTTCTCAACCAAAAGCTGATAAGCACGTGCACACACTTCAATCTTACGTTCGTACGTATCCGCCTGTCCTTTTTCATCAAAAGCCATTACTACAGTAGCTGCACCATATTGCCTGATTGTACGGGCATGTTCCAGAAACTTTTCCTCTCCCTCTTTCAGAGAGATTGAATTCACAATGGACTTTCCTTGCAAACACTTCAATCCGGCAACAATTACATCCCATTTGGAAGAGTCAATCATCACAGGAACACGGGCAATCTCCGGCTCGGAAGCAATCAGATTGAGGAAAGTAGTCATTTCAGCCTGTGCATCCAGCAGACCGTCGTCCATATTTACGTCGATAATCTGCGCCCCGTCTTCTACTTGCTGACGGGCAATGCTGAGGGCTTCATCGTATTTCTTTTCATTAACCAGACGCAGGAACTTGCGGGAACCGGCCACATTGCAGCGTTCTCCCACATTGATAAAGTTCTTCTCAGGAGTCACCTCCAGCAATTCCAAGCCGGAAAGCCAAAGACTTTCGGGTTTCGGAGCAGGAACATGGGGAGCAGCACCGGCTATCAGGGCAGGATATTCGGCAATGTACGCATCGGTCGTACCACAGCAACCGCCAATGATGTTCATCAGCCCTTCTTGGATATATTCTTTCACTTCATGCGCCATATCGGCAGGCGTCTGGTCGTATTGCCCCAGGCTGTTGGGCAATCCCGCGTTGGGGTATGCACTGATATAATAAGGAGCACGGGCAGCAAGCTGTTCCAGGAAAGGTTTCAACTGACGAGCACCAAAGGAACAATTCAAACCTACCGAAAAGATATTGGCATGCTGAACGGAGGCAAGAAAAGCCTCCAAAGTCTGTCCCGACAGAGTACGTCCGCCTGTATCGGATACAGTAACGGACAGCATAACAGGAACTTGAACGCCTGTAGCCTCCATCGCCTTTTCGGCGGCAAAGATAGCTGCTTTGGCGTTCAATGTATCGAAGATAGTTTCTATCAGCAGAGCGTCTACTCCACCTTCCAGCAAGGCTTCCATCTGTTCCCGATAGGCATCAGCAAGTTCATCATAAGTCAGCGCACGCATAGCCGGATTATTCACATCGGGACTCATGGAACAAGTCTTATTGGTAGGTCCGATGGAACCGGCTACAAAACGTGGTTTATCAGGTGTGGAAAATTCATCAGCTACTTCACGTGCCAGTCTAACGGCAGCCAGATTCATCTCACGTACATACTCCTGCACATGATAATCGGCCATACTGACACTGGTAGAGCTAAACGTATTGGTTTCAATGATATCGGCACCTGCCATGAGATATTTACGGTGTATATCCTGTATCACATCAGGGCGCGTCAGACAAAGCAGGTCATTGTTTCCTTTCATCTGCCCGGGGATACCGGCAAAACGTTCTCCCCTGAAGTCTTCCTCTGTTAAGTTATACCGTTGTATCATGGTGCCCATAGCACCGTCTAAAATAAGGATGCGCTCACGCACCGACTTTTCAATAGAAACCATTTGTATTTAGTGATAGAATGGTAATGTGATAAAGTGGTAAAGTGATATTACTCTATCACATTATCACTTTATCACATTACCACGTTAAACAATTATCTCTTAAACATACGCGCCATATCGCGTTTGTCATCTTTTTCTTTTAAAGCCTCACGCTTGTCGTATTGTTTTTTACCTTTGGCAAGGGCTACCACCACTTTGGCAAGTCCTTTTTCATTAATAAACATACGAACGGGAACCATTGTAAAGCCGGGATCTTTCGCCCCACGCGCCAGTTTATCAAGTTCTTTTTTGGTAAGTAAGAGTTTACGCTCCCTGCGTGCCGAATGGTTATTGTACGAACCGTAGAAATATTCGGAAATATGCATATTCTTCACCCACAGCTCGCCATTGGCAAAGTAACAGAAGGTATCCACAAGGCTTGCTTTACCCATGCGGATCGATTTAATTTCCGTACCCGTGAGCACAATGCCCGCGGTATAAGTGTCTATCAATTCATAATCGAATGTAGCGCGCTTATTTTTTATATTAACAGGAGCTTGTTTCATGATTTCAAACGTTAATTAAGCACCATCGTCAGCTTGTTGAATATAAACTGAATGAGCATAGGACAGGCAATGAGTAGGATGGAAGAAATGATTGTAAACCGTAACCGGTCTTTTTCTTCTACTTCCATCAACGTGGAAGCCCCCTCCCACACCACATACACAATATAGAACTGCAACAGCAATCCGATGATATAAAAGTCCGGCAATATGCCGATAATAATCCGGAGCAAGAAAAGAACAACCAGCGCATAGCCCGCAAACTGTTGCGTCAAGGGCATGTCACTGTCCATCATAAACATTTTAACGCGCATCCCATTTATGAGATACGCCGCCAGAAAATACCCTCCAAAGAGGGATACCGCCACCGCGCAACATTGCGTCATGGCATATTGAAAACTTTCGGGACCGCCCCAACCCTTCGCCAACAAAGAGCCGATAAAGACGGACAATCCGCATAAACCAATCATAGGATAGACAAAAGCAGTAAATACTTTTCGCCTATCCTCTTCCAAACGAATTTCCTCCCAGGCCTTGGCCGGAGAGGAAATCAGTAACATTGCTATATGGAATAATGCTTTATAATCCAATATTATTATTAGTTTGTTTTATATTCTACAGTAACTTCTGTATACTTTTCAGGTATCTTAGAATCTGTTTCACTATTCTTTGATTTTATGATCACATTCTTCGGTTCTTTTCCTGTAATCCCTGCAAAATGAGCTATAGCTTCCTCAATATTATATCCATCCTGAGTATATGTTCCAACATCTGTTTTTTCGTCTGTACCCCTATCATGACGTAAATATAATACCAAATCCGTAGCACTATTTTCTGTATCTGACGTTACATAAACCAGATTAAACTTATGCTGTGCTAACTTTTCAGAACTGTTTTCCATTCTCCATGCAATAGGTAAAACCAATGTCTTTTTATCATAAAAAGCAGGTTTCAGTTCTCGATAAGTATATCCATCATTTACAGTTGGAGTTAATGATACAATCGGTGCATTTTCCGTTACGCTTTCCTCCATTTCTACCTGAGTTTCAGTAGTAATAAGGTCCGGACCATCACATGCAGCAGCTGATACTAATACAATATCATAACTTTGTGGAGTTGTAGAAGTACTTGTTTTAGCAGTTCCTGTCTCTTCTTTTACAAATTTATAATAAATAACAGCCAGCTTCGTTTCAGACATTTTAAATCCATAGTTAGTCTCCATTGCAAGAACAGATGCACTAGTAGGATGTAATTTATTTCCTGCAGGATCCTCAAAATAAGAGCCCATGTAACTATTGACTACATAAAACATTCCCGCACCATCAAAAGGAGATTCTGATTCATCAGAATTCATGCAAGAAGTAAAAGAAACACCCATTATTAAGGTCAGGGCAACCATCCAGATTTTAAACTTAGCCATTTTCATTGTTCTATAAATATTAGAGTTTGCAAATTTAGATAAAAGAATCGAGTAACACCGCACTCTCTCCATTTTTTCATTGTTTTTAAGAGTAAATGAAATATTAATCTAAATACTGCAAACACTAATACTTATTTAACACAAATTTACTATTCAAGAGTATAGGTATTCAAAAGCCTCCCTGTCACAACATCATAAGTTTTAGCTCTAAATTCAGAAAAACAAGAGCCCTCCCATTTTCCTTTCACTCTAAAAGTTTTAGTATCGCCTATCTTCCTTAAAGTTGCAACATAGGTAACAGTTCCTTCATACATAAATACCACAGCTTCGAGTTTCATAGTCGTGTGCGGCTGAACAGGTACATTACCAGTTCGAGTTTTTGTAATTTCTTTAGAATCACTGTTACCATAAGTCCAACTTTTGCTTGTTTGCTGTTGCATTGTTGTATTTATACCTATAGAAGGGCTTCCTGCCACACTAGGCAATCCGACACTCAATCCATTCGATATTGAAACGCTAACTCCCTCAGTTTTGGAAAAATTAGAAGATTCTGTATATTTTGTTGTCACCGTATAGTTCCATGTGACCACACTTGAACTCGGATTCTCGTATGTATCACGATCACAAATAACTTCTGTAGGATTAAAATTGTCAACAGAAGTATATACATACTCCAAATCTACAAGCTCATACTCACCAACAGGAGTTATTTCCCACTGAGCTAAACTGGTATTATCTGTTTTATACTTTAAATCACTTCCATTTTGAGAATCTGACTGCAAATACCTATGAGCTATGGGTTCTGAGCCCATCACAGGTGGATATATATTATAACAATTATTAGGTAAACTAATAAAAGCATAAACCGCCAATGTACCAAATGAGGGCTCTTTCACCAACAAAGGGTAATCTGGTTCAAAAGAATTATGTGGTACTATAAACGAACCAGAAAAGCTACTATTCCCCCCAACCAATTTAATAGACGGCAAATTACCTCCACTCAAATACCAATGTTGCCGCGCACTGTTATCATCTCTTGCGACTAACTTCACTTTAGTTCCTGATGATTCTGCTGATAGGTATTTATTTTTAGTATTCCCTATATTCAAAATATTCACAGGAATACCAGCTAACTCATTTATTGGATTAAAATCTGCAATAGACGATGCCACAGCCCTTGTTTCAATCTGCCCCGTACCACTATTTACCATACTATCTAAATCCTCTTGTTCACAAGAAAACATTGCCAATAGCCCTACTAACAATAAACTAATCTTTTTCATAAGCATCACATATTATAAGTCAAACATTTTATACTATTATTACAACTCAAAGTGTCCACACACATAAGCCCCATTTCTCCCTTCTATTTCTATCAGGAAATCACCAGAGACTTCAAAATTCAATTGAATAGTCTTTTCCATAGAGTCTTGTATATTTTCAGAAGAAAAATAAACCACAGCACCATCCTGAGAAATAGTAATATCTACCTCCCCTATAGCTTGTTCAAAGTATACTTCCAAAGAACAACAACTACTATCTAACACCACATAAATTGGAATTAATGGCTGTACAGAACGATGATCTCCCAAATTACCTTTTGTTAGAATGTCAAAAGGAACATCATTTCCAGTCATTTGAATAAGAACCTTCTCGAAACCTCCATCATTACCTTCCGGAGAACCAGCATTTACCTTTCCAAAGAGCAATACCCCTAATAAACATAGAATCAATTTTAATTTCATAGCCTATCTTTTTTTAATTCAGAAACAAAGTTAGTGCTATAAAACCTAATAACAGGAATGGATATGTGGACACAAAATCAACTATTAATCAACTATTAATCAAGAAAGTAATAAATTACATAGTGGACAAAAACAAGATATTATTTTCAATAAAACGCTATCATTTGCTCCAAAGCATCGTCTTTTCTTAGCAATAAATGCGATTTTAGTCTTTGCTTGTTCTTATAAACAGACTTCATCTCACAATCAAAAACAATCATCAACTGCTGATTTGAAAAGCCTAACTTTATCAATGCTGCCAATAATAATTCACCTTTAGTTAAATCAAAATCAGCTTTTATACGAGAAATAAAGTTAGCATAAACCAAGTCCAAAAAGTCGAATATATTCTGGCGTTCGGTTGCTGACATATTTTCCGCAATCAACCTACCTTGTTTCAATTCTCCTAATATGAATAATGCTTCAACACATGAATTATCACGTATTTTTTTATTTTCAGATGTCAATTCCAGAATTTTTCTATTCAATTTTCCAATCGTTTCCTTCTTTGCCTTTTGCTCCCATTCCTCTTTCTGCTTAAATTCTGTTATCCTACAAGCATATTCTTCTATAATCTTCTCATTTATTCTTAAAGCTTCTATATTCCGTAAATTTTTCTTTTTATATCTTTTAATAAGACTAAAACTCACTCCACTTATCAGAAGCACTACAACCAAATAAAAATAGGCTTGCTTCTCTTTTTCCAGTTTTATCTGTTTATTTTCAAAAACAAGCTTATCAGCTTCATACTTCTTTTGTAAAGCCAAAAGTTGTTCCCTCAATTCATTATTACGCACAATCTCTAATAGTGAATCAGACTTTTCTTTGTACAAAAAAGCTTGTTTATAATTTCCTTCCTCCCTTTTCAGAAGACATAAATAATAAAATGCACCTGATAAAATAAATTCATCATCCACATTTTTACAATGATTGAAACACTTTTCAGCTAAACGAAACTTCCCCATATCCATATAAGTACGTCCCAAAGATAAATAATAACGTAATCCATCATTCCTATCTTTACTCGATCCGATAGCAGAAACAAAATAATTAATAGCTTCTGTATACTGTTTATTATCCTTAGCTATCAGTCCCAACAACTGAAGAAGGGAAGACTTTACATGATCGGTAGTGTCCACTAACAGAGATAATCCTTTATTTGCATACCAATGGGCACTATCATAATCCTGTTTTGCCAAATATCCCCGGGCAACATTTCTACAACCGTGCACCTCTCCTATATTATCATCTGCCAATTCATAATATCGAACAGACTCCCGGTAATTATCTATCGACTGTTCATACATACCTTGTCCCAAATTTAAGTACCCGATATGTTCAAATACCAATCCCTGCAATTTATACTCCTTTGTGTCTTTTAAGAATGTCAATGCTTTCAAATAAGCTTCCATAGTTTCGGATTCCTTACCTTTCACAAGCATTGTTTTGCCATAATAATAGTAAGCCTTTCCAGCTTTCACAGGATCATTCTTTCCCTTGTAATAATCTATAGCAACCCTAATCAAAGAATCTGATTGCAAGCTATCCAAATTGTTTTTATCCAGCACCTGTGTCCACAATAAAGCATAGTCAGCACTTTCTTTAGCATGAAGCCTTTCAGGATACTGTATCAGATTCAATAATTTCATAGCACTGTCAGGATATACTTCTATATACCTTTCAGCCCGTTCCAGTAAATCGACATTTGTATGAGTCTGCATACATGAAACAAGTCCTCCCCCAAGAAATGAAAAAGCAGAAACAGATATTTATTCATTTTTCTAAACTAAATGTATACAAAGAAACAGAAAATAGTATATTTTCACTAACGTTTTAACACCATTTCACAAACAAGAAACATACATGAAAACAACAACGAGGTTAAGGTAAAACACGACTATGCCTTAACCTTTTTATCACTATGCCTTATTCCAATCTCTGTTTTCCAATTGCGGGCTATTCGGCCCACAATCGGAAAACAGAGAGCCTGCAAATGGAAACCAACGGGCCCGCAGTTGCGCAACGAGGTTTTACATAAGGCTTAATCACATTTAAGCCTAAGGATATACACATTAAGAACTAAGGATGCTCACAAAAATGACTAAAAGAAAGGAAATTTATCTTCAGGCTTTAATGTATAGACTCTTTAGCAAAAGAGTATCTTTTCTGCTAAACTTAATCTGCCAAATAATAAATTTCATTAACTTTGTTTCCAGTCACTCATGGCGACCTCTGTCAAAAGGTTTATTCATATCAAACTCATACTAAGATTATGGTCCATTCTAATTTTCACATCATCTCCAATAAAAAGACTGCTACACCGGAAATGAAAGAAGGTGGAAACAATTTCTTATATCCGGCACGATACATTTTCGGTCTCATATTGCTGTCTTTCACAATATCCTCCAGAGCAGTAAATATGGATTCTTTATCTATGAAGAACTATATCCCATCAAGTACAACAACAGCAACTTATGTTGCAAAAAACAAAATGGTTTCACAAGATAAGTATAAACAAACCAGATATTGGAAAAAGCATAAGAGATTAAAAGCCTGTGGCTGGACAACACTCGGAATAGGTGTTCCTACAATGGTTGTAGGATTCGTCGGTGCCGTAGTTTCCGGCTATGAGTCCGGTGGAGACGGAGAAGGCTTCGGCATCGTTATCTGTGCAGGAGCCGGGCTGACCGTAAGCAGTATTCCTCTTTTTGTATTTGCCGTTAAAAACAGACAAAAAGCTATCGCAACTGCACTCGGCACAGAACTTGACCCACAATTATGGAGAAAACACAGACAGTTCAGAATTGGCGCATGCACTGCATTGGGCATAGGGCTTGCCGGAATGGCAACAGGCCTGATGGGTGGAGCTTTCGACGATTCTCTCTACAAAAACACCCAATCATGGAAAGCGGTATTTTACACCAGTGTGGGTATAACAGTAGCCAGCATTCCACTATTCGTTCTTGCCAATATCAATAAAAAGCGAGCTAAACAAGAAATAGAATTCTCACTCAGTAGTTCGAACATCCAAATGGCTTTACCCAACGGAATGCTTCAGACACAACCCGCATTGGGTTTTTGCATTCATTTTTAGGGATAAAAATCGCCCTTATCAGACGATTTTAGCAAACAATTCCAAATGCTCATCTACATAACCGGCTATCAAAGCTGTTATGCCTTCCTCTTTTTCCAAGAATTCTTCTTCCAGTTCATCGAAAGCTTCATATTGCTCGTACATAGCCATGAATTCATCATCTGTACGCTCCCGTTCCAAATCTTCACGATGGGCATCATAAATCTTTTTGGCTCTATATACCAGTTTACCGAAATCTTCTGCTCCCCACAGACGCATCACTTTAGCAAACGGATTGGCAAAAATATACCCCCCATACCCATTCTGTATCAACTGGCAGAAGCCACCATCCATTACTTCGTCACGAAATATTTGGTAAGCAAGCAAAGTGTGCTGCTCACCTGTCAGCAACGGCATGGACTCAGCGGTCAGCTCACCACCTATCACTTCTTTATATCTGTCGGTAAATACCTGAATAAAAGTATCCATTCCCTCGCCTGCTGCTTTGCGCAAGGCGGCATCAGTAATTTCTATCATAGTCTTCTTATTATGTCTTTTTCTAATTATTACGACAAAGATATGGAATTAAAAGATAAAGGTATAACAAGAAGACTAAAAACAATGAAAAGTGTTCCTACAATTTCCGCAGAATGCCTTTATCACCCACAACGAAGTAAGTATTCTTATCAATCAGCAATGCACGGCCCCGTTTCTTCTTCTGATTTTCTTTATTGTCTACATTGACACCGATAACCTTGCCATCATAGAAAGTAGAAATATCCTTGAAGATGGTATGCCCTACGATAATGTGTTTGACTTTATAGCGTTCCATCACCATTTGCAGGCTGTCCTGCGCCATTGGATGATACTTGGCATCTGTACGCACAAGCCCACGATACCAGATGGGACCGTCGTTACCATACAGAAATGCGGTCAATGGAGAAAGAGCCCTGCGTTCTTTCTTATTCATGAAAAGGGCTTTACTCATTTCTTCGTTCACGGTAGGGATACTTAGATTACGATCATAAAAATTCTTGCCTAACCCGGCATGAACATAAAGATCACGACCTATAATCTGCATCGTATTACGGGTACCTAACCATTTACCCAATTCAGTATCGGGTCCAAAAAGTTCAGGGTAATTCATATTCAATTTCTGTGCCAGCACTTTATATTTATCTTTCGTATAGCGTAAGTCATTAGCCAGCACCAGCGGCTCATGGTTCCCTAACAGGAAAGAAACAGTTCCACCTGCTTTTGCAGCCTCATCTTCTAACTTATAAAACAGCCAGAATATTTGCGGTACATCTTTTCCACGATCAAAAATATCACCGATAACCATCAGATGATTATTACCAAAGCTCCAATTGTAGTTTTTATCAATAATCCCATTACCCTGCAACAAACTAATAACACAATCCAACTTACCATGCGGGTCGGACATAACAAACACTTTTTCCGGTTGCCGATATTTCCAATCGGGACGTTTCACCGGATGCAATCTCACATCAAACGGAAACCGCCCCTTATGATCTACCACATGCAAGATAAAATCTTCAGGTAGTGCAACATAAGTCGTATCGGTAATTTTCCCTTTCTTATCGACACTGATGACACGCGTTTTACCATCAGGCTGATAAAGCACATACGGTCCGTCAGCCGATAACTCTTCTTTTTTCTCTCTATCTTTCTTATTACCGTCTGAACCAAAAGTTCCGGCACTAAGGCCGGAACTGATGAACATTAGAGTAAATGCGATAAGAAAGTACTTCGTGAAACTTGTTTTACTCATCATATATCATTTATTAAAATTATCTTCCACCATATCCAGGATTCTGTTCCATATTAGGATTGGCATCCATTTCCTTCTTGGGAACAGGAAGTACAATCATATAGAAATTCCAGTCATAGGTCATATACTTCGTATCATGTTTGGTTTTACTCAGATTGCTGTCTTTTACATCCTTACGCTCTACTGTCAATCCATTTCTGATAGCGTCATACATGCGGTGTCCTTCGGCAACCAGTTCTTTACGGCGTTCATCCAGCACTCTTTCCAGAGTAATGGTCTGTCCCACTACTGTGTTTTCCGGATTAGCACGCTTCACAATCGGATCGAGATACTCAATCGCTGTGGCATTATCGCCCAACTTGACAGCTGCCTCAGCCGCAATCAGATAAACTTCTGACAGACGAATAAGCGGAATATTGGCATCCGTGATACTTTCATTCTGCTGCGGTTGATACTTAAAGACATAAGCATAATATTTCTTATCGAAACTCAACAATTTAAGACGTATATCTTTAGGATCTTTCTTCAGGAACTGATAGAAGGAACAAGTGATGCACATGTCATCATAACCATCCTTAGAATTCAGATAGCCCATACTCTCCTTACCCGGGCTATCAGTAGTAAGGTTCACGATTTCGAACAAGACTTCACCCGGATTGGAGGCAGACGCATCATTACTCCATGCTGTGGGATATTCTTCATTGGTCCACAAGGCATAGCCTTCTTTTTCCGCTCCCTTAATGGCATCTTTCGCCATTTTCAGTGCATTAGTGTTATCATTCTTGTAGAGATATACGCGGCTGAGTAATGCCATTGCTCCCCATTTATTAATTTTACCCTTATTAAAATCACCGCTCAGCAAACCAATGCTTTCGGTAAGATCGGAAATCACCTTCGTATAGCACTGAGCTACGGTGTTTCGGGAGGGTTTACTTTCAATAGTGGACAATCCTTCCACAATGGGCACCCCCAATGATGCTCCGTTATCTTTGGTATAGGGATAGCCGAAGATACGGGTCAAGTCGAATAAGGCCAGCCCACGGATTGCCAAAGCTTCGCCTTTCAGGTCATCTCTGTATTCGGTATCTTCTTCATCAATGACAAGTTTGTCAATGTTCATCAGAATCAGATTACAATTCTGAATGATAGAATAAAGATAAGACCAGTGAGAAGTGGGGCCATTATCTTTTGTAAAATTGAAACGATAATAGTCGGCCACACGTTTGGTAGAACTAACCGCCTGCATATCATCTCCCGTCACGTCTCCATAATATACCAGCCGACCGGAGTAGGCATCCGAGCTTTGCATCGTGCTATAAATACCATTCAAGGTAAACTCAACATCCGACAATATCTTAATACTGGTTTCAGTATCTATCGAAGTGGAAGGATCCAGATCCAACCAATCGTTTCCGCAAGAACTTACGAAGAACAATACAGAACTGATAAATAAATATTTTAATAGCTTCATAATATCAAGTTTTTTAACGGTTAGAAATTAATGTTTACGCCGAAAGTCACAGTCTTTAAAGGAGGGGTTCCCCAGATAGCAGTACCACCGCTGACGGCTTCCGGATCGTAATAATCGTATGCTGCCCAAGTCCAAAGATTATTGGCTGATGCATACAAGCGTACATTCTCAATACCGATTGTACGGGTCCACTCTTTCGGGATGGTCACGCCGAATGTCAAAGTCTTCAGACGGATAAAATCAGTACTGTGCAGTCTGCGCGTCGTTGTCACCTTATTCATAGCTACATTCGGCTTTTCGTAAAATAATTCATACTTGGTAACATCTCCCGGCTTCCTCCAACTGTTCTTATAGTAAGTCGGAATATTAGCCTCCAGATCGTTGCCTCCGTGTTCGGTCTTTTGTGCCCAAGTATCATAAGAGTAACCACCAAACTGGTAAGAGAACATAAAGTTGAAATCAAACCATTTATAGCGTAAAGTATTTGACAAGCCGCCTATCACATTAGGCTCCGCATGCTTGTCCAACACAATGGCATGTGCCTCATCTATAACTTCAGTAATCTCTTTTTTATAGTTACCATTCTCGTCCACGTCATTCGTATAGAACTGCGGAGCACCGGTTTCCGGATTGATACCGGCAAATTCTTTCATATAGAACGTACGGAATGATTTGCCGACTTTGCGAATCTGAGTTCCTTTAATAATTTCTGTTTGCATGCCATCGAGTGTCACAATCTCATTCTTATTGTGTGAAATATTGAATGTGGTGTTCCATGAGAAATCTTTTGTCCGGATATTAGTAGAATTAATTTCCAGTTCCACTCCTTTATTCGAAACTTTACCGATATTCATCAGATAACTGCCAAACCCGGTTGTCATAGAGATAGGACGGTCCATCAACAAATTTTTAGTGGTACGGGTATAATATTCCAACGTAACATTCAGACGGTTCCACAGACTGAAATCCAACCCTAGATTCAGGTTATAGTTGGTTTCCCATTGCAAATCATCGTTCTTAAGTTGCGACTGAATAATGCCCGGCTGTTCCAAATATCCATTGGTCAGACTGCTCAGTCCTCTGTATCCGAAATAGTCAGTAGGAAGAGTACCATTCACACCATAAGAAGCACGTATCTTCAGGTCAGTCAACCAATCCTTGACAGAGTCCATAAAGCTTTCCTCAATCACACGCCATGCGGCAGATATCGACCAGAAGCTACCCCAACGATTATCTTTGAGAAAACGGGAACTGCCATCCATACGGAAACTGCCACCCAGATAATATTTGTTTTTATAGTCGTAATTCAGGCGGAACAGATAAGATACCATACGGGTACGCGTATCGCTGCCACCCACCGATTCGGTCTTCATACCATTACTGATCTGGTTTTTGTCGTAAGTGGCAAAATTAGTGGCATAACCGGATAAGTAGTCGCGATACTGGTCATCAATCTCATATCCTGCCAATGCATCAAGATGATGATCCGCGGCTATAGACATTTTATAACTCAACTGGTTGGCCCATACCATTTTCTTGTACTCATAGAACTTCTTGCTCATGCCACCATTGATGTCATCGCCGTTAGAGGTACGCGGGTCCTTCCAGTCATTGCCTTTCGTGTTAACATAATCATAGCTCAAGGTAGACTTGAACTTCAGATCCTTGATGAACTCATATTCACCGTAGATGGTATTGAACGTGCGGGTCACATATTCGCGCTGATAATCATAAGTTGCCGCCAATGCCGGATTACGGTCACTGTTGCGGATAAAATCACGGTTCCAACTACCATCTTCATTGTAAACAGGATCGGAAGGGACAACGGCGTTACGCGAAGTATAGAAAGGAGAAGAATAAGAAGTACCTTCGCTATACACATCCTGATTGACAGTGGCAAACAGAACATTGGCACCTAACTTAAGCTTGTCAGTAGCTCGAAAATCAACATTCAGTCTTCCACTGATACGTTCCAGACCGGAATTGATAGCAATACCGTCCTGTTTCAAATAAGAAAGCGAAGAGTAGTACTTAAATCTGTCCGTACCTCCTGAAAGAGAGGCTTCATAGGACTGATGATTTCCTTTCTGAAACATAATATCATCCCAGTCCACATATCCACACCAGGGAACCGGAGCATAGTTATCAATCTTTCCGTCGGCATAAGCCATTGCATCAGCTTCGCTCTTACCTTTCTTTATCTGACCTGCCACCAAACCGTCATAAATATATTGGCGACGTTCCTCTCCACCCATGACAGGACGATAATCCATAGCAAAATCAGAACTACCCCAATCAGCTTTCAATGAGATGGAGGCTTTGCCCGCCTTACCTTTCTTTGTCGTAATCAATACAACGCCGTTGGCAGCACGCGAACCGTAAAGAGAAGCGGCAGCGGCATCTTTAATGACTGTAACACTCTCGATGTCGGAGCTATTGATAGTCGACATGATATCAAGCCCCGCATCCGAACTCATCGTATTGATAGTACCTGAGCGCATCGGTACTCCGTCTATCACATAAAGAGGAGAATTACTGGCGTTAAAAGACCCCATACCACGAATCCTCAATGAAGAAGAGGCACCTGGCTGGCCGGAAGATGATGTGAACTGCACACCCGGCGCATTGCCTTGCAACAGGTCCTTGAAAGAAATAGCAGGAACATCTTTCAGTGTCTCTCCTTTTACACTGGAAGCAGAACCGGCATAAGCAGATTTCTTGAAGGTACCATAACCGGTAACGACCACTTCATCCATCAAATTGTTATCCGGTACCATTTCCACTTTAACCATCTTTGCAGAAATAACTTTAACTTCCTGACGGATATAGCCTACATAAGAAACAATCAAAGTAACAGGCAGATGATCCACATCAAGAGAAAAATGCCCGTCCAGATCGGTGGTACAACCGTTGGTAGTACCTTTTACCAGTACATTGGCTCCGATAACAGATTCACCCGTCTCATCTACAACGCTTCCACTCACTTTAACCTCTTGCTGGGGAGCAGCTACAGCTTCAACCTTAGAAGCAGGCTTAATAGCGATGACACCTTCATGAACCGTATAAGTCAGCCCACTACCTTTCAGGCATTTATCCAGCACATCAGCAATCTTTTCATGATTCACAATCAACTTTTCTACTTTTACATTTTTCACCTCTTCAGTGCTATACACAAAGGTGAAATCAGTTTGTCTCTGAACTTCCCACAGCACTTCGTTAAGAGTGGCATTCTTAAAAGTTGCTGTGACAGTGGCTTGTGCAAACACTGCATTGGCAGCCTGCATAAAACCGGTAACTGTGAAACAAAAAAATAGTAACGTTATCCATAAACGTCTACTACTTCTTTCAGCTTGATTCTTGTGTTCTTTCTTGTTCATAGTAATCTTTTTTGGGTTAATTATGGAATGTTATTGTATTACCTTCGATTTTCACGTGTACTTCTTCTGTCTTTTCCAGTAACTTGACGAAAGGAGTTATTTCTTCATAACGATTCAGATTACAACCGAAACGTATATTCTTGAGTTTTTCATTTTCGTAAACTACGTTCATGTCATACCAACGTGAAAGTGTCTTCATGATATCTTCCAAGCGTTGATCTTTGAAGTTGATCTTCCCCTTCACCCATGAAGTATAGAATGAAGTATCTACCGTTCGCACCTGTATGGAATTACTTCCCAAAGCGATGGTAGCTTGTTGCGACGGTTTCAGTATAAGGCTTTCACCCTTTTCGGCACTGACCTTTACAGATCCGTTTACCAGGGTGGTCTGGTACTCCTCATCGGGATAAGCGGAGATATTGAAAGTCGTACCCAATACTTCAACCTGCATGCCATTGGCATTTACAATAAAAGGCTGCCCGGTTTTACTCACTTCAAAATAGGCTTCACCTTGTAGCTCGACTTCTCTCTTACCCGTAGTAAATGCTACCGGAAAACGGAGGCTACTCATTGAATTTAAATGCACCTTTGTTCCATCACTCAACACTAATGCATACTCACCGCCACGGGGAATCTCCACCTTATTATATACAGGTTTTGGAGAGACAGATGTACTCTGTGCCAACTGATAATTCAGGGTGGTTGAATCTATCTGAATGTTCGTTCCCTCTATTGTTTGTAAAGCATCTGCCGTTTCTTTATTCAGATTGATAGTCTCCCCATTATCCAAAGTCAATATTGCTTTGGCCGCTCCCGGCAATATAGGTTGGGCTATCAGCACGGACTTGTTAGAAAAATAGTCGTGAGTAGTGTATTTTAGTGAGATGCCAACAAAAAAGACCGGTACTAAAACAGCAGCGGCATAACTGAGGATTTTTATCATCCGTTCCCGGTTATTACTCTTTCTGATGCGCTTTTGCACCTCCATCCAACCGGTTGCAGTGTTGAAAGACGTACCACTTTCCACATGCTTTTTCAAATTCTCTTTACTGCAAATTTTCTGAAAGAGTGCTTCGTGAGCGGAATCTGCTTTTCGCCATTTCTCCAGTTGAGCGTTTTCTTCAGGAGTGATTTCACCCGATAAGTGTCTGGCAATAATATTAGATATATGAAAATCCTGTTTTATCATAAATTGAACTTTTTTCGTTGTCTTTTATAATAAAACAGGCATAATTAAAATCATGGTGAATCAAAAAGCATTTTTTTCCTAAGAAAATTCAAAATGCCGATCTTATTATGCAATTTTTAGGTTTATATCAGTAGTTTATTCCTTCTTTATCAAGAATTAAACTACTTTTGCCACTCAATTTTAATACATCTATTTTATGCCGATATTCTTCATTATCCTCATCACCATATATCTTGGCGGAAACACCTATGTATTCTATAGAGGTGCACAAGCGTTATCCGGACTTCCTGTTGGAATCAAAATCCCGTTGGCTATTTTGTTTTGGCTCGCAGCTCTATCCATCGTGGGGACGATGCTGACCCGTAACATAAAAATGCCGGTTTTCTTATCTCATACAATGTATGAAATAGGCACTGGCTGGCTAATATTCACCTTATATATGGTCTTATTCCTACTCGCATTCGATCTGTTGAAACTATGCCGTATCCCTTTCAACTACAGCTTCGTCGTCTCTTTGCTATTTACAGTCATCTTATTAGGATATGGGTACTATAATTATCGCCACCCTAAAACGAACATAGTCAATATCGCCCTCAACAAACCTTTGACCGGTGACCGGCAACCTATTAAAATAGCCGCCGTGAGTGACCTACATCTCGGATATGGAACCGGGAAAACGGCTTTAAAGCGATACGTGAAGATGATTAACGAGCAAAATCCGGATTTAATTCTGATCGGAGGTGACTTGATTGACAACAGTGTAGTGCCTCTTTATGCTGAAAACATGATGGAGGAACTGTCCGAATTAAAAGCACCGTTAGGTATTTACATGGTTCCCGGTAATCACGAATATATCAGTGGCATGAATGCAAGTGCACGATTTATACAAGGCACTCCCATACAGTTGTTGCGCGATTCAATAGTCACACTCCCCAGTGGTATACAATTGATAGGACGCGATGACCGATCGAACACTGCCCGCCCTTCATTGCAAGAGCTGATGGCAAATGTAGATAAAAACAAGCCTATTATCTTGTTAGACCATCAGCCCTATAAACTGACTGAAAGTGAAACAGCCGGTGTCGACCTGCAATTTAGTGGACATACCCATCGAGGACAAGTATGGCCTATGAGCTTGGTAACAGACTACATCTACGAACAAAGTCATGGCTATCGCCAGTGGGGAAACAGCCATATATATGTTTCCAGTGGATTATCTCTTTGGGGACCTCCTTTCAGGATAGGAACGGAAAGTGAAATGGTTGTGTTACAATTATCCACAAAAGAATAAGAGGCATAGTACTCTCGCGGAAAAAAGATAATTTGTTCTATTTTTCCTGTTCCTTATGATTAAAACCGCATCAAGTCCGTGTTTGCTCCGTACCTATACAGAAGGAGTTGGTATGGGCTTGGTATGGAGCAGACAGGGAGAGGGTATGGAGGTGATAAGAAATTAGTCTAAAATTCTGTTTTCCTCTAATGCTATAGAGAGAAATCAAAGTGACAGGTTGCACGTTTATAAATAAAAAAGTATAAGGAAATAGTAATACTCTTTCAGATATATACGAAGCTTTTTGTATGCAATCTTTTTAAGAGTATGTACAGTTTCAACAGATACATTTAATTGCTCAGCTATTTCAGCATTCTTTTTTCCTTCCATAGCCAATCGCATAATAGCCCGCATCTGATCAGGAAGTTTGTCAATAGCCTCTGCCAGAATCCGATAAGTCTCTTCTTCTACTACTGCATCATGGAAGAAAGAATCCTTTTTCTTTTCAATAACTTTTTGAGCATATTCAAATACTACCTTAGAATGCTCCAATTCATTCAACGCCTTATTGCGCACGGCTGTATAAAGGAAAGCTTTGACTTGATGCAAATAGAAAAAATCATCTCTAATTTGCCATAATTTTGCAAAGGAATCCTGTACAATATCAGCAGAGGTTTCTTCATCTTCAGTATATTGGTTTGCAAACAAACAAAGTGCCACATAATATTTATCAAAAACATTATGGAACTCCCGTTCATTAAGCCTAATACTAATGAGTGTATGAGAAGTTTCTGTAACCACCAGCGTTCTTTTTTCTCTATTCTACTGCGAAAATAGAAAAAAAATATTAAAAAAAGACACAGTAAGACCTAAACTTCCACATAGAAAAAGAATTTGTCGACATCCGTCACTCAGGAAACCCATACTTTTGTCCCATCAGAATATTAATCTTAAGACCATGAAGAAAAACTACACGATTCTATTTATCATGCTTTTATGTGCCGTTTTTGCACAAGCTCAAACCACTCCGGCCTTCCCCGGTGCTGAAGGTTTTGCACGCTACACCGTAACCGGCGGACGTGGAGGTATCGTATATCACGTCACTAACCTTAATGACAGCGGCGAAGGATCACTGCGTGCAGGAATTGAGATGAAAGTTCCCCGCACCATTGTTTTTGATGTGTCGGGCATTATTGAACTGGAAAGCAGGCTGGTCATAAAAAACGGGAATCTTACTATCGCCGGACAAACAGCTCCGGGAGATGGGATTTGTATCAAGAACTACACCCTGCACATTACCGGATACAAGGAAGAAGATAAAAAGGACCAATGCGCCACTAATATTATTATCCGCTTCATTCGCTGCCGGATGGGAGATGAAAAGAAAGCGGAAGACGATGCCATGTGGGGACGTTATACCTCGGATATCATCATAGATCATTGTAGTATGAGCTGGAGTACGGACGAATGCGCTTCTTTTTATAGTAATAAGAACTTTACTATGCAGTGGTGTATCTTGAGTGAAAGCCTAACCAAATCGGTACACGTCAAAGGAAACCACGGATATGGAGCCATTTGGGGAGGTGAGGGAGCAAGTTTTCACCATAATCTGCTGGCTCATCACAGTAGCCGCACTCCTCGTCTGGATGGCAGCCGATCCATAGGAAGATGGGAAGAGGAGCTCACCGATCTGCGCAACAATGTATTCTATAACTGGGGCCCTACCAACGGAGGATATGCCGGAGAAGGCGGACGGTATAACTTTGTGAACAATTATTATAAACCAGGCCCCTCTACTGCCACAAAGAAGAGTATCGTCAACCGTATCTTTCAGCCCAATGCCGATGATGGTACACAAAGCAATCCTGCAGGTATATGGGGAAGCTTTTATGTGGATGGTAACTACTTTGACGATACTTGCTCCAAATTGAGTAATGACATGAAAAAACTGGTGAGTGAAACCAATGCAGATAACTGGGAAGGCATTCATCCGCATCTGGGTAACGGTGAACTGCCGGGAGGAAGTAAAGACGGCATAAAAAGTAAGACAGAATTTGAAGTCGCATCCGTTAGTACGCATGCTGCAGCACAGGCTTATGAAAAAGTACTGGCACAAGTAGGCGCCAGCCTGAAGCGTGACGCCGTCGATGAACGGATCATCTCTGAAGTTAAGAATGGGAATTACACTTATGAAGGTAGCAACGGCAGTAGTAACGGACTGATTGATTCACAAGCCGATGTGGAAGGGTGGCCTCTGTACAATAATGAAGAAAAGCCTGCAGATTCCAATGGGGACGGTATTCCTGACACTTGGGCTACCCAGTATCTTCCCGTCGGCAAAACCTATAAGGACATAGAACCATCTACCGGTTACTCTTATCTGGAACTTTACATCAATAGCCTCGTTGACGACTTGATGAAAGCCTGTTACGAAAACAGCAGTAATTCCCCAAGCAACCACGATTTCGGTTTATATGGCACTACCACAGGGATTTCTTCTCCTTCTGCCCAAGAAACAGATGCGGTAAAATGTTTCCGGCAGGATAAGCAAATTGTCCTTAAGGGACTTTGCGCAGGGGCACGCATCGAAATTTACGATTTATCGGGAAGAATCATGGCTTCCTATCAAAGCTCTGACGAACAGGCTGTATACCCCCTCACCCAACCTGCCATTATTAACATCCTATCGGGAGGGAAAAAGTACAGTTTCAAAAGTCCTCGTTAATTTTATTGTAATGTGGAGATTGCAATACACAGAACCACTGTCTCTTATTATTTATTTTTATAAAAAAAGTCAGATAACTCGATTTGCATAAATAAAGAAAAGGAGTAACTTTGCGAGCGATTTTAGAAAGTAGATTACGTTTTTTAATTTATATAACTTAAAAAAAGAGCTAATTATGACTTATTCACACGAAGTGGAACACATGTGTGTTGTAAAGAAGGGTCCTAACCACGGACCGGCTCCCATACCCGAAGAAGGCAAATGGGTAAAATCTAAAGAAATCGTTGATATTTCTGGTTTGACACACGGTATCGGTTGGTGCGCTCCTCAACAAGGTGCTTGTAAACTGACACTGAACGTTAAAGAAGGTATCATTCAGGAAGCTTTAGTTGAAACTATCGGATGTTCCGGTATGACTCACTCTGCTGCTATGGCTGCTGAAATTCTTCCGGGAAAAACGATCCTTGAAGCATTGAACACTGACCTTGTTTGCGACGCTATCAATACTGCAATGCGCGAACTTTTCTTGCAAATCGTATACGGACGTACTCAATCAGCTTTCTCTGAAGGTGGTTTGATTATCGGTGCAGGTTTGGAAGACTTGGGTAAAGGTCTTCGTAGCCAGGTAGGTACTCTTTATGGTACTTTGGCTAAAGGTCCTCGTTACCTTGAAATGGCAGAAGGTTATATCAAACAAATCTTCTTGGACAAGAACGACGAAATCTGCGGATACGAATTCGTACACATGGGTAAGTTCATGGACGAAATCAAGAAAGGTACTGATGCTAACGAAGCTTTGAAGAAAGTTACAGGTACTTACGGACGCGTAACAGCAGAACAGGGAGCAGTTAAATCTATTGATCCACGTCACGAATAATATAAGGAGGAAAGAAACAATGATTAGAGAAGTAAAATTCGAAAGCCAAGACCGTCGTATCAAACAGATTATCGCTGCTTTGAACGCTAACGGCATCAAAGATATCGAAGAAGCTAACGCTATCTGTGAAGCTCATGGACTTGATCCTTATAAAACGTGTGAAGAAACTCAGCCTATCTGTTTTGAAAATGCAAAATGGGCTTATGTTGTAGGTACTGCCATTGCTATTAAAAAAGGTTGTACAAACGCTGCTGAAGCTGCTGAAGCTATCGGTATCGGTCTGCAAGCATTCTGCATCCCGGGTTCTGTAGCTGACGACCGTAAAGTTGGTATCGGCCATGGTAACCTTGCTGCTATGTTGCTGCGTGAAGAAACTAAATGTTTCGCTTTCCTGGCAGGTCACGAATCTTTCGCTGCGGCTGAAGGTGCTATCAAAATCGCTGCTAAAGCAGACAAAGTACGTAAAGAACCGTTGCGTTGTATCTTGAACGGTCTTGGAAAAGACGCTGCTCAGATCATCTCTCGTATCAACGGCTTTACATACGTTCAGACTCAATTCGATTACTTTACTGGTGAACTGAAAGTTGTTCGCGAAATCGCTTACTCTGACGGTCCTCGTGCAAAAGTAAAATGTTATGGTGCTGACGACGTTCGCGAAGGTGTAGCTATCATGTGGAAAGAAGGTGTAGACGTATCTATCACAGGTAATTCTACTAACCCGACTCGTTTCCAACATCCAGTTGCAGGTACTTACAAGAAAGAACGTGTTCTTGCTGGTAAACCATATTTCTCTGTAGCTTCAGGTGGTGGTACAGGTCGTACTCTTCACCCGGATAACATGGCTGCCGGTCCTGCTTCATACGGTATGACAGACACAATGGGTCGTATGCACTCAGACGCTCAGTTCGCTGGTTCTTCATCAGTTCCTG